>OGCZ01000431.1_pt1 | contig 20880 bp, 24 predicted proteins | sample 1570211 | NCBI WGS metagenome assembly OGCZ01 (sample SAMEA2582158, study PRJEB24529) | metagenome | biome: Human gut stool | place: China | collected 2011 | reverse complement strand
CATAGTTTTATAATAGTATAATACTAGTATTATACTATTATAAAACTATGCTTATGCCGCAAAAAAGTGAGGTGCTTCACGCATCCAATCGCGAAACACCTCACTAATAGATTAGAATTTAGAAACTCCTTTCACGCCAACTGGGATTCACTCTTCACACACACTTTTACTTTTTTCAAAATGGCGTGATCAATTTCTAAATTACTTACTTTTATATTACCTCATCTCTGCTCTCTTATAAAAAATGATGCAGATGAGAAAATCACTGAAACAGCAGATGAATCAAACAAATATGACTATCAGGCAAACCGCAACTTTATTATTGGTTCTCTTACAATAAATCTTCCTAAAATCCTATGCAATGTTTTTAAACTTTCAAAGATTGAAAACATTTATATCGAAGCAACTCGTTGCAAGTCACAGATTATCCCTAGACGTTCTTTCCCTCGAAGAAAAAATAAAATGAGTTGCCGAAAGCATTATGGAAATCGAAAAGTAACCCGTTAGCTATAATAACTGAATATAACTAAAGTAGTCAACTTCTGGTAACAGAAGTGGGCTTGGTTAAAGTATGCCTTTTATTATTTTTCTAAATTTCTTCTGATAGATTTATTGCAAGAAAATGTTGTTTTCATCAAACGGATGTAGTTTATGCATCGTATGCGCACAAACTACATCCGTAATATTAAAAACATATCTTAAGTTGACCACATTGGTGTCAGGCACCAATGTGGTCTAATCGGCAAAGAAAACTTCTGCCCGAACATCGATGCGGCAATCGCAAGAGCCGAACAGATTGTAAGCAAAAACTAACATAACAAAAGAGCCGCTTCAGCCGACTGTATATCATTCAGTCAGACGCTCGAAGCGGCTCTCTTTTATTTCATCATTTTATCCGTTTCACAGAACAGATAGAAATCGGTACTGTTTCTTACTCGTTCATTCCAACCATATTTATCACATTGCCGTCCGCGTTTTCAATTTCAATGCCTTTTTTCGTCTGGATGCATTTCATACTCTGATTCTGGAATAAAACGGAATCATCGCTTTCCATCGCTTTGCCGTCCGGCGTATAATACGCAACCTGATCGGTTTCATTTTCTGTATACGCTCCGGAAAGGATGTAAACTTCCACCGTTCCATCGTTTAATGCTGTCATCCGGGCGGTAATACTTGTTTCATCAGTATAAGCAGCTGTATCTTCGCCGATTCCGCAGACAAATGTTTTTCCGGTGCCGGACGGATTCCGGTAAACCATGCCAATGGTGCTTCCTGCCTGCATCACTTCCACCTGCAGCGGATCCGGAAGCTGATCCGCGGAAAGTCCTTCCTGCTTCCAGGTCATCGTCTCATCGGTCAGCAGATTCTTCACGCCGCCGCTTCCTTCGCCAATCGTCCAGTACCACAGCTGTCCGTCTGTTTCATTCCAATATACCTGATTCTCCGGATATGCCGTCACAACATGAAATTCCGCGTCGCACAGATAGAACCAGCTGTTTCCTGTCAGGTCTGTCATCCGGATCACAAACTGCTGTCCGTCCTGCTCTGACTCCTTCACTGCCGCCAGACACATACCGCTTCCCTGTACCTCCGCGTTCTTCGCCAGAAATCCTTCTTCTGTAAGAACCGTCTCCGGTGTCTCACCCATCACCAGGATCTGTCCCTTTCCGTCCGCGTCCGTCCAGCTGCTGTAGTCATCGACCGATCCGGTCCAGATCAGTCCGGAATCCTCGGTCCAAACCGTTGTACCGTCCGCCTTAGTCAGCTGCGTCCAGTGGCTTCCATCCTCATTGTATCCGATCAGAAGAATCTCATCGCCAATCAGCTCCCGAAACTTCAGGCCATCCAGCGCCATTAACTCCTGACCGTCCAGATCATACACATTCTGCGAATCAATCACATAGTTTCCACGCCTTGCCGCTCCGTCTGACATTTCCTTAATACAAGTTCCGTCTGTCTTATACAGGTTGCTTACCATGTCCCCATCCGTATACAGGCTGTCGCTCAAAAGATTCAGCCGGTTCTCCGACGGCTCCACCAGCCAGTCCTGATCTGCCAGAGAATACAAACCCACGGATGCCGATACCGCGTCCGACTGTACCTCTGCCCCATCCTGATATCCGGCAAATACTTCCAACGGCGCTGACTGCTTCAAAATCAATCCCCTGCTCATCGACGGGCCATTTCCAGTCAGTCCATATCCAGATAATCTTGCAACTTCCTCTCCGGAAGCATCCAGCACCAGCACCAGATCTCCGCCAAGCCAGCTGTAATGACTTTCTCCTACGGTCAGAACCAGGTACTCATCTTCTTCCAATGGCATTACAGGCTGTGTCTGATCCTGCGATGCTGCTACATTCATAGAAATGGTACTCATACTTGTGATAACAGCGGCCAACGACAAAAATACATTTCTTTTCAAATTTGCCATAATCTCCTCCATTTCTCCAAACTAAATTTTTACAGCAACAGAGTCATTTAAAACCAGAATGTATACATTACCCAATCACTCAAACGATACGGATACCCTTTGCAGTCACTGTTATGAGCATTTACAAATACAATATTTTCCGCATTTGATGCTCCAACGATCAACATCACATGATTGGTACTATATCCATCTGACTTTAACCAGAAAATAGGATTTCCCGCACCAGCCTGTGAAGTACTGGTAATGCGAATCTTTGCATAGCCTTTGCTTTGCCAATAGCTGTCAAATGAAGGAACATATCTCCATGAAATTCCACTCTTACTATAATCAGTATCTGCAAGCGGAACCGTAGATCCTGTTGTAGTTGCCCACCAAGAGTCAGACATTGATTTACCACCAGCTACAAGGCACTGAGAAACGAAATTACAGCAATCTGCACCTGCGTAATAATAGAAGCTTGGATTATATCTGCTTACGTTCATTCCTGATGTAAAATAATCGCTTCCACAATACTGCTGTGCATAGCTAACTGCTGCTGAATGATTATATCCCGCAGTTGTTACTATTTCTCCAGTACTTGCTACGTTAGTTTCTTCAGCAACACTAAAATTGCTCTCACGTCTTGCATAAAGAATTGCAAGGTCTTCTTCTGTACCAGTCTCATACCCAGTTATTTCACTATATGTATCAGAAAGAATACTGATTCCAGAATCATTATTCGTCTTAATTATATGCTCCGTTCCAAACTCCATTGTTCTTTCAAATCCTTCACTCGGGAACATATAATCAATCGTAACTGCTTCATACAGCCAAACCTTAGCTCCGTCATCATAATTATCAAGTACTTCTGCACTAACCAACTTTGATTCGACATTATGAATTTCAATACCCAGGTCATTTTTCCATTCTTCAATAAACGCACTGTGTTTCACTCCGTCTTCGCTCAATCCACTTACACTAAAGGTACTGATCCCATAAAATTCATTTTCACGATTGCCATTATACATTTCATATGCAGTTAAATAATCCGATGCCTGCAAGGTAGCTTCCGATGCAAATGCCGGAACTGTACTTCCAATACTAGCTATTACCATTGATGCAGTAACAAATAAACTCATTTTTCTCTTCATATGCATCCTCTCTTTCTATCTTTTAAAATGTATTAATATATCTGCACTCAGACAATCATATATTTAAATTTTTTCATCAAATCATTTAATATAAATTTTTTAATCCTACCCCTTTCCAATATATTTTTTATGATAATATGATTGAGTACAGATTTTGTTCACTTTGTCTTTTTCTCTTATATTCTACAACTTTCTTTTAAGAAAATTAAACATAGAATACGATGTTTTGTCAAGAGTTTCTTGTCTTTTTTCTTATCTTTGAGTTATACTCTAATTAAATCTTTTATTAATGTGAACTTTCTGAAAAATTAACTCTCGATGGTTTCCTGGTTTAATCCTGGGAGTCATCGGTGCTGAAGAAATCCATGATTTCCTCGAATGAACGCTTGCTTTGTTCGATGGCCTGAAGCAGTTCTTTGTTGCGCAACTCATCTCGTTTTTTCATCAGCTGATTGAGTTCTTCGAGTTCCGCTTCATACCTGTCCTTAGCTTTAGATACGGCCAGCTTCTGCTGCTCGATCTTATCATCGATACTGAGTTTTCTGCGTGCCATTACTATGCCTCCTTCGTATTGTAGGGCTTAAGATCTTCATTGATGCCGGCAGCCTGTTTACGGATGTTTGTCTCGGCTAAGTCGAACGCTTTCAGAATCGACTTCTGCGTTGCCGTCACTGCATAATCCATTGAGTATTCGTCTGTTAACGGTGCCTGGTACGTAGGTCACTCTGGTTTCCAATTTCATTCGACACTTTTCGACATTATTCGAATATCTGTTCACATTTTGTTAACAGTGCCTGCCCCTCAGATTCCCGAAGGATGGAAGATGCGAGATCTCCAACAATGCAGCAGAAAGACGAGTAAAATCTTATGTGATGGGACGAAAGAACTTTCTATTTCACAACAGTGCAGATGGAGCAAAAGCAAGTGTAATTGTCCTAAGTCTAATAGAAACAGCAAAGGCAAACAGTCTGAATATCTATCATTATCTGTACACCCTGCTACTGTATATGCTGGACTACAAAAATGAGCCCGCAGGTATAGAACAGTTACTACCATGGAGTGACTTCATAAAAGAAAGATGTTCAAGAGTGGTCGATGCTGAAACTGAAAATCCAGAAAACCGTGGGAACCTTTCAATTTAAGTGAAGGTTCCCTAGTGGTCGTATACGTGCGGTTACTAATCGCTTACAACATAATAATCGAACACTATCGAACAGTTAGCTTAATGGCATTGGTCCTTTATGAGCCTGATCATCAATGGTAAACACATAAATCACTTTAAACTCAAACGCATTTTTAAAAGTCGTATCCATAAGTATTACCCCTCCTGTATCATTGACCGGAACTCAATACTTTCATTTGTTCGCCAGTCAAAAATCCTACATGGGATTTCATTTGTCCCTTGTATTTCCTCTTCCTCATTTGTATCCCAAAAATCAAAAAGCGATAGTTGCTGATAAGCTGGTTGCGCTAAGCTATAAGGCGCTGTCATTGTTAATCCATTCATCTGCCATAAATTCCAAGCAATTATGGTTGAAATGTGCTTTAGCTCTTTTAATGATGGTTTCTGTCCAGTGCGTTCTTTGGTGTATTCAATAAACGTATACAGCAGATTCTCTCGTGCCAATAATACATTGTCTCCTGAGAAGTCGTATCCATAACAGCTCTGGTAAGCTCTTATAACCCAGTTCTTCCATTCCAGATCATTTTTAGCATTTTCACTTACTATTCGCAGTTTTCTATCTAATAGCCCAATTCTATCTTTTATTGGTATAGTCTGACCAGTTACTGTACCGTAACGGCTGACCAGATATGGAGCTTCCCCACAGCATACTTCTAACCTTCGTGCATCCACATAACTTTTCCATGTTTTACCTTTTGGAAATTGTATTGGATCTGCTATGGTTTGCCATGATTTGCCATATATAGAATTAAAAACATTTTTACGACCGAACCAAGCTTCATCGACTAAGTTATTCTGCTCATTGCACACCCATGAGGGAGTGAATACTTCTGCCTTATCTCGTGTACGTCGATTCTGTTCCGCTTCTGACTTGGCAACTCTTGGTTGAATGGTTACTGTCATATCTCCTGTTATCAAGTCAGGCGTTATTTCTTGATCGGTATAATACTCTGTACCATACTCATTATAATTGTCCGTCCCCCATCGAATAGACTTTTTTGTGGTCTTATCAGACAAAAGTATCTTTAATAGAGCTGGACTCAAGTCTTTTATTCTCTGTTCCACTATATCAATTTCCATCTGATGACCTCTCGTATTCCCTGAACAGCTTATCAAGGGTTGTTCTACTAATTCCAAGCTCATGAGCAATGCTGACCTTTGTTCCCTTCCTACGCATATATTTGTCATAATATGTTCCGATATTCGGAACACTGACTGCCTTTCGCCCCTTGTACTTGCCTTCACGTTTTGCTATAGCAATCCCCTCGCGCTGCCTTTCGAGGATCATTGACCTTTCAAATTCTGCAATGGCTGCCATCATGGTCATCTGAAGCTTTCCTGTAGGAGTCTTTGTATCAAAATTCTCCTTCAGGCTGACAAACTTTGCGCCAACATCCTCTATCTGCTGCACTGTATTCAGAAGATCTGCCGTGGATCTTCCTAACCTTGAAAACTCTTCGACATAGACAGTATCATCTTCTCGAATGTATTCCAACATTTCTTGTAATCTTGGTCGGTTGGTATCCTTGCCAGAAGCCTTTTCAATAAACCACTTGTCTATATCATACTTTTTAAGAGCTTCTTTCTGCCTTGTCTCATTCTGTTCAGCAGTCGAAACTCTGACGTAAGCGATATTTTTACCTCCTCCCATCAATAATCCTCCTGTGTCTAATTAGATTCTTAATATTGCTTGCATTTTGTCCAAAAAACAATATCTGACTTTATTTTAACACAATAAAGTCAGATACACAATGTCTATTTACGGTATACCTGATTATACATTGATATAGTAGGTATAATTGACATGATTTGCATGTTCTATTTGACTGGAGAGGTTATAGATGATAAAATCACTACCCAGTGTAATGGAGAGGATAGATATATGAGTAATTTAATAAAACAAATAATCGCAAGTATACTAGAAAGTTTAAAAGATCAAGGAACTAATAATAGTGAAGTTTATTGGCATGGAGTATCCCTGAGCGATCTGAACAGTACTGCAAAAGAAGTGCGTAGTCGTTATTTTGTAAAAATTGACGAAAGTGACTGTTTAGTACTTCATTGGACATCAAATTCTGGGAAGACTTTTTATAAAACTCAATGTGTAATCGGAATAGATGGGAAATTGAGGAGAATGCCACAAGGATATTATCAAAATCAATGGCGTGACGATGCGGATCGTTTTGTTGAAATGGTAAATAAGAAATTCTTGTTTGAATGAGTGTCGGTATTAGGTAATGTTAATCGGTATGAGACTACTAAAATAGAAGATGTTAATCGTTTTGTGTCTACACTTTAAAATGGACTGTCGCATTAGCGCACAGTCCATTTTAAAGTGCTTAGTATATCTTCATGTGTTAATTTAGAAATCTCTGTATCTCAAACAGTCGAATTGATCCATTCTTTCACCTGATTTATAGAAACTTCTGCCGTTTCAGCGATTTTCTCAATGCTGTCACCATTTTTGTACATTTTAAGAGCCATTTTTTTGATACCTTCTGCGATACCTTCTGCGATACCTTCTGCGATACCTTCTGTTTTACTCTCGTCCATTAGATCTTTTACCGCCTTGCACATGTCGATTTCCCCCTTTCCGTCTGGAACATAGATTGGTGTGTTTGTGATGTCGCGGATCACTCGCGCGGCATCATTATCCATAATCATTACTTGACTGTCATTTAAGAACTTTAACAGTGCATTTTTATCCTTTGAATATTTAATGTACCCAAGCACATCTCCCAGACTTGATGAAAATTTCTCCAAGTCATTGTCTGTAAGCTTGTATGGGTCAATTAGGAAGATTCGATAATCCTGGACAAATTCTAGTAATTTTTCATCTTCCAGATCCATCATCTCGTAGAGCGATAGCGGACCATCCCACTTATTCGCTCCAAAATGTATTACCAGTGTGATTACTGGACGAATCCGATCTTCCTTATAAAAACCTGAAAGATACTCGCCTCTATTGTGTCTCTTTCCGTCACTTTGATTCTTATGCTTTTTTGCAACCTCTGAAACTTGTTTTCCATACTGGAGAGCATCGTAGATAATGTTCCTCACAGGCATTGCGTAATGGACATCCGTTTGATTCTCGACTCCTAGAAGAATGTATGATGCTTTAGCGTCCTGCATGATAACAGTTGATTTCAGCACATCGCGATACTTTTGAACAGCCTCCTCAGTCGTGTTTTCTTCTTCATCCAGCGCAAATGGTATCGCAATCTCTGTTGTATCCAATTCCTGCAAAAGTGCTGGTTTGACGACCTGTTCACCGCCATAGATGAGATAATTGAAAGCATCCGCAAATACCTTGTTTCCTCTCATGTATTCCTTCGTAACGGTATCAGTCATTCCCATCGGTATTCACCCCATTTCTTTCTATCAATTGATGTGTGTATAATTCTAATTGTACATTTATTTTAGCAAATTACTACAACCTTTTCAACTAATTTTACTTGCGGAAATAGTTTGCCTTTTACGCTTTAGTTTTATTATCTTTCTTTTGTAGTAGTTCCAATTGAACTTCCAGTCTAGTCTTTTCATCTCTCAATTTTGACATCTGTTCTTGCATTTCCGCTTTCATTTTAGCAACAGCTTTTTCAACAGCAAGTTCTTGTGCTTGCTCTGCAGCTCTCTTTTGTTCCGCTAAATCTCTCTCTAACATTTCATTTTGATGTGATAGTTGGCTAACTTGATCGCGAAGACTTGCTTCAGATTTGCGAAGTTCATCATATCCAGTAAGTTTTTCCTCTGATTCCTTTAGTTTAACGGTCAACATTTGAATAATACTTTCCTTATCTCTGGCCGCCTCTTCCGATTTCTTTAAACTTTCTTCGGCATCCGATAAGCTCTTTTCAGCAATCGTTTGAGCATCCTTTGACTTCGATGCATCTTCCAATGCTGATTTTTTTAAAGCCTCTTGTGTGCTTCTTTGATTTTGTAGATCTTTGATAATCTCATCCTTTGAAGCAATCTGCTTTTCATATTCTGATCTGATTCGCGCCTCGCTGGTATCCAGATCCCCAATCAAGGATATCAACTTCGTATTGATTAACGCTGTATACTGATTGATGGATCTAACTACCTCCGCGTAATTATCATGACCATCCATAATATATTTTTCTTCAAGGATAGCAATGATTTCCTCAAGCACTTCCTGATCCCATTTAATGTGACCATCCTTGCCAGTGTCATAATGCCCCATCTTTTTTAATACTTCATCAAGTTTCTCCCTCACCGAAGGTGTTACCTTCTGCGCTAACTGCTCCGATCTTGTCTCTTCTGCCATTTTAATGCCTTTCCGTTAACCGTGATATTATAGTTAACTTAGTTATTTTGGTTAACTTAGTTAACTGTAATATATCATATTCAAGTACTATAGTCAATAGATACCTACAGATACGTTTCCGCGTCACATGCTCCAAGAATATATACTGCTTCCAACAGTTTACACTCTCGCTGATTATATAGATCCATCAAATTCTCTAACACTGAGTTGGCATCACTTTCAAATCCACCAATTATATCAATCAATCGCTGCTGTGTTTCAACAATTTTCTTGCTGAGATCGCTTATCTTTTTTTCAGCGTTAACCGCCTCGATTGCATCAGCACACACATCTTCAAAGTGCTTGCTATCATACATTTTCTTCAATCTATCGTACTTCTCCTGTCTCATAATTATTATGATTCACCCCTTTTCATCGTTGATATTAAGTATATATCTCGCTGCCTTTTCAGCCTTACCAGATGCTGAAACAATGAGCTTTTTATCGTTTTTCAGCGCCTTCAGCCAATTTTGAATATATGCTGCCGAATTATTAAACGTAGCTAGCGTTTCCAGCCCAATATGATTCATAATGGCTGCACTTGTGATTTCCGCAACCAGTTCCTCTTTACTATAATCTTCCGAGCCAAACCGTGCTGTTTTGTTCTCAGCTTCACGATCACATCTGTTTGCTTTGAGTGTAGAGTGTCCACACTCATGAAAAGCCGTACTGTAAAACGTTTCTGCGTGTTCAAATTGTGTGATTCTTGGTAATGTAATGCTATCAGTAATTGGGTTATAAAAAGCCTCATCGGACTCTCGTACCGACAAGGCTATGCTTTCTCGTTCAATATAATCATGCAATATCTTTTCTGCCTGATCAATCGGCTTCGTACCGAAGTTCTCAGTCTTGATCAATGGCAGCACATTGTCAACCTGCGAGATGTGAAATACGTTATAATATCTCAATAGCGGTATTTTTTTGATTTCGATTTCTCCACGTTCATTCTTTTCTGCCAGATCCTGCATCTTCCAGAACACCACAATTTCTGCCTTTTCCCCCTTTTTAACTCGTCCACCTATCTGATCCCATTGCTTGAATGTTGCATATTCACCGCCATGCAACAATAGTAACTGATTCAAAAGAGAATACGGTTTTCTTGTTATTCTGTTAAAAGTGCCATCCAGACACTTAGCCCACGGCTTTTTCCAAGGAATTGCTCCCTTTTCCAACTGGCTTATGATCCTCTCTGTTACCATCGAATATACATCCATCGTTATTATCTCCTTCCTATCTTATGCCGCGAAAGCCGCTTGACATTGGGACAAGGTGTTGTATGCAATTCTGGGCAACCCATACCCGATCATAATATCCTGATCATCTTATGTGTTGCCTGATGCCCACCAACAACGCCTGTGGGGCCTAATGTCAAGCGGAACGTGGAATAAGATTATTCATTTCTTTGAACTTGTTCTTCTGAATACAAGTATGCTTTAGCTAGATAAAATTGACCGTCCTCCTGCCTTTTCCATAGCTTAACTTCAATAGGCTCTGCATCATCCTTAACTTTATAATTTCCCCTTAATCTCCATCCCTGCAGTGTATGAAGTGGTATATCTTCTCCATTCATTAGTCGCTTTTCTGCCTCAGCAGCAGTCAGAAGACCTATTTGAACTGCCGCCTTTGCAATAATTTCCTGATTCTTCATACCATCACGCCTCTTGCAACCATTTATAACTGGGTTCAAGCCACTCAAACTCTTCCTCGTGCACTGAATGACTGTATCCATAGGCACCAATTACGATGAAATCCTTAAGCTCCAAGCCAACCAAATTGCAAACTGTCGCAAGCTTTTTCGCCATGTTCAAATCTTCTTTGCTTGGCTGGCAACTGCCAGACGGATGATTATGAATCATTATTATGCTATGTGCACCTGATACAATGGCTGTACGTAGGACTTCGCTAGGCGAAATAGATGCCGAGTTCTGCGCTCCAAGAGAACATATTGTTGCGTTAATGACACGTCCATCTGTTGCCAAGTGGACGTTAATTACCATTTCTCTGTCAAGATTTTCAATCAATGTTCTTGCGACTTCTACTGCATCGAATGGATCTCGAACACTCATCTTCTGACTTGCCCAAGTATCTCTCTTTAGTTCCACATGTACAAATTGTAAATCTTCCATTCTTCTATCCTTTCTGCCCGTCTTGCCGTTAGCTCAGCTATTATAATTATAACTCAATCAGATATGCTCTATCTGTGAGGCGTTCCTCAGGTTCTACTTGTGTTGCATTTACATCGGCAACCATAAATGATAGATCATCCATATTGATACTCTCGTTATAAGGCAATATCAGCATTTCATGAATGGAAGATGGAAGCACTGCCAGCTTCTTAATCTTGTGCTTCTTTCCAAAAGCTTTAAGCACAGCCTTATCGAGGATTGCACTTGCACCTCTGTATTTAGCACGGTTGGTAACTACATAAAGCCGTGGAAAGTCCGATTCTAACTCTGCTTCTGCTGCTTCATCCGTTATATCCCCCATGCCTGAAAGCATTGATGCCACGTTTTGGATCTGTGTCTCACCAATTGCGAATGTGTTCTTCTCTGCATATTGCCATGCTTCATCACTGCTTAAGCTAATAGCATCCATAAGCATTTTGCTTAATTTCAAAGAATAGTTCCGATCATTAGTTGAATGCTTAACATACAAATATGCTTCCAAACCCTCAAGTTCGCACGGCTTCTTCTCTATCTTTTCACCAGAATTTTTTTGTATCCCAATGTAAATATGAGACAGTATTGTTTCCCGGCTCATCAATTGGTTCACGTCAAGCTCAATATCCTTCTGCTGTTCATATTTTTTAACTAAAACATCGGCTACATCAGAAATGCCCTGACCACACTCCTCAGCCATTTTAACCAGATCATCCGTATATAAGATTGGTGTTATCGGGTCATTGCTTCTTATTATAATACCTTTCATACTCACGCCATTCTTAACGATCTCATGCAATTCTGCCTCATAACCTCTTCTCTGCAGTTCCTTAACAATATCATTATTGTTCATCTTTCATTCTCCAATCTGTCTTTTAATTCTAAGAGCGTAGCTCCCTTAATCTACTTTTCTTATTCATTTATTATCCGATTTGGACTTCTAATGATGTTCATAGTAAATCACCTCCTGACATACTTTTGGTGCTGTGCTACACGCAACACAGCATTGCCACGCAACTCTTGCAAGGGTTCCCAGTTGGGAACAACGCTTGCCCTTGTGGGAGTTGTGTGGATGCTGTAGTGTAGGTCACAGCATCAACATGTCAGCGGAGTCCAATGGACATCTGAAGTCTGAATCGGATATTTCCATGATTTCCTTTCTTAGTCACTCTTCTAATCATCATCTTCATTCATTTCATCATTTCAATTTCAAATCGAACCATAACAATTATTGCGCCAAAGGCGCACAAAAGTCCGCACATAAAAAAAGCCCTCCGAAGAGGGCTGGCATTTGGATCATTTTTCACGAAAACCATCCGATATTGAAAGAATACAGCCTTTCAATGCTTCGATCATTTCTCCGAGGCTTTTCTTATCTTTCGCAGAACGCTGCGATTGGCAGAGCTTATAGAGATATTTCTTGTGACCCAAATTGGACGCGTCAAAAAGAAATGTCACCTCTTCTTCAGCGTTCTCGTCAATATTCTGGAAGAGATCATCTGCCAAAAGGATAGTTTCAAGGTTTGTTGCGCTGATGCGGATTTCATCAGTGGTGATTTCGGTTGAATTGATTGATACTAACATATATTGTTCTCCTTTTCTCGGTAAGATTTAAGCTTGGTGCCTGAAAGCATAATCGGGGTTAGGCAGTAGCGTTTTTGCAAGGACGCATATGCGCCCGATAGACTTTTTTGAAGAAAAAAAGTCGTATCCTTGCCAAAAACGTGTGCCGCCCCATGCTTTCAATGGCACTAAGCGGTCTTACAGACAGAAAAGGAAATATGTTAGTATCAATTCAACCGTCCACTGATGAACGAGTATTGCGAAACCTTGAAGCTGTCCTTTTAATTGAACCTAACAGGATGAAAGAGGTGACTTTGACGCGGATTGGGGCACAGAAATATCGAAGTGCTGAGATGCGATATTCTTAATAAGCCTTGGAGACATGGAGAAGCTGTATTGGGACGATTGATATCTGATCCAAACGCCAGTCTAGGAGGGCTAATGGTGCGGACCAATAAGCCCCCTTAGAGGGGGTTGGGGGTGATTCAATTGCTCCACTTTCTGCACCGTTTTAAGCAGTTTCCTCAAAAACTGCAGGTGCAAGTGGGCAAGGAGATGGGTGCCCACCGCCAGAGGCGGCGGCTGGAATGGTTCATATGTCTAATGTCTAATCTATTGACATTTCTCTCATTTTGTAATAGAATTTAAGCAAACATATATAGTATTATTTTAGTAGTAAAAAATTATTATATATAATATTATAAATAATATTTTAGGAGGTATAAACATTGGCCAGAAAAATTTCTGTTGATTTGACCGATGAAAATTTCGAGGCATTGGACAAATTTAAGGAGTCGCGTAATATGCCTTACAGCATCATTATCAATCGTCTATTGCGTATCCTTTGCAAATCTCCGGACATCAAAGATGAGCTAATCACCATTTGCAAATCACGGATACGTGCTTTATACACAGAAATGGATCAAGTCGGAACCTTTGAATGCCAAAAGCTCTATAACAAAAGTGCTCAGTACATGGAAATTCTATCGTTTTTGACTCAGAATCCTCAAATTACAGTTTCGAGTATCTTAGACGAAGCTCAAATGAAAAAGATACGACTCGTAGACGGATATCTGATTTATCCAGAAAATTTTATTTTATTAAACGAATCAGCTGCACAAACTTATCGCAATGTGTGTATTGTTGAGGTAAGAAATGCGCAATTTCCAGTTCCTCATTTCATTTATTTTTCTGGAAACAATCCATCTCACTATACAGATGCCGATACAACCTATATCAACCAACTCTGTGTGCAAAAGTGGCCTCGTTTTCAAGAAATTGTGAACACTGCTAAATATCCTATCTATGATCCCGACAACCCAATGCGCTGCTTAAATGATGCAGAAATGCGTACTGCGCCACAAATTGGATATTTTGGCATCATTGCCACAAATGATCCTAACTATTCCGATTTGTATGCAGCTCCTTACAACATTAAAATTATCAGAGATTGAGAGGTATCCGTTTTGGCTTTGGTTCGCATTAAAAAGAAGAACAAAACAGAAGAAACTTCTGCAGATTTAATTGATTTGCCTGAATTTCCAACTGTTCAAAAAGACTTCTTGAGCATTGAAAATCACTTGAAAAGTGGTTCTACGATTTGGGCTTGGTACAAGATCAACGACTTCAAAATAAAAGATGGACGGCAACTTAATATCTCCGCCCTTGAAAATCTATCTTACAGATTTGACGGACTGACTGCGTTGCGAAAAGAAGGAAATTATCTTATCTACTATCGAGTTGAAATTGACCGCACCTTTGGTATCTACTTAAAACCTTCAAAGATCTACCATTTCAAAAATAGCAGTATTGCAGAACTTTACTTTGACGAACTTGCAAATTCCTACAGACTTTATCTTGATGAGCACAGTAACTTTTTCGATGCTTGTGGGCAATTTACCTGTTCTATAAAAGATACCGATATAGAAAGTTACATGTCCTGGCATCGGGATCTTACCATTACTGCCGATTATTTGAATGCTTGGCAAAAGCAATCACAACGCTTTATCAATCCAAATGCATTGACTTAAAAGAAAGGAATATGTTATGGCAAAGACAATCAACGAACAAATCGTTGAACTCCAATCCGAAAATGACCGCTTAAAAAAGCTTCAAAAACTCTTTGAAAAAGCCGTAAAGGATGAGTTCGGAGTTGACACTAAAACAATACACAAAAAGCTCGGAAATTCAAGCGATTTTGAGGCAAAAATTACTGCTTATTTTGACTTAAAAACCCCTCAAGATTTTGAAGATTTTCTCGCGGTTTTTTGTTCTGAAAACAGCCTAAATTACTTTAAAAACCACCGCAAGAAATAGACTTTCGCGAGGCAAATTGGGGGTAGGAAAACTTGCGCCAAATGGCAAGTTTTTCGTAGGGGCAAAGCCCCTGCATGTTGCAAGAAATGCGCAGCATTACGAAGCAACATTGGAAGGGGTTGGATCTTGGGTGGGGAAACCTACGGTTGCCCCAAGAAAGCAAGCTACCCGAAGGGCGGCCATAGGCCGGGGAAACTCGTTTCCCTAGCTTGTAGGGCAAAATTGATGCAGCCCCACATTAACTGGGGGCTGCATCAATTTTGTACCAATACCTTATCCGGCACGAAAACGAAAGAAAGGAGGCGCAATTTTTATGGCACGATTGACAAAATACAGCACTGGAATCGTTGGCGAAATCAAGCATAACATTCGTGATTTTAAAGACGGAATATGCCCCACAAATATGGAAGTAGATCCAACAAGAACCAAATACAATTATTCTCTGCTCCGTCGCGGAAATACAGCCCTTGAAATCGAGCATTATCGTAAGCAAATTGAAGGCGAATGCTTTCATTATAATCGCAAGAATTTAATTCACGCCAACGAAGTCATTTGCACGCTTCCTAAAGACTGTCCAAAAGATCAGGAACTTGCCTTCTTTCAAGAAACGTTAAAATACATTGCTTCGACTCTCCCGATGGGGGAACGCTGTATCTTTCTTGCTGAAGTTCACTGTGATGAAGGGCGCATGTTGAAAGACAACCAAACGGTTGTTGAAGGTGCAAAGCACTTGCACGTTATGTATGTTCCAGCAGTCCCAGACACGAAGCATGATGGATTTGACTACAAGCTTAATAGTGATTTGTTGACCCGCAGGAACATACTACTCACCTGGCATTCTTCTTATCAATCTTGGCTGGACAATGCCGGAATTTCGGCAACAGTTGCATCTGGAGTTACATCCGGCAAGGGAATCTCAGTCAAAGCAATGAAGGAAGTGACCAAGGCAACCGGGTTATCCTACGAGCAAATTCAAACACTAAAAATTGAAAATGAACGCTTGCATGAAGAGTTGAAAAATAAGGAACATGAACTTTCTGTCACAGCTCAGAAGCTTCAAACTTTAGAAAAGCAATTAGTTGAACGTGAACACATGCAATCCGCATGGGGTAGCAATGTTTGGAAAAATGAAATCGAAGAAGAGCAGACATATTGATTGGATGGAAGGAGAGATAGTGTTATGATTTATCACCCAAAACACAAGATAGCGTATTATTTGAAACATATTAAGTTTAAACGGCATATCATATTGGCAATCGGATTCCTAATTGCAGATCCACTTCTCGTCAATCTATTATGCCGTGCCATCGATGCAGCCATACCTTCAGAACTTGATTACTTGGCTGCATCAAATGTCGCATCTAGCTTGTTTAAAGTAATGATTCCGATTGGCTTGCTTGCCGTATGGTGTTTTGTTGCCGTTACCGATGTTAAGAAGCAATTCTATCGAATTGAAACTGGACGTAACCTGTCACATGATGCCAAAACTTATAAACGTAGTTTTGTTGAACTGCTTGAGTTCTTTTCATCCGCAGATCCTTCCAAGCTTGACGTAGCTGCACTCCCATCATTGAATTGGAAAGATGCCAATGGACTCATATTCGGAAAAGTTGATGATAAGCTGATCCATTACACACCTTACAAGAACGGCATCGTTGCCATGGTATGGGGCGCACCTGGCGATGGTAAGACAACCTCTATCGTGATCCCATCCTGTAGACAATTCGGTATGCAGCTTGATGATAATGGCAATCAGATTCAAAAGGGAGCAGTTATGGTGACTGACATTAAAGGCGATATTTATGCAGCAAACAAAGATTTCCGCCATATAAAGCGATTTTCAACGACACATTGGCAAGACAGTGCTCATTTCGATCCGCTCGTAAGTGCCAGATCAATGGATATCGGTGCTCGTAAGATCTTTCTTGAAAATCTTGCCATTACGTTGATTTCAAACGATGGAGGCTCTGAATCTAAATATTTCACGGACGGGGCAAGAGACTTTTTTACAGGTATCACGTTATACCTACTTAACAAAGATAGCAAGATTTCGCTTCCAGAGATTATTCAGCAAATTGTTGTCGGAACTTTCAGCAAGTGGGTAATTGAAATTAAGGATTCTGATGATGAAGCAGCAAAATCATATACCAATCATTTTTACGGTGAGAATGAAAAGAACGTAGCCGGAACCTACAGCAAGCTCGTCTCCGCAACTCGCCTTTTCAGTAGCCCAATTATGCATACGCTACTTAGCAATGAAGGGGTGCAAATCTCGCCGTGCAGACTTGGAAGTCTGCACGGACATCTACATCCAAGTTGATCCGAACCAAATGGAACTTATGGCACCAGTGATTGCAATGATTTACCAGACCTTCATGAGCGCGATGTTATACCGTCATGAAAGTCAAAATCCTCCAATTGCATTCATTATTGACGAGTTTGGTCAACTGCCTGAAATGCCTGTTATCTCTCAATCTGCGGCACTCCTTCGTGCTTACAACTGCTCACTTCTATTGTCTTGCCAATCGCTTGCGATGATTGAAAAGCACTATGGCATCGCTGGACGCAAGCTTCTGATGGATTGCACAAAAGTTCATTGTTTCCTTTCGATCATGGACCCAGATACCAGAGATTGGGCAAGCCGCCTATTCGGTACTCGGAAAGTCTTGAAACTTAGCACTTCTGAACAAATCTCTGATCACAGCTCATCTGGCCGATCTGTTGCTGAAGCAATTGAACCAATCTTCGCTCCAGACGACTTTGGTAATCTGCCAAACAAAAAGACAGTCGCAATCTATTACCAAGGCAAGTACATCGAGGCTCAAAAAACATCTTTCTTTGACGATTAACCTTTATTTCATTTGTCACTATTTTTTAAGGGACACCCACCGAGTGGGTTTTCCCTCTCGCGCAAAGCGCGATTCACTCTTCCTCTCCCTACCGCGGCTCGGGAGTAGCTAACGGGCATAGCCCTTATAGCGGCTCCCATCGCCATTGGTCGTCAAGTAGCAATCAAGCATACATTCTAACACACAACGAATGTAATTAAATTGGCAAGAAACGAACTCGCGTTCGGATTTGCTCGGCTGGCACTTTGTTTGGGACTGGAAAAGGGTAGACTATTCCTGCAATTTTAATTGCAAGATAGCTACCTCTTTAGTTACGTTGCCGCTCGGCCGTATACCCTGCCCGTACACCGTCCTAAGTGATCATCTAGCTGATCGACTGCAAATAACCCAGTCGATCTACATCCATACGCATATGCTCTCGCATAACATTATGCATACACTTGCACACATACATAATGACACCATACCGTCTCTCCGCGCGTCCGACCTTTCGATCGCTGGATGCAATCCCTCCTGTATTGTACCAAGCACAGGCACGGACTAGCCCCCGCTGGTTTGTCTTAACCATATCGTGTCTCATAATTATAGTGACACAACTTAGGCTTATTGAGGTCTTACCAGCTTACAACCCCTGACGTTAGGTCTGCTGGATGATCTTGCAGCAGACCGCCGGATATATTCTCATGCATGGGCTATATCACACCACTACATTTATACTGTATCAGCTACAGTAACATATTACTCTGGATAGTACGTCCTTTGTAACAGTTTTCCGCGATGACCACGCGGCCGGTGCACCTGATATATATGCAAGTGCTCATGTCGTTACTATAACATGATACGATGCGTTTGGCAAGTTATTTTTTAACTTTTAAGTTTAACCAATTATTATTTTGTTTAGCTTTTTACTTGCAAATTTTGTTTTTATATAGTATAATACTAGTATTAAACCATTATAAAACTAGTTTTATAATGGTATTAAACTATTATAAAACAGTTTTGTAATAGTATAATACTATTATTAAATAGTTTTATAATAGTATTATACTATATTTTATCTAGGAGGTGCTTCTTTTGATTATTTCTGTAAATATCACAAAGGGTGGATGTGGAAAAACCACCACTGTACAAGCTCTCGCAGAGATTTTTGGCAAAATTTATGGAAAAAAAGTGCTATGCTGCGATACCGACCCTCAATGCAATCTCACCACTGTATCTGGTGTTAATATCATGGATTGTCAAAAGAACAATCTTTATACACTATTAAAAAACCAATCTACACCAAGTGAATGCATTGTCAAAACCAAATATTATGATATCATTCCAAGTTCATTATTACTTGCTTACGCTGACGTAGAGTTTAATGTATTAGGCCGCGAATTTATACTAAAAGAAAAGTTAGAACCTTTAGATTACGATATCATTTTAATTGATACGCCACCTGCACTTGGTCTTCTAAACATCATGAGTCTAACGGCAAGCGATAAGCTTATCATTCCAACAGAATGTAGTTACTTAGCTATGATCGGACTTGATCAGCTTTTCGACACAATTCAAAGTGTGCGCAAGCATTCAAATACAACTCTCGATCTGCTTGGAATCTTACTTGTCAAATACAATTCGAGAGCCAACTTAAACATTGCAATTTCTAACTCTCTGGAAAGGATTGCTGCTCAACGGAATACTCGTGTTTTCAGTAGCAAGATTCGAGAAACCGTCAAAATCAGAGAAGCTCAAAGCCAGCAAGTACCACTATTGGATTGGGATAGCTCCTGTTCTGCAGCATCTGACTACTTAGAGTTAGCGCAAGATATAGTTTTATAATAGTATTATACTAGTATAATACTATTATAAAACTGCTATAATCTATTTTACGAAAGGATTTATTATATTATGGCAGGAAAGAAAATTTCAAAGGACATGGATTTCGCAGCTGGCTTCTTTTCCTCATCAGTTTCGAAATCTTCCGATGGCATTGCAGCTCCATCAAATTCAGATATATCAAACGATAAAAATACGTTTAAAAAACATCCTGGTGGAAGACCACGAAAAGAAGGCTTAAAGAATATTCAAGTATGTTTAACAACCCCTCCTGAACTCTATGAGAAGGTTCGCGTCCTGTCTGAAAAGTACACATCAGGCAACTTTTCTCGATTTTTAATGAATGAATGCTTGAAATCTTTTTGCCGAGAGAATAATATATCCCTTGATGATATTTCAATACCTGATGGCATAATTGACATGTACCAAAATCGCCAGAGCAAGAAGAAATAAAAATAGAAAATATACAAGCTATTCTGCAAGTTTTATAATAGTTTAATACTATTATAAAACTTATAAGAAGCTTGATTTGAAAGGAGAATGCATCCTATGATGGCTGAAAAGATTAAATTTGTAATGATTAGGAGAAATATGACAACAACCGCCTTAGCCCAAGCAATCAATACCTCTCCTGCCAATTTGTCGAACAAATTAAGAAGAGATGATTTCCGTGAAAGTGAACTTCGTGAAATCGCTAAGGCACTTAACTGCACATTTGAATCCAACTTTATTTTAAACGACAGTGGAGCTAAGTTTTAATTTTTTTATATCGTTATGAAGTTATACGACGTTCTTTTATTCTTTATTACCAATTGATAAGCCATAATATAATAATTAAACGCTCCATGGTGGGAAATTATACCACTATGGAGCGTTTCGTTTTTTTATAAAGACAGATAAATAATATTATTTATCTAGGGAACGGATATCAAAGTATAGATCATTTAATTCAGACTTCAACGAAGCAATCTCAGAACTAACACTAGATCCCGTTTTGCCAGAAGTATATTCAAGATTCCAAATCTCTTATTTTAGCAAGCTCTTATAAGCATAGTTTTATAATAGTATAATACTAGTATTATACTATTATAAAACTATGCT
>OGCZ01000426.1_pt1 | contig 21261 bp, 19 predicted proteins | sample 1570211 | NCBI WGS metagenome assembly OGCZ01 (sample SAMEA2582158, study PRJEB24529) | metagenome | biome: Human gut stool | place: China | collected 2011 | reverse complement strand
TTCACAAGCGGCTTTTCAGGCCTTGCGGCCCCTGCGGACCGGACGGCGCTTCCGCTTCCTCCGCCGGCCACCCAACAGGCCCGCCAGAAGTCCCCCGCCTGCGCCGCACAGCAGCAGCACGCCCCCGCGGCCCAGCCAGGTGATCTGCTGCCAGCACAGCAGCGCCACAGCCACCACCGCCAGCAGAAAGCCCGCGGCGCTCACCATGGCGCTGGCCAGGCTGCCCCAGGAGGAGCGGCGGACACTGAGCATGGCCCCGGCGAAGGACGCCAGACAGCACGACGCCGCCACAGCGGGAAAGCTCCCCTCCTCCGGCAGCACCGCCTTCACCACCAGCGCGGACAGCAGCACCGTCAGCAGCAGATAGATCCCCAGAGACAGCGCCGCGCCCTCTACGAACACCAACCACAGGGCTGTCTGTTTCCGCCCGTTACCCATAAAAATTCCTCCCCTGTCATCGCTCTATCCGAGCTTATGACAAGGGAGGGTGGTTTTATGATGGGTTAGTCCTTCTTTTCCTCTTCAGAGGATGCATCGGTCTCCTCGGCGGGAGCCTCGGGGATCTCCTCGGTCTTCTTGACCTCGTCCTCTTTCTTCTCCTCCTTGGAGGACTTCTCCTCGCCGGAGGACTGGACGCCGGTGGTGGAGACGGCCCACTTGGTCAGCTCCATACGAACCCGGTCGTCGCTGGTCTCGATGACGATGGTGTCCGGCTTGACCATGACGATCTTGCCCACGATGCCGCCGATGGTGGTGATGGTGTCGCCCTTCTTCAGGCTGTCCCGCATCTCCTGGGCCTTTTTCTTCCGCTTGTTCTCCGGGCGGATCAGCATGAAGTAGAACACCGCAATGAGAACAACCAGCATGATGATAGAGGAGGAAGCGCCTTCCATAACAACAAAACTCCTTTTCGTTCCAAAGTCAGAATGACAATATTATAGCAGATATACCAGCTTTTGCAAGGGGGTCATGCGCGTTTTTCCAAATTTCCGCTGTAACGGGCCCGAAAATCCGCGAACGTCCCTTCGTCCAGGGCCCGGCGGATGCGGGCGGCCAGCTCATTGTAGAAGTACAGGTTGTGCAGCACCGCCAGCCGCAGGGCCAGCACCTCATCCGCCTTGAACAGGTGCCGGATGTACGCCCGGGAGAAGTGGCGGCAGGCGGGGCAGCCGCAGCTCTCGCTGATGGGCCGGGGGTCGGTGGCGTACTTCTCGTTGAGGATGTTCACCGTGCCCTCCCAGGTGAAGAGCTTGCCATGGCGGCCGTTGCGGGAGGGCATCACGCAGTCGAAGAAGTCCACGCCCCGGGCCACGCCCTCGATGATGTTGCTGGGAGTGCCCACGCCCATGAGGTACCGGGGCTTGTCCTTGGGCATGTGGGGCTCCACCGCGTCGATGATCTCGTACATCACCTCCGCGGGCTCCCCCACCGCGAGACCCCCGATGGCGTAGCCGTCGCAGTCGATCTTGGCGATCTGGTCCATGTGCCACACCCGCAGGTCCGCAAACGTGGCGCCCTGGTTGATGCCGAAGAGCATCTGCCCCGGGTTCACCGTGTCCGGCAGGGCGTTGAGGCGGTCGTGCTCGGCCTTGCACCGCTCCAGCCAGCGGGCGGTGCGCTCACAGCTGGCCTTGGCGTATTCGTAGGTCGCGGGGTTCTCCACGCACTCGTCAAAGGCCATGGCGATGTCGCTGCCCAGGTTGGACTGGATCTGCATGGACTCCTCCGGCCCCATGAAGATCCTGTGCCCGTCGATGTGGGAGGCGAAGGTGACCCCCTCCTCCCGGATCTTCCGCAAAGAGGCCAGGGAGAACACCTGGAACCCGCCGGAGTCCGTCAGGATGGGGCCGTCCCAGTCCATGAACTTGTGGAGCCCCCCCATCTGCCGGACGATATGGTCGCCCGGCCGCAGGTGCAGGTGGTAGGTGTTGCTGAGCTCGATCTGGCAGCCCACCTCCTTCAGATCATGGGCGGAGACGCCGCCCTTGATGGCCCCCTGTGTGCCTACGTTCATGAACACCGGCGTCTGGACCACGCCGCCGTGGGCGCAGGAGAATTCGCCGCGCCGGGCGCGGCCCTCGGTTTTCAGCACTTTGAACATCCAGTGATCTCCTTAATATCGAATCTGTTCCATATTTTGTAGGGCGCATCCCGTTGGACGGGAGGAACCGGCTCCCGCCGGGGATGCCTCACAGCATCTCCTTGATCTCCTCGCAGAAGCTGGCCGCGGACTCCGTGTCCCGCATCACCAGAAAGGCCGTGTCGTCTCCCGCCAGGGACCCCACCATGTAGGCGACGCCCATGTCGTCCAGCGCGGCGCAGGCGGCGCTGGCCAGGCCCGGCATGGTCTTGATGACCACGATGTTCTGTGCGCTGTCGATGCTGGTGATGCTCTCCCGGAAGATGGTCCGCAGCTTCTCCGCGAAGTTCAGCCGGGTCCGGTTGCCGGACACGGCGTACTTGTACACTCCATGGCCCACCGGCTCCTTGATGAGGTGCATCTGCTTGATGTCCCGGGAGATGGTGGCCTGGGTGCTGGTGATCCCCCGCTCCTGGAGACGGACGAGCAGCTGCTCCTGGGTCTCGATATTCTCCTGGCTGATGATCTCCAGGATCATGCTCTGCCGGTCATTTTTCATCTTCAAATCCTCCTGGCAGCATTTTTTGTGCAAAGATCTCACAGAAGCTCCGCTCCGACAGCCGCACCAGCCGCACGGTGTGCTTGGACCGGCGGACCTGGATCTTGTCGTCGGCCTTCAGGGAGAAGGCCCGGCTCTCGTCCACGAACAGATACACCGGCTTGCGGCCGTTGCGCTCCAGCTCGATGGTCAGCGTGTGCTCCGGCGAGAGGACATAGGACGAAAAGCGCATGTTGTGGGTGCAGATGGGACAGACCACCATGGTCTGGGCCACCGGCTCCACCACCGGCCCCCCGGCGGACAGGGAGTAGGCCGTGGACCCGGTGGGCGTGGCCACGATGACGCCGTCTCCGGCGATATCCGCCAGGTGCCGCCCGTCGGAGGAGATCTTCAGATGGATCACATGGGAGATGGGACCCTCCCGGATCACCGCGTCGTTCAGGCCCAGATTCGTGTAGATCTGGCGGCCCTCCCGCTGGACGGTCACGTCCAGCATCATCCGCTGTTCCGTCTGGAAGTCCCAGTCCTTCAGCTTCCGCAGGGCCTCCAGCTCCCCGGCCTCCAGCTCCGCGATGAAGCCCAGGCCCCCCATGTTGATGCCCAGCACCGGAATCTTGTTCAAGGCCACCAGCTTGGCGAGATGCAGGATGGTGCCGTCCCCGCCGAAGGTAATCAGTAGGTCGGCGCTTTTCAGCTCCGCCGTCAGGGGCCGGGTCTTGTAGTCCCCATAGGCCCCGTCCTTCTGGTCCTTGAAAGGGGGACACACCACCGTCTGGAAGCCCATCTGCCGCAGAATGGCGTCTGCCCTGCGGGTGGTCTCCATGCCCCGGTCTCGGTTGGGGTTGGGGCAGAGGATGATCTTTTTCATGGGTTGCCTCCCTCTCCGTGCTCCTTCAGGGTCTGGTGAGACTCGTCCACCAGGGCCTTCAAATCAAATGTACGCTCCTGCCGGGGACCCTTTTCCAGATATCCCAGGTACTCGATGTTCCCCTCCGGGCCCCGGATGGGGGAATAGGTCAGTCCCAGCACTGTGAAGCCCGCGTCCCCGGCGTGGTCCAGAAAGTGCTCCAGCACCTCCAGGTGGACCGCCGGGTCCCGGACCACGCCCTTCTTCCCCACCTTCTCGCGCCCGGCCTCGAACTGGGGCTTCACCAGGCAGGCGGCGTGGCCGCCGTCCTTCAGCAGGCCGTTCAGGGGCGGCAGGATCAGCTTCAGGGAGATGAAGCTCACGTCCACGGAGGCGAAGTCCAGCTCGTCCGGCACCTGCTCGTGGGTGAGATACCGGGCGTTGGTCCGCTCCAGGCACACCACCCTGGGGTCGCTGCGGAGCTTCCAGGCCAGCTGGCCGTAGCCCACGTCCACGGCGTAGACCTTCTCCGCGCCGTTTTGCAGCATACAGTCGGTGAAGCCGCCGGTGGAGGCGCCGATGTCGGCGCAGACGGCGCCGTTCAGGTCGATGGGGAAGGCGGCCATGGCCTTCTCCAGCTTCAGCCCGCCCCGGCTGACGTATGCCAGCGTGCCGCCCCGGACCTCGATCTGGGCGTCCTCCGCCACGGCGGTGCCGGGCTTGTCCACCCGCTGGCCGTTCACAAAGACCTCGCCGCTCATGATGACCGCCTGGGCCCGCTGGCGGCTCTCCTGAAGGCCCCGCTCCGTCAGCAGGACGTCCAGCCGTTTTTTTTCACTCATGTACGCGCCTCCTGTACCGCCCGGGCGATGCCCGCGGCGTCGATGCCTGCCTGATGCTCCAGCTGGGGCACGGTCCCCTCCGGCAGGAAGGTCTTGCCCAGGTTGATGAGCACCAGCTTCTCCGGCGCCTGGCCGTGCTGGGCCAGGATGGCCGCCGTCCGCTGGCCCACGCACCCGGCGCCGAAGGCATCCTCCGCCACTGCCAGCAGCTTCTTCCCCGCCAGCCAGGGCGCCAGCGTCTCATACTCCAGGGGGGAGATCTGATTCAGCTTCAGCACCTCGGTCCTGACGCCCTGCCGTTCCAGCAGGTCCGCCGCCGCCAGGGCCTGATTCACCAGCACGCCGTAGGTGAGGAGCGTGACGTCCTCCCCCTCCCGGAGCCGGACCACCGGCGCACCGGACCGGTCCTCCCGGTAATCGCCCTCGCCGCCCCGGGGATACCGGACCGCCACAGGCCCGTCGATCTCAAACAATGCCTGCCGCAGCATCCGCCGCAGTTCCGCAAAGCTGGCGGGGCACAGCACCGTAAACCCGGGGATCTCCGACAGGAACAGCGCGTCGAAGCAGCCGTGGTGAGTCTCGCCGTCGGCCCCCACCAGACCTGCCCGGTCCACCCCCAGCACCACATGGAGCCGCTGGAGGGCCACGTCATGGATCAGCATGTCGTAGCCCCGCTGGAGGAACGAGGAGTACACGGCAAACACCGGGAGCATCCCCTGCTTGGCCAGGCCCGCGGCCATGGCGACGCCATGCCCCTCAGCGATGGCCACATCGAAGAACCGGTCCGGGAACTCTTTGGCAAAGGGGGCCAGGCCGGTGCCGTCCGCCATGGCGGCGGTGATGGCGCAGACGCGCCCGTCCTCCGCGGCGCAGGCGGCCAGCGTCCTGCCGAACACGGCAGAGAAGTCGTCTCCCCCGCTCTTCTTCACAAGGCCCGTCTCCGGATCGAATGGCCCCACGCCGTGGAACTTGTCCGGGTTCTGCTCCGCGAAGGAGTAGCCCCTGCCCTTCACGGTCTTCACGTGGACCACCACCGGGCACTGGAGCTCCCGGGCCCAGGCCAGCACGTGGACCAGCCGGTCCAGGTCGTGGCCGTCGATGGGCCCCAGGTAGGTGAAGCCCATGTCCTCAAACAGGGTGCTGCCGGGCCACAGGGCCTTTTTCAGGGACGTCTTGACCTTGTGGTTGAACCGGTACAGCGGGTTCTCCATGGGGTGCTGTCCGAACAGGCCCCGGTACCACTTCTTGAAATGGTAGTAGGCGGGCTTGGAGCGGATCTGGCTCAGATGGCTGTCCACCGCCCCCACGTTGGGGTTGATGGACATGCCGTTGTCGTTGAGAAGGACGATCAGGGGCTCGCCGGAGGCACCGGCGTTGTTGAGGCCCTCATAGGCCAGTCCCCCGGTCAGGGCGCCGTCCCCGATCAGCGCCAGAACACTGTAATCCAAGTGCTGTAAAGTTCTTGCTCTTGCCATCCCAAGGGCCACGGAGACGGAGTTGGAGGCATGTCCGGCGATGAAGGCGTCGTGTTCGCTCTCTCGGGGCTTGGGGAAGCCGGAGAGGCCGCCGAACTGCCGCAGGGTGTCAAACAGCGCCTGCCGGCCGGTGAGGGCCTTGTGGACGTAGCACTGGTGCCCCACGTCGAACACCAGCCGGTCCTTCGATGTGTCGAAGACCCGGTGGATGGCCACCGTCAGCTCCACCGCTCCCAGGTTGGAGGCCAGATGGCCGCCGGTTTTGGACACATGCTCCACCAGGAACTGCCGCAGCTCCCGGCACAGGGGCTCCAGCTGTTCCCGGTCCAGGGCCTTCACGTCCGCCGGGGTATGGATATTCTCTAAGATCAAATGACCCAGCCTCCTCTCAGCGGTGGAACAGGTGCAGAAACCTTCCCACCCAGTAGACCACGCTGGTGCTTTTGTTCAGGGCCACTGTCTTGCCCAGGGCCTTGCCGCCGATGGTGAGGCCGGACACCAGGGCCGTCACCGCCACGCTCAGCAGCACGCTCTCCGGCAGGGCAAAGGCCGTCTGGAGCCGCACCACGATCACGGCGGTGGTGGTCCCGCTGACGATGCCGCAGATGTCCCCCACCACGTCGTTGCAGACGCTGGACACCCGCCCGGCGTTCCGCAGCAGGACCAGCGCCTCCTTGGCGCCGGGCTCCTTGTGGGCGGCCATGGAGTGAAAGGGCCTGGGGTCCGCCGCCGTGACCGCCACGCCGATGATGTCGAACAGGATGCCCAGGCCGATGAACACCGCCAGCACCAGCGCGGCAGCCGCCGCGCCCGCGCCGCTGAGACTGGTCTCCGACGCAAGGCTCAATGCCGCGGACAGGACGATGGCAAGAAAAAAGACCTGCACGGCCCACCGGTAGGGGCCCGGCCTCTCCCGCTCCCGTCCGCGCTTTCGCTTTGGGGTATCGCTCAAAAAAAGTCCCTCCACTTGGGAATGAATTCCAGTTGGCTAAGTCGGCGGCGGCGGAAAAGGTAAATCTTACGGCTTAGGTACGGGTTGGATTTCCCCGCGGCACACCTCTCGTTGCCGATGGAGGCGGTTCCCCCTTCGGTGCCGCGGCACAGTGTCGCCAGCCATGCCACCCGATCGCCACTTAGTCCGCACTGCAATCCCTTTTCAGCCCGGTCAGGACAGCCTAGGTGATTTCCACCCCAGTCGATCCGTCCCTTTAGCCTCTTTTGCAAACCGGGTTTCAGGGGGCGATCAAACGGGCCCTCTGGCCAGAGGGCCCCGCCTGTTGTTCCCCCATCCACCCGCCTCACGCAAGGCAGGCTACGTCTGCACACAGCGTTACGGCCCCGCAGGGCCGATGCACCGCGCTGCAGGTTCATCAGCTGCTTCGTACGCGGCCCGGAATACCACACTGGGAGTACGTCCGCGCACAAGAACAGGTCTCCACGGAAACAGGGTCGTCATCACCATGCCATTGGAAAGCGCCCTGAGTCCGCAAGCGCAGGCAAAGCCAGGCTTCCCCCCAGCACCCACCCGAAACTGGGCGTATCAAGCAGGCACCAGAGGTTTCATCGGTGTGCCCTTCAGAGGATTTTTAGCCCCTCCTTCGGAGACGGATGATCTGACTAGAATACTGCGCCGCCGCTTAGCGCCATACAGTATATCACAAATCTAATAAATATACAACATATTCCGTATATGCGTCCGTAAATTTTTTGTGACCGGCCGGGCTGTCCTCCCGATGCGGACAGTCCCCGGCGCCGGACAGAAAAGGGGCCGCCGGACGGCGGCCCCGCTCTTCACTTGTTCCGCTCCGCCAGGGAGTCCGCCAGGGCGGCCAGGAAGCCGTCCGTGTCCCAGTCCGCCACCGCGGCCTTGGCCACCTCCGTATGGGCGCGGACCGCCCGGCCGCAGCCCTCCAGCCCCAGCAGGTCCATGAAGGTGACCTTCCCCTCCTCTTTGTCGGAACCGATGGGCTTGCCGAACTCCGCCGCGTCGCCGCACACGTCCAGCATGTCGTCCCGGATCTGGAAGGCCAGCCCCAGCTCCTGGGCGTACGTTTCGGCGGCGGCCATCAGCCCGCCGCTTCCGCCCGCCGCGGCCACGCCCAGGCGGCAGGCCCCGGCGATCATGGCCCCGGTCTTGAGCCGGTGGACCTCCGTCACCTCCGCCTCGGTCTTCGGGGCGTGGAGGGTGTCCAGCACCTGGCCCGCCACCATGCCGTCCGCGCCGGAGACCTCCGCCAGGATGCGGCCGCAGGCGGCCCGGCGGCTCTCGTCCAGCCCCGGCGCCGTCAGGATCAGGCGGTAGGCCTCCGGCTGGAGGGCGTCCCCCGCCAGCACGGCCAGCGTCTCGCCGTAGACCTTGTGGTTGGTGGGCTTGCCCCGGCGCAGGTCGTCGTTGTCCATGCAGGGCAGGTCGTCGTGGATCAGGGAGTAGGTGTGGACCAGCTCCAGGGCGCAGGCCATGGGCAGGGCCGTCTTCCAGTCCGCAAGGCCCGCCAGCCGGGCAAACTCCAGGGTCAGCACCGGCCGGATGCGCTTGCCCCCCGCCAGCAGGCTGTACCGCATGGACTCATACAGGTCCCGCCAGTCCGGCCTCCCGGCAAAGAGGGTCTCCAGATACGACTCCACCGCCGTGCGGTAGGTCTCATACCGGGTCTGAAACACCTGTTCGCTCATCCCTGCTCCTCCTCCCCGAAGGGCAGCTCCACCGGCGCGCCGTCAGGTCCCTTCATCAGCTTGACCACCTTCTGCTCCGCCGCGTCCAGCTCCTGGGAGCAGGCGGCGATCAGCTTCGTCCCCTCCTCAAACAACGCCAGAGAGTCCGCCAGGGGGGCATCCCCCTTCTCCAGTGCCGCCACAATCTCCTCCAGCCGGGCGATCTCCTGCTCGAACGTCTGTTTCTTCGCGCTCATGGCTGTTCCTCCTTCGTATAGGGCTTGTCCACCACGGCGGTGAAGCCGCCCTCTCCCAACGTGACGGACACCCGGCTACCCGGCGCCGTCTCCCGCCAGCTTTTCAAGATCTTCCCTTGCTCATCCCGGGCCACGGCGTAGCCCCGGCCCAGCACCGCCAGGGGGCTCATGGCGTCCAGCGACGCCGCCAGGGCCGCGAATTTCTGCCGGTGCCGCCCCAGCACCGCGCCGGTCACGTCCCCCAGCCGCTGCTGTAAGTGGTCCAGGTCCAGCCGCTTGTCCTGGACGTAGGCCATTCCGTCCGTCATCACCCGCTTGGCTGCCAGGGCGGTGAGCCGCTGCCGGGCGGCCTCCAGCCGCGCCGTCTCGCTTCTCGCCATCCGCTCCCCTGCGCCCCGGAGCCACCGCAGCAGCTCCACCTGGTCCGGCACGGCGATCTCCGCCGCGTTGGAGGGGGTGGACGCCCGCGCATCCGCCACAAAGTCGGCGATGGTCACGTCCGGCTCGTGGCCCACGGCGGAGATGACGGACAGCTCGCTCGCATATATCGCGCGGGCTACGCGCTCGTCGTTGAAGGCCCAGAGGTCCTCTATGGAGCCGCCGCCGCGGCCGGTTATGATGACGTCCGCGACGCGGTATTTGTTGGCGTAGCGCAGCGCGCCGGCGATCTCCGGCGGGGCCTCCACGCCCTGCACGCGCACGGGCAGGAGCACCACCTTCGCCACGGGCCAGCGCTTTCGCAGCACGCGGATGATGTCGTGCACCGCGGCGCCCGCCGAGGACGTGATGACGGCGATGCGCTCCGGATAGCGCGGGATGGGCTTTTTGCCCAGCAGCTCCAGCATACACTGGGCATAGATGGCGGTCTTGATGGCCTCGCACACCACGCCGGGAGCGTAGTAGAAGCCCAGATACATATCCCGGGGGGTCTCCAGCGTGCAGCCCAGTTCCTTGCCAAGGCCGGGGGCGTTCAGGCGGTAAGCGCACAGTTCCACCAGATCCTTGCGGCCCACGATGTAGCCGCCGGTGGGAGCAATGCCGCCGCCGGGGTTCTTGATCAGGCTGCCCACGGCGATATCCGCGCCCACCTGACAGGGCTCCTGCGTCTGGGTGAACTCGCCGTAGCAGTTGTCCACAAAGATGATGATCTCCGGGTTTGCGGCGCGGGCGGTATCGGCGATCTTGCGGATTGTAGACAGATCAAAGGCGTTGCGCTGTAAATAGCCGCGGCTGCGCTGGATATGGCACACCTTTGCACCGGGGGCTTTTTGGGCGATCAGGTCGTAATCCGGAGTGAAGTCGGCCTTGAGGGGGGCTTCGTCATAGTTTACGCCGTAGTCCATCAGGGTACCGGTACCCTTGCCCTTACCGTCCAGACCGATGACGCCCTCCAGCGTATCGTAGGGGCGGCCGGTGGCAGCTAGCAGGGTGTCCCCTGCCCGCAGCAGGCCGAACAGGGCCACAGCCAGCGTATGGGTGCCGCTCTGGAACTGGCTGCGGACGAGGGCATCCTCGGCCCCCATCACTTCCGCAAAGATCTGCTCCAGCTTGGCGCGGCCGGTATCCCACAGGCCGTAACCGGTGGTGCCCAGCATATCGGTGGAGGACATCTGGGTGTCCGCAAAAGCTTTCAGCATCTTGAGCTGGTTGAAGTCGCGGATCTCCTCCATGTGCCGGAAATAGGGCTGGCAGAGTTCCATGGCCTGTTCATCCAAAGCCAGGACTTCGGGTTTGAAATCAAAAAAATGGCTTAACATTGACATATTCGATCCTTTGGGTTTCTTATTATTTTTTACGTGGAGATATCCCCGCCGATTTTACTTTGCGGGCGCTTCATAGCGCGCATACTCGCCCAGTTTTTCGAAGCCGAGGCGGGTATAGAAGTGCACCCGTTCGGGGGCGCAGAGGAAAACAGGCCGGAAGCCTTCTGCCGAGAGTTCGTTCGCCAGCCGGACGATGAGCCGCCCGCCGATGCCCCGGCCCCGCAGCGGTTCGGTCGTCTCCCCGCAGGCCATGTAGGCCTGGCCGTTGGCAAGGGCATAGGCCCCGACGGTGCAGGCAAGCGTTTCCCCCTGCCACAACGCCCAGACGCGGGCCCTGCCCCGGCTGCGCTTGGTGCACAGCTCGGAGTAAAAGTCATCCCGCCGGGCAGGCCGGGCCGGAAAAAGCGCCTCTGCCACCGGGCGGGCCGGAGGGTCCCGGTCAAGAGTCAGCGAGGCCCAGAGCGCTTTGTCGGCCTCTGGCTCCGGAAGCTGCCGCCCCGGCGTAAGGCCGAAGATGGTGTGGGGTCTTGCACGGGTCCACCCGGCGGGCGGGGCCGCCTCGGCTTCGTCCAGCACAACGGCGCCGCACCCGCAGAAGGTCAGGAACCCGGCCAGCTCTTCGGGGTTGGCGTGGCCTGCCATCCAGGCCGTGCTGCCGCCGATGTCCAGCGCCAGCGTAGGCCCGGCAAAAAAGCGGCCCGGCTGGCTCTTGCCCAGCAGCTCCAGCGCCAGCGGCATCGTGGCACCCAGGCAGAGTTTGCCCCGGCAGGCGTTGTAAAAGCGCAGTTTTGCGCGGGGTGTCGTGGCCTGCCGGATCATTTCAGTTCGTTGACGATCTTCTTGAACTCGCGGCCGCGCACCTCGAAGTTGGGATACAGGTCGAAGGATGCGCTGGCCGGAGACAGGATGATGATATCGCCGGGCTGTGCGGCGGCGCGGGCCAGCTCGACAGCATGCTGCATGGTGTCGGCATGCTGGATGGTCAGGCCGGACGCTGCAAAGTCCGGATGCTCACAGACGGCCTTCTCGATGCGGGGGCCGGTGGCACCCATCAGCACAAGGTCCTTGACGTGCGCGATGACCTCCGGGGCCAGCGGCTCATAGGGGATGTGCTTGTCGTAGCCGCCTGCAATGAGGATGACCTTCTGGTCAAAGCTGCGCAGGCCCGCGATGGTGCGGGTGGGGCTGGTGCCGATGGAGTCGTTGTAGTAGGTCACGCCGTCCAGCACACGGACCGGCTCGATGCGGTGCTCCACGCCGGTGAAGGTGCTGCCCACCTTCTGGATGGCCTCAACGGGCACTTCACCCCAGACGGCGGCGGCAGCGGCCAACAGGTTCTCGATGTTGTGCAGGCCGCGCAGTTTGATGTCCTTCTGGGCCAGGAACGGGGTCACGACGCCGTCCTCGGCCATGCAGAGCATCCCGTCCCCGCGCAGGAACGCGCCGTTGTCGGTGTCGTGCAGGCGGGTGAACCAGACCTGTTTGCCCTTGCAGTCGGGCACCATGCTGCGGGTGATGTCGTTCTCATAGCCCAGCACTTCGCGGCAGGGCGGCACCTGATGGAGCAGGATGTTCCGCTTGGCGTCGATGTACTCCTGCATATCCTTGTGGTGGTCCAGATGGTTCGGGGTCACGTTGGTGACGACCGCGATCTTCGGGCTCTTGCGCATACTGATGAGCTGGAAGCTGGACAGCTCCACGACCGCCACATCCTCCGGGGCAACGTCCGGCAGCATGGGCAGCAGGGCTGCGCCGATGTTGCCGCCCAGATGCACCTTGCGGCCCGCAGCCTCGTAGAACTTGGAGATGAGGGTGGTGGTGGTGGTCTTGCCGTCCGAGCCGGTCACGCCCACGATCTCACAGGGGCAGTAGTCAAAGAAAAGCTCGACCTCGCTCGTGACCAGTGTGCCTGCGGCGATGGCGTCCTGCAGCGGCTTCTGGTAATATTCAAAGCCGGGGGTGCGCAGGATGATGTCCTGGCCCTGGAAGCCGTCCATGTAATGCTCGCCCAGGCTCAGGTCGATGCCCAGGCGGCGAATGGTCTCGGCGTAGCTGCCAAAGTCGTCCACGCTGTTCTTTTTATCGCAGAGGGTGACATGCGCACCCAGGCCCACGAACTCCTCGATCAGGGTCTTGTGGCTGACGCCCGCACCGATGAATGCGACCTTTTTGCCCTTGACCAGCTCTGCGAGCTGCTGCTGTTCTTTCTGCATAAAAACAGAACCTCCTCTATAAAGTGTTTCTGTAACAAGCTCTTGCTGCTCTTCATTCTACACCTTTTCCGCACAATACGCAACGCCCAACCCGCACAGGCCGCAAAATTGCACCGAAAGGTCATCGAAATTCACAAAAAGATAATTGTCTTTTTCGACGCTTTCCGTTATACTGGATGTATCCATCATCATCTGCAAGGAGCGCTTTTTTTGAAACACCGTTTCCGCCTGGCCGCCGCGGTTCTGACGGCCCTTCTGTTCCTGACCCTGACCGGCTGCGGTTCAGGCTCCAACAGCTTTACCTGGTTCGTGGACACCATCCCCGCGAACCTTGACCCGCAGGTGGCTTCGGCTGCGTCGGACGTCATCGCCTGCGAGAACCTTTACAGCGGCCTTGTCCGCAAAGACCCGGACGGCCAGCTGGAACCTGCCCTGTGCGAACGGTGGGAGGTCTCCGCCGACCGGAAGACCTATACCTTTTATCTGAAGGACGGCCTGGCCTACACGGCTGCCAAGGGCACGGCTGCAGACTATGCCATCACGGCGGAGGATTTCGTCTTCGCCTTCCGGCGGATGTTCCGCGCTGCCACGAACTCCCCCTACGCCGTGGAGTTTTCGGCCCTTGAGAACAGCGCCGAAGTATTGGCCGGGCAATTGCCGGAAAGTTCCCTCGGTGTTTCGGCCAGCGGGCCGCTGACGCTGGTGTTCCGCCTGAGCAGCCCGGACGAGAATTTTCTCTCCAAGCTGACGCTGCCCGGCGCGATGCCCTGCGACGAGGAGTTTTTCAACTCCACCCGCGGCACCTACGGCCTCACCGCCAAGACCACCCTTTCCAGCGGGCCGTTCTACCTCTACAACTGGACGTCCGGCGGTCTGTTCCTGCGGCGGGAGCCTTCCGGCACCCGCATCGACAGCCTGCGCCTGGTCCAGAACACCAACAACGCCGACCAGTCGGCCATTGAGCTCATCAACAGCGAAAAGTGCTCGGCAGCGGTGGACGCCACCGGCAGCACCACCTCGCTGTCCTCCATCTCCTACTCCGACACCACCTGGAGCCTGCTGTTCAACTGCAATACGATCTTTTCCTCCACCGAGCTGCGGCAGGCGCTGGCCGGAGTGGCGCGGGACGCCGCCGAGGTGCCCTCCACCGAGCTGTTTGCCGCAGCGGACAGCCTCATCCCCGCCGGGCTGAACGTAGACGGCATGAACTACCGCGACACCGTGGGAGACGTCTCCCCCGCCGCCGTGGATGTCAAGGCGCTCTACCTTGCCGCGCGGCAGGGCATGGCAAACTCCGACTTCAATAAGATCACCCTGATGCTCCCCGCCGGGTGCGGCCTGAACGAGGCCGCCGAGACCATCAACGGGGCCTGGCAGAAGGAGCTTTCCCTCTTCTTCTCCATCGAGGAGGTGGACGAGGAGACCTTCCGCAAGCGCCTGGCCGAGGGAGATTATACCATCGCGCTGGCCCCCGTCAGCGCTGAGAGCGGCAGCGTATACAACACGCTGGCCCAGTTCACCCCCGCAGGCGGCGGGCTGACCGGCTATTCCAACGCCCTGTACGCCACCCAGCTGGAAGCCAGTACTCACGCCAACGGTTCCACCCGCTGCCGCCTGCTGGGCGAATGCGAACGCCAGCTGCTCAGCGACTGCGTCGTGGTCCCCCTCTTCTCCCAGCAGAAGCGTCTGTTGATCGCTTCGGGCGTCAAAAACCTCATCTTTGACCCCTTTGGCCCGGTGCTCGACCTGACGTATGCCACAAAGGAATAAAAACGCAAGGCCCCCTGTGCGAACGGCACAGAGGGTCTTGTTGTTTCTTCAGGTTTTGATGCCGAACAACCGGCGCAGGATCCCGCGCAGACACTTCGGGCTTTTGATGACGACGACCTGCATCCAACTCCCGCCTTTCGTTGTGTGATACCACAGTATAAGCGGCAGCGGCGCAAAACGTGCATCGCTCAGCGCAGGATGGGCGTATCCGGCAGGGTCTCGACCACGACCAGCGCCCCCTTGCGGGTGGAGATGGTGATGCGGTCCGAGCCTTCGGCGTACTCGTTGCTGACGCCCAGCGGATACCCTGCCGTGAGGACGGCATCCGTCAGCTCATAGTAGGAGCCGCGCTCACAGACGCCCTCAGCCCGGCCCTCCAGCGGGAAGACGGAAACGTAGAAGAACTTCGCCTTCGGGTAGGTGCGCTCCTCGCCGGCGCGGACGAAGGTGATGCGGCTGCGCTCATCTTGCAGCGTGGCGCGCACACCCCGCTGCTCCAGCCCCAGACCGGTGCAGAGGTTCGCAAGGGTGTGTTCCAGCCGTCTGCCGCCCAGCGCGCCCAGCAGCAGCACCTCGGAGCAGCCTTTTTCGGAGGCAAGCTTCGCCGCATATTCGGTGTCGGTGTCGTCCTTGACGTGAGGCAGGACGATGACGTCATCCTGCTGCTCCGGGCAGGGCGCGGTGTCGAAGTCGCCGACGATGATGTCCGGTTTGCAGCCCAGCGGCGCACAGTTGCGGTAGCCCGCGTCGCAGGCGATGATGAGGTCATCGGGCCGCAGCAGGCGCTTCAGCTCCGGCGAGACCGGGCAGGCAGATACGATCACACAGCGTGACATAAGTTTCCTCTCTTTACTCGAAGAAAGCTCCCCCGGCCGGAGGAGCTTTCTCTGGTTTGCAATGCAGCGGTCAGAACTTCGGCCGCTGCCAGTCCTTAACGTCTTTGACTTCGTCGTACATGGCGCAGTAGCTGTCGTACCGGGTCTGGGAGAGCCGGCCCTCGGCCAGTGCCGCGCGGACGGCGCAGCCCTTTTCCGTGCGGTGGGAGCAGCCCGTGAACTGGCATTCACCAAGATACGGCCCAAACTCCGGGAACGCATGTTCCAGGTTCTCCTTCGGGATGAACCCGGCGCGGTTGGCTTCCAGACTGGCGAAGCCGGGCGTGTCGGCGATACGGCCGCCGAACGCCTCAAAGATGGTCACCTCGCGGGTAGTATGGCGGCCGCGGCCCAGTTTCTGGCTGATGGCGCTGGTCTCCCGCTCGGCCTCCGGCAGCAGGGCGTTCAGCAGCGTGGACTTGCCCACGCCGGAGTTGCCGCAGAAGGCGCAGAGCCGCCCGGCGATCCACTGCTTCACTTCGTCCAGACCCTCGCCGGTGTCGTAGTGGATGGCGATAAAGGGCAGGGTCGAACGCTCGTATGCCTTGCGGAGAAACTCCGCCTCGCCGAGGTCTGCCTTGGTGCAGACGATGACCGGCTGGACGCCCTTGTCCACCGCGATGGCCGACAGCTTATCCAGCACGAGGGTGCTGGGGGTGGGCTGGGTGGTGCTGGCCACGAGGAACAGCACATCCAGATTGGCCACCGGCGGGCGGACGAAGACGTTTTTGCGGGGCGCGATCTCCGCGATGACGGAAGCGCCGTTTTCGGTCTCCACCGTCACCTCGTCGCCCGCCACGGGGGTGATCTTCTGTTTGCGGAAGATGCCGCGCGGCTTGCACTCGATGATGCCCGCTTCGGTCCGGACGTAGTAGAAGCCGCCGATGCCTTTTACAATATAACCGTTCATGGCCCCTCCGTTACGACAGCAGCGAACTCCACCAGTCGCTCAGGCTGGTGCCGGAGCTGGAACCGGAAGAGTCGCTGGAGGAGGAAGAGCTGCCGCCGCCCACAAGGCCGCTCCACCAGTCGCCGCTGGAGCTGCTGGCGCTGGAACTTCCGCTCTCCGAGGTGCTGCCGGGCTCCTCGGCCGGGGTCTCCGGCACAGGTTCGGGCCCTGCGCTGACGGTCACGCTGACGCGGCTGTTCACCTTGACGGTGGAACCGGCGGCAGGGTTCTGCCCGATGATGGTACCGGCAGGCTTGTCGCTGTACTGCTCGGTGGTGCTGCCCAGGCCCAGCTTGTTCTGCACCAGCAGGGTGCGGGCATCGTTCACGTTGGACAGGCCCACCAGAGACGGCACCTTGGCGGTGGTGCTGACCTGCGGGCGGCTCACATAGACCACAACGGTGGAGCCCACCGCCACCTGGCTGCCGGCGGCAGGGTCGGTGCGGATGATGGAGCCTGCCGCCACGGTGTCGTCCACGGCCTGGGTGATCAGCACCGAGACGCCGAGGCTCTTGAGCTGCTGTTCTCCATCGGCCTGCAGATAGTTGGTCACATCCGGCACGGTGACGTACTGGATGCCGAGGCTGATGGTCAGGGTCACGCTCTGGCCCTCGCGGACGGTGCGGCCCGCCACCGGCGACTGCCGGTAAACGTATCCGGCCGCGTAGTCGTTGCTGTACGACTGCTCCCAGTTGACGGTGATCTGGCCGGAGGAGACCTGCGGCTGGGCGTTCACCTCATCCTGAGTCATGCCGCTGTAATCGGCCAGCACGATGTCGGCCTTTTCGCTCATCAGGGTACTGGAATCGTTGAGGATGGTCCAGCACAGCGCCATACAGGCCAGCGCGAACGCAACGGTGATGCCGAACAGCACCGGCAGGAAGATGGGCTTTTTCTTTTTGCTTTTGCGGGTCTTTTTCGGTTCCGGGGCTTCTTTTTTGGTTTTCACGGAGTGCTCCACCACCTTTTCAGGAATTTCATCGGGGAGATAGGTGTAATTGAACACGATGGACGGGTCTTCCACGTAGGCGTTCAGTGCCCCCAGCATCTCGGCGGCGCTGGCGTAGCGGTTTTCGGGCCGCTTTGCCATGGCGCGTTCGGTGATCTCCACCAGGCCGTGGGGCACGGTGGGGGCCAGCTCCTGCAGGCTCTTGGGCTTGTCGGTGATCTGCTTGATGGCCACCTCCACCACATCGTCGGCGTCAAACGGCAGATGCCCCGAAAGCATCTCGTACATCATGACGCCCACCGAATAGATGTCGCTGGTAAAATCGGTCTCGTCGCCCTTGGCCTGTTCCGGGCTGATATAATGGACGCTGCCCATCGCCTTGCCGCCGGAAAGCTGGTTCTCGGCGCGGGAGATGCGGGCAATGCCGAAGTCCATCATCCGCAGCTGGCCGTTGTCCAGCAGCATGATGTTCTGGGGCTTGATGTCCCGGTGCACAACGCCGTTGCGGTGGGCATGGTCCAGCGCTTTGAGGATCTGGGAGATGAAATGCACCGTCTCCCGGCTGGTCAGCCTGCCGCCGCGCTCGTTGAGGTACTCCCGCAGCGTCATGCCGTCCACATATTCCATCACGATATATTGCAGCTTCTCGCTGACCGAGACGTCGTACACCTTGACGATGTTGGGGTGGTTGAGCAGCGAGATAGCCTTGGATTCGTTCTTGAAGCGGCGGACGAGGTCGGGGTCGTGCATGAGCTCCTGCCGCAGCACCTTGACGGCTACGACCGTGCCCTCCGGCACCGGCCCGCCCGGCCCCACGACCGCCTTGTAGACGTTGGCCATGCCGCCGGTGCCGATCAGCTCCCGGACGGTGTACAGGCCATCGAGGGTCTTGCCGATCAGATTATCCATGCTCCACCTCCGTCGGCTCCACGGCCAGCAGCAGCGCCGTGATGTTATCCGAGCCGCCGTGAGCGTTGGCTGCCTCGATGAGGCGGTCGGGCAGGTCATAGAACGTACCCTGCGCCAACAGCTCTTCCATCTCCTCCACCGGCACCATGTTGGTCAGGCCGTCGGTGCAGAGCAGCAGCCGGTCTTCCCGCTTGAGCTTCGCGGCGGTGAACTCCGGCTCCAGCCGGTAATCCACGCCCAGAGCCTTTGTAATGATGTTCTTCTGGGGGTGATGCTCGGCTTCCTCCTCGGTGATGGTGCCGCAGTCCACGAGCTCCTGCACGTAGGAGTGGTCGTGGGTGAGCTGGGTCAGCTTCCCGTCCCGGATGAGGTAGGCGCGGGAGTCGCCTGCATGGCAGAGGTAGACATTGCCGCTGCGCACCAGTGCGCAGACTGCCGTGGTGCCCATACCGGCCAGTGCTTCTTCATGCGCGGCCTTCTGGAACACGAAGCGGTTGGCGTAGAGGAGCGCTTTTTTCAGAAACGGCTCCTCCTGCCCTGCCCCGCACTGGGCGTATTGCTCCTGAAAGAAATTCTCGATGACATTGCACGCCCCCTGCGAGGCTTCGCGGCCGCCCTTTGCGCCGCCCATGCCGTCGCAGACCAGCGCCCACACCGCGCCGCCGGGCAGCTCCCCGGCCCGATAATCGTCCTGGTTCTCCTGACGGACGCGGCCGACATCTGTTTTTCCTGCAAGTTTCATAGGATTCTCCTTTTGTCAGGCTTTGCCGTTCATCTCGTCGCGGCGCAGCTGGCCGCAGGCGGCGCTGATCTCGCTGCCCAGACGGCGGCGGACCGTGGCGTTGACGCCGAGGCTCTCCAGCTTCTGCTGGAACCGGCGGACGTTGGCGGCATCGGTGGCGGAGTAGGGGCTGCCGTCCACCGGGTTGATGGGGATGAGGTTGACATGTGCGCCCATGCCCCGGATGAGGTTTGCCAGCTGCTTTGCGCAGGCATCGGAATCGTTGACGCCACGCACCATCGAATACTCGAAGCTGACCCGTCGGCCCGTGGTGTCCTGATAGCGGCGGACCGCCTGCATCAGCTGCTCCACGGGGTAGGCATCGTTCACGGGCATCATGCCGCTGCGGATCTCGTTGTTGGGCGCATGGAGCGAGACGGAAAGGGTGAGCTGCAGCTTTTTCTCGGCCAGCTGGTCGATCTTCGGCACCAGACCGCAGGTGGAAAGGCTGATGTTCCGCATCCCGATGTTGACGCCTTCGGGCGAAGTGATATTCTCAAGGAACCGCATCACTTCGTCGAAATTGTCCAGCGGCTCGCCGATGCCCATGAGCACGATGTGGGAGATGCGCTCCCCGATGTCCTTCTGCGCGGTGTAGATCTCGGAGCAGATCTCCCCGGCTTCCAGGTTGCGGACGCGGCCCGCCTGAGTGGATGCGCAGAAGCGGCAGCCCATCCGGCAGCCCACCTGCGTGGAGACGCAGACCGTGTTGCCGTAGTGGTAGCGCATGACGACCGTTTCGATGCAGTTGCCGTCGGCCATCCGCAGCAGGTACTTGACCGTGCCGTCCTTGGCCTCCTGGCGGCGCTCGATCTGCGGGGCCGCGATGTAGAAATGTTCCTCCAGCGTCGCCAGCAGGGTCTTGGGCTGGTCAGTCATGGCGGAAAACTCCGTGACCAGCTTCTGGTGGACCCAGTGGAAGATCTGCTTGGCCCGGAAACCGGGCTGGCCCAGCGCCTTGAGCTCTGCGGCCAGTTGTTCCAGCGTCAGGGAGGAAATGCAGCGTTTTTGTTCCATGGTGTTCTCCTATTGATACGATTCAGGCGGCCGCCTCATTGCGCTTTTTGCATCGCACAGAGGAAAAAGCCGTCCATCCCGGTGCGGGTAGGCACCGAAAGGGCTCCGTGCTCCCCCACCGTCATCCCGGCCGGGAACGGCACTTCTGGCGTCACGACGGAAAATTCCGGGTGGCGGGCAAGGAAGGCCGCCACCTGCTCTTCGTTTTCGGCCGGGTCGATGGTGCAGGTGGAGTAGACCAGCCGCCCGCCCGCCTTGAGCAGAGAGGCCGCTGTGTCCAGAATGGCCGACTGGGTGGCCAATAATTCATCGTGGCGGGCCTTGTCCAGCGTTTTGTAGCGAATATCCGGCTTTTTGGCCAGGATGCCCAGGCCGCTGCAGGGGGCGTCCACAAGGATGCGGTCGGCCTGGGGTAGGCTGGGGTTCTGCCGGGTGGCATCGTTGCAGAGGGTTTCGACATTGGCAAAACCCATCCGCTCCACTGCCGTGCGGATGAGGCGGACGCGGTTCTCGGCTGCATCGCAGCTGACGAGACGGCCGGTCCCCTGCATTTCCTCAGCCAGCAGGAGTGTCTTGCCGCCGGGGGCCGCGCAGAGGTCCAGCACCGTTTCGCCGGGTTTTGCCTCCACGCAGAGCGCCGCCAACTGGCTGGCCTGCCCTTCGACGTGGTAGTATCCCTGCCGGAACCACGCGTTCTCGGCAGGGCTTCCCTCAAATGCGGCCAGCACACTGCCCGGCACAAGGCCCGGCTCGGCCGCTGCGCCCAGCGCCGCCAGCTTTTCGCAGAGGGTGGCGGCATCGGCCTTGAGCGGGTTGACCCGCAGGCTGGTCCTGCCGCCGTCGGCCGCATAGGTCAGGATGCCCAGCGCCTCGTCCGGGTAATGGATGCGGAGGAAGTCCGCCACATCCTTCCCGGCAGAACCAAGCACCATCAGCCGCTCGGTCTCATTCCGGAACCGGGCGGTGCTCAGGTCGTAGGTGCAGGCGCGGCGCAGCACGGCATTGACCAGCCCCGCTGCGCTGGATTTTCGGAACGCACGGGTCAGCTTGACCGCCTCATTGACGGCCGCCGATGCGGGCACCTGCATATACCGGGCCTGGGCCAGAGCGGAGCGTAAAATCTCCCGGACGGGAGCGTCCAGCCTGGCAAGGCCCTTGGGCAGGAACTGGCCGAGCATGTAGTCCAGTGTGCCCCGGTGTTCCAGCACCGTGTAAAAAATAGCGCTGGCAAACGCTTTGTCGCGGCCTTCGAGCTGCTGACGCTTCAGTTCAGCATCCAGGACGAGGTTGGAAAAGCCGTCCTGCTCCTGCTTCACCAGCGCC
>OGCZ01000412.1_pt1 | contig 22373 bp, 20 predicted proteins | sample 1570211 | NCBI WGS metagenome assembly OGCZ01 (sample SAMEA2582158, study PRJEB24529) | metagenome | biome: Human gut stool | place: China | collected 2011 | reverse complement strand
AAAGCCGTTTTTTTCGGGGATAAGTATTATTTCACACCACCTTTTCATTGCAGGGACAGCACAAGCTGGTCCCTATTCTCATTAGGGGCGGAGCAGGGCTTCAATTTTGTCAGCGATTTCTTTATAACGGTTTTTGGAGATATCCAATTCCACCTTGTTTTTCAAAACGGCCTTATACCGCTTAAAAGTTTCAATCTGATGCACGTTGACCAGGAAGCTCTTATGGATTCTGACAAACTGGTGCCGGCACAGCCAGCGCTCCATGGATTTCATGGTTGCGCTTTTAGGGTAGGACTTTTTTCTGGTATGCACCAGAACCTGGGGGCCCTTAGCCTCTACATATAAAATTTTATCAATGCCCAAATCAAAGCGGCTTTCTTCACAGACCATGGGAAACCGGTAGTGCTGGTCATACAGAGTATTTCGCATCAGGTTGTCCATCAGCTTATACAGAACCTCTGGAATAACGGGTTTGGGCAGAAAATATTGCTGATTGGGCAGGGTTTTCTTGCCAGAGAAACAATTTTTGTCTTTGGATGTAAACATAATGGGGACAGTTTTGTCCAGCTCACGTAAAACGCGGCCGGCTTCCAGGTTATCGCGAAAGACATTTGCCGGATCCAGGATGATCAGTTCGTAACGTGTATTGCTTGTACACTTGACTAGGAGAGACCGCAAATCGGCAAACACAGAAATTTCTGGAATGTCGAAAGGGCTGGGCATGGCCTGGATACAGGCGATAAGGTTTTCAGTACTGAGAGAATCTTCGTCGCAAATAGCTATGCGAAACATAGGATGTGCCTCCAATCTGGATAATTTCGTATACAAAATACAATGTATACGGTTGATGAACATCGATAGTATAGCATATCAACGGTAAATAATGCAACTAAAAAATAGATTATTTTGAATTGCAAAAATAAACATAATTATTTACTGCTAAAAGTGGAACCAAACTTGGGATAATTATTGATAAGAATCGTAAAAAACATAACATAAACGTATTTAAAATACTACAAGAACAAGAATATGTTACAAACTATTCACGGTGAATTGGCACTGTTGCTGAATGAAAAACAGCTTTCAAATAAACTTGTTTTCTTCTGAAATAACGTTTGTATCCATTTATACAGTTGGCTGCGGCTAATAGTTGTGAAACTATTTTTATAAACGATTTCTTAGACTTTATAAACAAACAACGCTATAATATATTCGTAGAGATGTTTGAATAATAAAAACATAAAACTTAATGTACTTAAAGGCCTTTGCCTGTTTGACGAAAGGGGGAAGCTGGCGGCTGCGGGAGGCGCTGGCACAAGTTATGGGGAAACACAAGCATCAGAAGGAAACCAGGAATGGACAACAGAAGCAATTATTGACAGTATTGGTGCTCACCAGCATTTTGGGACTGGGGGCGTATGTCCCCAGGGCTCAGGCGGAACCAATCACCATTAGCGGGGAAGATGTGAAGGCTGAGGAAGGGAACGAGTATGGGAGCGGCTTGAACACGGAAGAATCTATCAATTTATCAAATGGAGCCATTGGCAACAAGGATACCGGAACCGCTTCCGGTAACACCTTGCAGGTTGCAGGAGGGACGGTAACGTCAGAAAATCCCGGTTCCAATATTTTTGGGGGCGTGATCATTCATGAGGACAATACTACAACCTCCACAGAAGATCAGGTAAATGGCAACACGGTGACCCTTGGCAGCACCACCCTGGGTTCTGGTGCCACAGAGTACGATGGGGTATCCATTTTTGGCGGCTATTTATATGACTATACAAAAGAGTATTTGGGCTCGGAGGAAGAGAATGAGAACCATTTAGTATCCACTGAGCAGTTTGACGTGTCCGGCAATACAGTGACGCTGGAAAAGGTCACTGTGCATGACGGAACTCCTGTTGCTGTGTATGGCGGAGCTGCCAATGTAAAGGGATATAGTGATTATTATGGCGTTTATCGTGATGAGGCAGGCAATTATACCGACTGGTCATATCTGTCTCCTCTAGATGTGACGGCCACAGCTGATGCCAGCAATAACCGCGTATACATTGGCACCAGTGCAGAGGCAGAGGCCAGCGGTACGCAGCCAGACTCCGAAAATCAGGGAACCTACACCGCGGTGATAGGGGGCTACTCCGGCAAAGGCACTACCTCGAACAACCAGGTGGTGGTCCGGAACAGCACGCTTACCCTGCTGGCTGCCGGCGGCTACACGGCAAAATTGGATGCCAATGAAAACCAGGTGACGCTGTCCGATATTACGGTGAGTGCCAAGACTGCAGACTACTATGATGACGAACTGGATCTGGTGGGCGGTTTCAGCCTGCATAATGGAGCTTGCTATAATACGTTGACCTTGACCCGGGTCAACGAAATAGAAAGTGACAGACATGTTGATGTGGCAGGGGGTTTGACAGGAGGAACGCTTTCCACCCAGGAAGAGGGGGATGCTTCCTATAATACGGTCTATATCACTGACAGCAGACTTGCCACGGCAGCAGGCGGCATTGCTGGCGATATGGAGGATGGACTGCTGGATTATTCACGTACCAGCTCCTTCCATATTTTTGACTTCCAACACAGTTTCCTTCCAGCCAGTGCCATTGGCAACAAGGTGTATATTAGAGAAACCTCATCCGGTGCTACCACTATCAGCGGAGGGGTTTACGGAGGCGCAGCCCACAAATATGCCAGCCAGAACGAAGTGCAGTTCCTCAGCGGGTATGCAGCTAAGGTGGGCGGTGGTTACGCTTATTATGACGCAAACGATAATACGGTTACCCTGGGAAAGGAAGATTATTCCACCCAGCCTGTCCTGGGCAATTCCCTACTGGGAGGCTTTTCTGAATATGGCAGTGCCGTGGGAAATAAGGTGACCGCTTATGGCGCGACCTTGGGAAACGAGGCAAGTCAGGATACATATGTTGATTTACTGGGCCTAAATGTATATGACCTTCCTGTAGGTGTATTGGCTGGGGGCTATAATCATCGCCATGTGTCGGAATCTGGTTTGGCAAGCGCTGCAGATTCCAATGAAGTGCAGATTTACCAAAGCACCATCAAGAACGGGATTACGGATATCTATGGCGGTTTGGGTACTACCAGTGCCAAGGACAACAAGGTAACTCTGGACAATACGGCAGTGACCCTGGGAAATTCCAGCATGTTTGGAGAGGCTGAAACTGGATCAGGGGGCTGGATCCTTGGCGGGGTAGCAAATGAAGGACCGGCCTCTGGAAACCAGGTGAGTATCAGCGGCCAGAAGACGGAGCTGCAAAATGCAGCGGCAATTGGCGGTGGACTTGCTTGGGCCTCGGGCGATGATTCAAACGATGCGGGCTGTGCAGACCAGAACCAGGTTTCCATTACGGGTGCCAAAGTAAGCTATACGACACAGGATTCGAATGAGGACGGAACTACGATTTTTGGCGGATTAGGGTTAGTCAGTGCTTCAAACAATTCTCTAGAATTGAATCAGGCAGCTGCTGACGGTGCTTATATGATTTGTGGTGGGTTAAGTGAAAAGGGAACGGTTGCAGCTAATGCTGTGAAACTAAATCAGAGTACGGTTTCAGGTCTTCGTTATTTATGGGGTGGTTATTCTCCCTATGGCCGTGTTTCTGAGAATAAGGTAACTTTTACTGCTTCTACCATTTCTGGCAATGCCTCGTATATCGTTGGTGCATATGGCGTAGCTCCGTATAAAAATACAATGTCTATTGAAGACACCAAAATAGATAATCTGGCCGAAGTGCGTGGAGTTTATGGTACGGTTTATGAGGGAGACGATGATGCAGTTTATACAACTCTTACCCGTGAGAACCAGCTGAAGATTACCGGAAATAGTGAAATCACTTTTCTCCCAGTAAGCGGCACCAGTCTAATAGGGGCCGACGCAACGGGACTTGCCCAGGGCAACAGCCTTACGGTGGAAAATAGCAAGGTGTATAACCTGAGCGTATTGGAAGGGGTAAAAGCTGAGCAGAATGCTTCCGAGAACCAGCTGCAGTTGACGAATGCGGAAGTAAGTGGGTTAAGCTGCCTGATTGGCGTGCAGGCTATGGGCGAGGATACGGTAAGTGGGAAAGCAGTTGGTAATACTGCAGCTATTACAGGTGGTTCCCTTAGCTTCACCGATGGGGTCCTGGACTCTGATGGTGGTTATCCAAGCAAACCTACGCTGGCAGCAGCCTATGCAGGTGCTTCAGCCTATAAAAACAGCCTTGCACTTACGAATGTCAAGGTAAACGGAGCCCAGGAAATCTATGCAGGGGCTGGTGCCAACCAAGCTCTAGAGAATATCCTGAAGCTTCAGGATGCCACGATTTCCGGGGCTTCGGTTATCGCAGGCGGGAAATCCAACGGTACAACCTATTATCGGACGTACGATACGTTTTATCAGTTAAAACTTCTAAGCAATCCCGGCGCTTATGCCAACCAAGTGGCCATCAGCGGCGGCAACGTCACGGCAGACGCCATTTATGGCGGGTATTTGACCACCATTGCCACGTCAGACGACCTGCTGAAGGATTCCTCTTGTCCGATGTATGACAACCAGGTAACGCTTGGCAGCGGGGTGACTGCAGGAAACGTCTATGGCGCCTATAGCCCGCTGCGCAGTTACGCACAACGCAATACGGTGACCGTTGAGGGCGGCACAATCCAGAAGAATCTGGTGGGCGGTCAAACCACAGGAGGAATTGCTTCTGGCAACATCCTGAATATCAAGGGCGGTACTATTGGTACCACGATTGCTGCGGACGAAGAAGAGAACCCCCTTATGAGCGGGAACCTGATTGCTGCCGGGGTGAACGAGGAGGGCCCGGCTACAGACAACACGGTGAACATTACCGGCGGCCTACTGGGCTCCATGATGAGCCTCTACGGCGGCTATAGCACCACCGAGAGCACCGGCAACACCCTGAATCTTTCCACCAAGGGCAATACAGTTAAGAACCTGGGTTATTTCCAGAACCTGAATTTCTACGTGCCGGCGGATGCCAAGGCCGGGGATACCATGCTGGAAGTGACGGATACTGCGGATGTCCATGGGGCAGCCATTAACGCCGGGGTGGAGGATACCACCCAGCTGAATCCGGGTGAAGTGATCAACCTGATCCACGACGCCAACAACGAAATCAACACCACAGGTACCAGCTACGCCATGATGGACGGTAAGGATATCGTCACCGACGCAGCCTTCCTCCAGCGCAAGGTCTACATTAAGCCCCAGGACGCCAATACCATCGTTCTCTACGTGCCCATCGACAGCCAACCCATCCTGCACCCGGATACGGAGGTTATCGCCGACGGCCAAGCCAATGCTGCCAGCACGGTAGCCAACGGCTCCGACGCAGCCGTCACCGATGGCCTCCAGGCAGCTCTAACCGCCTGGGCCGAAAGCCATGAGGCGGCCCGGCTCCGGGATGATGACCATAACGTTATGGATATGCTGGGCACTCCCTATATTTCTTCCCCTGCCGGCATGAGCCTGAGACAGGGACCCGTTATGGCAGCTGCTTCTCCTCTTGACGCCGCAGATGCCAAGAACGCGAATGTGACCCTTAGTGCAGAAGAAATTGCCCAAAGGAAAGAACGGGAAGTGGAGGCCAAGTTTACCCCCTATGTCATGCTGGGCGGCCACAACCTCCGCTATAACAGCAGTTCCACGGTGGATACCAATGGGTTCAATGGTGAATTGGGCTTCGTAAAGCGGGTTTTTAAGAAAGACTACGCCGACACCATTATGCCTTTCATCGAATACGGTACCGGAAACTATACCAGCTATAAGAACGGCACCCGGGGCGACGGCAGTCAGCGGTATGTAGGCGCTGGTATCCTGCTCCGCAGAGACCAGGTCAACGGCGTCCACTACGAAGGCCTGGTACGGGCCGGCCGCCTAAACGGTGACTATGCTGGACGCATTGCCGGCTACCGTACCACCTATAACTCTGGGGCTGGTTATATTGCTGCCCACGCCGGTCTGGGGCGGATTTACCGTCAGGCTACCAACGACTATAATGTCTACGGCAAATTCTTCTATTCCCATTTGGGCGGTGACAGCGTGACTCTGCACAGCAGTTTGGGCAGCGCTGACTACGATTTGGATGGGGTGGATTCCATCTGGACCCGTTTGGGCTTTAGATGGACCAAACACCTGGACGAAGCTACCACCACCTTCTATGCAGGCCTTGGCTGGGATTACGAATTTGACGGCAAAGCCACGGCACGGTACAGAGACTACACCACCCCCGACGCCAGCATGAAAGGCTCCAGCGAATTCCTGGAGCTCGGCTGGCAGAGCAAAGTGACCAAAGAGAATCCCTGGGGCGCCGACGTACGCGTTACGGGCTGGCACGGGGTAAAGCAGGGCTTCACATATGGAGTAACGATTACAAGACGTATGTAAATGTGAACTAAGGTGAAAAAAGCATTTCTCCAGATCAGACAGGTTCTGGAGAAATGCTTTTTTGTGTGAAATCTGGGGAATGGGTGGGGACCTGAACGTTAGTGTTGAAGAAACCAAACGCCCCTTGACGCTTCCTCTTCCCACACACGGATTTTTCATTTTTCCTTCATGGCAAATATGTTACAATAGTAAAAGAATAGGTTACGGTTTGTACCCCTGAAGGAGGAAACGAAAGGTGATCACAGCAAGTGGAGATGCCTACGGGGACTGGCTTCCTGTCCTGGAAACGGTCCAGACGGACTTGGTCCACCAGATTGAAAAGTATAACCAAGTGGAAAAGCAGCGCAGCGGAGAGATGGCCTATGAGCACCTGATCTACCGGATCAAAAGCGTGGACAGTATGGAAGAAAAATGCCGGCGGAAAGGGCTGCCGGTGAATGCGCATTCTGCCCTGGTGGAGCTTCGGGATGCCATTGGGCTCCGGATTGTGTGCCGCTTTTTGCACGATATCAAGTTAAATATTGACTACATCAAGCAGATTCCTGGCTGCAAGGTGATCCAGGAAAAGGATTATATCCACAATGTAAAACCCAATGGATACCGGTCCTACCATATGATTCTGGAATTGGAGGAGCCGTTCCGGGATGTGGACGGCAACCAGCCTGGGAAGTTTTATGCGGAAATCCAGCTGCGCACCATTGCCATGGATTCCTGGGCCAGCCTGGAACACCAGATGAAATACAAGCATCACATTAAAAATGCAGCCCTGATTGGACAAGAACTGAAGCGCTGCGCGGATGAACTGGCGGCCTGCGACCTGGCCATGCAGACCATCCGGAACCTGCTTCAGGAAGAACCGGAAGGAGAGGAAGAAAACCAGTGAGCAAAATCTTATTGGCAGAAGACGAGAAGGCCATGTCCATGGCGGTCCAGGCCATTTTGACCCATCAGGGTCATGAGGTGGATTTGGCGGCCAACGGACAGGAAGCGGTGGACAAGGCCAGCAAAAATTTATACGATTGCATGGTTTTTGATATTATGATGCCGGTAAAAGATGGCATTACGGCCCTGGAGGAAATCCGGGCCACGGGGGATACCACCCCGGTAATTATGCTGACGGCCAAGGCGGAAGTGGACGACAAGATTCTGGGCCTGGATGCCGGGGCAGATGATTATCTGACGAAACCCTTTGCTATGGGCGAACTGCTGGCCCGGATCCGTTCTTTGACCCGCCGCCAGAGTGAATTCAATCCGGAAAAACTAACTGCTGGGTCCGTGACCCTAAACTGCGGGGAAGGGGAACTGTCCAGCCGCAGTGCGGTCCGGCTGTCACCCAAGGAAACCCAGCTGATGCGGTACCTGATGGTCCATGCGGGAAAGCCCTGTCCCACCCAGCAGCTGCTGGAGCACGTGTGGCAAGAAGAAAAGCAGGAAGATCCGGGGATTGTGTGGATCTACATTTCCTATCTGCGGGAAAAACTGAAGGCCATTGGGGGCAATTTGGAAATTGACGGAAGTCAGGGCGGCTCCTTTACCCTGAAACCCGTGTCCCAGGCCAGCTAAGGAGGTGCTGCAATGAATATGGTGCACCGGCTGCGGCGGAAATTCATTCTCATGGCGCTGATTGCCGTGGTGATTATCCTGACAGGAGCTCTGGGCCTCATCAACGTCATCAGCTATATGAAGATGGAATCAGAAGTGACCACCCTCCTGAACGTCATTGCCCAAAACGGCGGTATGATGCCGGCCCACCAGATTCCGCTGCCTTCGGAAAGCTGGAGCAGCTGGCTCAATGACCCGGAATGGTACAACAATACCCCGGAATTTGCCCACCAGACCCGATATTTCAGCGCCTTTGTGGATGAAACCAACGGCAAGGTCACCCAGCTGAACCTGACCAACATTTCTGCCTTTGACCAGCAGGAAGCCCTGGAAGTCATTGACAAGGTGCTGGAGAACCAACAAAAGCAAGGCGTGTTTAAAAAAGAACGGGCCAGCTATGCCTTTTTGGTTTCCCCCCAGCCTGGCGGGGACTATATGGTAGTAGTGATGGACTGCACCCGGGATGTGGCTGCGGTGGAAGCCTTTATGCGCTACTCGGTGCGCTTTGGGCTTATCTGCGTGCTGCTGTACATCTTGGTGCTGAGCTTTTTGTGCAATTTTGCCATTCAGCCCTTTGTGGAAAATATGGAGAACCAAAAGCGGTTTATCACCAATGCCGGGCATGAGCTAAAAACCCCCATTGCCATTATTTCTGCCAATGCAGAGGCCATGGAACTGCTCAACGGGAAAAGCCAGTGGACGGACAACATCCTGATGCAGGTCAAGCGGCTGACCCGGCTGATCAACGAGCTGATCATGCTGGCCAAAATGGGGGAAAAGAGCCAGTCCAGTTTGACCCTGAAAGATGTGGACGTGTCCGCCCTTTTTACAGATGCAGTGAAGGCCTTTTCGCCCCTGGTGGAAGGGGAAAAGAAAAAGCTGGTGCTGGATATCCCCCCGGATATTCGGGCCCTCTCAGAGGAAAAATATCTCTATGAGGTGTTCACCATTCTCATGGACAACGCGGCCAAGTACTGTGATGATGAGGGGACCATTTGGGCTGTGCTGACCCGAAACGGCAAGCATGGCTTTAAGGCCGCTGTTTCCAACAGTTACAAGGAAGGAGAAGGGGTGGACTACAACCATTTCTTCGAGCGGTTCTACCGGGGAGACGAGTCCCATAATTCCAAGAAGGCCGGCTACGGCATTGGGCTTTCCATGGCAGAAGAAGTGATGAATCTGTTGGGCGGCCAACTGAAGGTGACCTTTGACAAGGGCGTCATTACCTTCACGGTGCAATTCTCCTAACGAGAAGCTTTTTTAGGTAAAGCTTGGGTAAATGTGCCGGGAATGGTTGTCACTGGTGCTCCTTTATGTTACAATAATACAATCTAGAGTGTGGAGGGAATACCTGTGGCTTTAAATATTTTGATGGTACTGGATGTCATCGTCAGCGTTCTTATGATGATTTCTATTTTATTGCAGTCTGGGAAAAGTGCAGGTTTCAGCGGCCTGGGCGGCGGCGAATCCCTGTTTGGCGGCAAACCGACAGACATGGACGAAGCACTGTCCCGTTTTACAGTAGGTCTGGGTTTGGCTTTTGCCATTATCAATGTGGTCATTGCCCGTATCCAGTAATTTACGGCGACTGAATTTGTATATGAGAGCGCACTGTGGCATTGCCTTTTGCAGGTAATGCCCTTTTTGCGTACCAAAATAGGGAACGGGAGGTGTGGCGGCATGGTGATGCCCGGAGCAGAAAGCTACTACTGGGAAGGAAATAACCAGCGGGCCGTACTTTTGGTCCATGGGTTTACCGGAACCCCTGCGGAGCTGCGGGAACTGGGAGAGACCCTGCACCAGCACGGCTATACGGTGTATGGCCTGCGGCTGGCCGGCCATGGTACGGATCCCCGGGAGCTGACAAAAGTAACGTATCCGGAGTGGCTGGACCAGGTGCGGGAAGCAGTAGAAAAGCTGAAGCACCAATGCCGGGAGGTAACGGTCATTGGACTGTCCATGGGCGGGCTTTTGGCTGTGTACGCCGGTACCCTGCCCCAGGTGGACCGGCTGGTGCTGATTTCCACCCCTATTTATCTCTACGACTGGCGCATCCACTTTTTGTGGCTGGCGGACCGGCAGAAGGCCTGGGCGTTGCCCAAGCACCCTCGGGAAATTGATGCCCCGGAACGGTACAATGTGGCCTATTCCTGTATGCCCCTTTTTGGCATTCACCAGCTGGAATGGCTGCTGCTCCTGTGCAAGGGGCGCTGGCTCCGGAAGGTCCAGGTGCCGCTGCTCATTATCCAGTCCCGCACGGACCACACGGTGCGGCCGGAGAGTGCCCGCTACCTGTATGCACACGTTTCTTCCCGGAAGAAAAAGCTGCTGTGGGTGCCCAAGGCCCGGCACGTAATGACCCTCTACAAGGGCCGGGAAAAAATTTATCAAAGCATTTTGCATTTTTTGGAGGATAAAAAATATGAATCTCGCAGATCGTGATACCCTGTGTTTTGGCTGCGGCAAGGACAACCCCATTGGCCTGCATATGCATTTCAAGGTGGACGAGGAAGGCTGCTATGCCAGCTTTGTTCCCCAGCCGGTGCACCAAAGCTATGATGGCCGGATGCATGGAGGCCTTATTTCCACGCTGCTGGACGAAACCATGGGGAATTACCCTTATTTATATGAACATCGGGTGGCCTATACGGCACGGCTGGAGGTGCGCTTCCGTCAGCCGGTTCTGATTGGGGAAAAAATCTCCATCATCACCAAAGTCAAGAAGCGCAAGGGCATTCTGCTGGAAATGACGGGGCAGGTGGTCCGGGAGGACGGGACCATTGCCGCCGAGGCTGATGCCAAGCTGATGTATGAGGAGAAGCATGAATAGAAAAGAACTGGAAGAACAAATTACTGCGTATATGACCGCCAACCCTGCCCCCCTGTCGGCGGACGACCTGCAAGGTGCCATTGCCCTTTCGGACAAGGATCAGGACCTGTATGAGGAGGTCATGAAGGACCTGGAAGAAAACGGGGTAATTGTACGCACCCGTTTTGATACCTTCGGGCTGCCTCAGGCTATGGGCCTGGTTACGGGCCGCTGCCAGGTTACCAGCAAGGGCTTTGGCTTTGTGGTGCCCCTGGTGAAAAATGGGGACCCGGACCTGTTTGTTCCGGCCAATTCCCTGTCCGGGGCCATGGACGGCGATACGGTCATGGCCCGGGTGTCCAAAAGCAGCTTTGACGGACGCCTGGAAGGGAAGGTTATCCGGATTTTGAAGCGGGCCCACCACAAGCTGGTAGGAACCTTCTCCAAGTCCAAGGAATTTGCCTTTGTAATTCCGGACAACAAACGGATTTCCCGGGATATCTATGTGCGCCGGAGAGATTTTAACGGTGCCAAGGATAAGGAAAAAGTAGTGGTGGAAATTACTACCTGGCCGGATGAACGTCGGAATGCTGAGGGTAAGATTGTAGAAATCCTGGGCAAGCAGGGGGACATCGGGCTGGAAATCCTGTCCATTATCAAGGACAACGACCTGCCCACGGAATTCCCAGCCAAGGTCCAGGAAGCCGCCCAGCAGGTGGAAAAGAAAATCAAACCCAAGGAAATTGAAAACCGGAAGGACCGCCGAGACTGGAGCATCATCACCATTGACGGGGTAGATGCCAAGGACCTGGATGACGCTGTGTACGTGGAAAAACAGGGGGACAACTACTTCCTGGGGGTCTACATTGCCGACGTCAGCTATTACGTTCATCCCCATACGGCCCTGGACAACGAAGCCTACGAGCGGGGTACCAGCGTATACCTGGTGGACCGGGTACTGCCCATGCTGCCGGTGGAACTTTCCAATGGCATTTGCAGCCTGAACGAAGGGGAAGACCGGCTGACCATGAGCTGCGAAATGCTCCTGGACGGGAAAACCGGTAAGCTTCTGAGCTATGAGATTGCCCCTGCGGTCATCAATTCCCTGCACCGGATGAACTACGATGATGTCCGGGATATTCTGGTGGAACAGGATCCTGAACTGCGGAAAAAGTACCAGGATATCGTTCCCATGCTGGAAACCATGGCAGAACTCAGCAAGGTACTCAAGAAGCGCCGGGAAAAACGGGGCTCCATCAACTTTGAGCTGCCGGAACAAAAGGTGATCCTGGACGAAAAGAAGCACCCCATTGAAATCAAGCAGCGGATCCGCTCCATTGCGGAAATGATGATTGAGGAATTCATGCTGGCGGCCAACGAAACGGTGGCTGCCCATATGGCCAAAAAGAAACGGCCTTTTATCTACCGGGTGCACGATGTGCCGGACCGGGACAAGATTACGGACCTGGCCAAGCTGATGAGCGTCTTTGGGGTCACCCTGAAAATTGACGAAGACGATATCAAACCCAAGACCTTGGCCAAGGCTTTGGAAAAGGTGGCAGGCAAGCCGGAAGAACGGCTGATTTCTACGGTAGCTCTCCGGAGCATGAAACAGGCCGTGTACCAGCCGGAAAACATTGGGCACTTTGGCCTGGCTGCTACCTACTATACCCACTTTACTTCGCCCATCCGCCGTTATCCGGACTTGATGGTGCACCGGCTGCTGCGGGAGCAGCTGTCCGGCAAGCGTCTGTCCCGGGAAGAAGCGGAAGAAAGAACGGCCAAGCTGGCGCTGATTTCCACCCATTGCTCCACCCGGGAGCGGGCGGCCATTGAAGCGGAACGCCAGACGGTAGATCTTAAAATGGCGGAATATATGCTCCAGTTTGTGGACCAGGAATTTGAAGGAACCATTTCCGGGGTTTCCTCCTTTGGCTTCTTTGTGGAATTGGCCAATGGGGTGGAAGGACTGGTGCATATTTCCAGTCTGACCGATGATTACTATGAATATCTGGAAGGGCAGTATGCCCTGATTGGTGAGCATTTGGGCCATCGGTACCGTTTGGGGGATACTGTAAAGATTCAGGTGCTCCAGGTGAACGTGGCCGAACGGAAAATCGACTTTGTACTGGCCGGGATGCCGGAATACCAGCTGTCCCGGATGCGTCAGGACCTGACCCGGCAGAGCAAGAAGAAGGAAAAACGCCAGACCGGCGGTGCGCTGGATAAGAAGGACCTGATTGCCGGAGAGGCTCCCGCCGGAGACAAGAAGCACAAGAGAAAGAGAAGACGCAAGAAGAAGGGCGGCAATGCAGCCCAGGGTCAAAATACGTCCAATAGCCCCACCAGTACCAAGGCCCCGCTAGAGCAGGGTAAATCCACCAACGGCGGCAGAAGAAGACGGAGGAATCGACATGGAAAAAACGATGAAGGTCATAGCCGAAAACAGAAAAGCAAGGCATGATTACAATATCCACGAGACCTATGAAACAGGCATTGTCCTGACCGGCACAGAGGTGAAATCCCTGCGCCAGGGGAAAGCCAATCTGAAGGACGCTTACGCGGCCATTACCAAAACCTGCGAGGTCTATTTGTATAATCTGCATATTAGCCCCTATGACCACGGGAACATCTTTAACCATGAACCCCTGCGGGACCGGAAGCTGCTCATGCACAAGCGGGAAATCCAAAAGCTCATTGGCAAGACCAAGGAAAGAGGGTTTACCTTGGTCCCCCTGCAGCTGTACTTTTCCCATGGCCTGGTGAAATGCAAGCTGGCCCTGGCTACCGGTAAAAAAATCTATGACAAGCGCCGGGACATGGCGGAGCGGGCTGCCAAGCGGGATATTGACCGGGCCATGAAGGATCGGAACCGGTAATATATAGTTGTGTATAAATAAGAACATTTATTAAGAAATAGAAATCTGTGGTAAAAACCTTCATTTTGTGTTACTATATAGGTAACATCAATAGATGTTGAAGACAGACATTCAATTGGTTATGGTTATCTATGAGGAGGCTTTATTATGGAACCTAAATTCTTTAAATGTGCCCATTGTGGTCAAATCATTACTTTGGTAAAAGCTACCGGTGTTCCCGTAATCTGCTGCGGCGAAAAAATGGGTGAATTGGTCCCCAATACGGTTGACGCTGCCAAAGAAAAACACGTACCTGTTTATGAAGTGAAGGACGGCGTAGTGAATGTTACCGTTGGCTCTGTGGAACATCCTATGACTGCAGAACATTATATTGAATTCATCGTTTTGGCCACCAAGAATGGCGTACAAAGAAAAGACCTGAAACCGGGCGATGCTCCGAAAGCAGCTTTTGCTCTGGTAGCAGGGGATGAAGTCGAAGGCGTTTACGCTTACTGCAACCTGCATGGTCTGTGGAAAGCCTAAGACCGTGTAATTGGAGAAGCTGTGCAAAAAGGAAATCCATTTTGCACAGCTTCTTTTTTCAGCAGAGCAGCAGTCTGCTGACCTGTTTATGGTACAGACCCTTTTTGGCTAATAAAGTATACATAATCAAAAGTAATTATTTAACTTTTCTATAAATGTATACAAAATACGGAAATTATATTGAAAATAAATTTTTCCATGATAAAATGATACTGAGGGGCGGACTGGTAAAACAGTCCAGCAATAAGTGCATCTACAGGAGGTAATGGTATGAAAGTTTTATGTTATGGAGTTAGAGACGTAGAATTACCGATTTTTGAGGCTTGCAACAAAGATTTCAATTATGAAATCACTTGTATTCCTGAATATCTGAATACGAAAGAATCTGCTGAAAAAGCTAAGGGCTACGAAGCTGTTATCCTGCGCGGCAACTGCTTTGCCAACAAACAGAACCTGGACATCTACAAAGAACTGGGTGTTAAATATCTTCTGACCAGAACTGTTGGTACCGATCATATCGATATTCCCTATGCTAAAGAACTGGGCTTCAAGATGGCCTTTGTTCCTGGCTATTCCCCCAACGCCATTGCTGAATTGGCCGTTACCCATGCTATGATGCTGCTGAGACATCTGGCATACACTACCAGCCAATCCGCCAAAAAGAACTTCGTTGTTGACAGCGAAATGTTCTCCAAGGAAATCCGCAACTGCACCGTTGGTATCGTAGGCCTGGGCCGTATCGGCCGTGTCTGCGCTCAGATTTTCCACGGCATGGGTGCTACCGTAATCGGCGAAGATGTCTTCCAAATCAAAGGCATCGATGACTATGCTACCCAGGTTTCCATGGACGAACTGTTGGCTAAATCCGATATCATTTCCCTGCATGCTCCTTACATCAAGGAAAACGGCAAGGTTGTTACCAAAGAATTCATCAGCAAGATGAAAGACGGCGCTATCCTGGTTAACGCAGCCCGCGGCCAGCTGGTAGATACCGATGCTGTCATCGAAGCCATTGAAAGCGGTAAACTGGGCGGCTTTGCTGCTGATACCCTGGATGGCGAAGCTGAACTGTTCGGCAAGAACTTTGGCGACAAAGAAATCCCCAATGCGCAATTTGCCAAACTGGTAAGCCTGTACCCGAAAGTCCTGATCTCCCCGCATCTGGGTTCCTACACTGATGAAGCCGTGAAGAACATGGTGGAAACCAGCTATCAGAACCTGAAAGATTACGTGGAAACTGGCGATTGCAAGAACAAAATCAAATAATTTTGCCTCGCTTAAAGGAGCTGCGAAAAATGAGCAATCATTTTTCACGGCTCCTTTTTTATGGAACCCAGAAAAATTCCTGCTCACTTTCCATAGAAAACCGTACAATTTCGGAGTAAATAGGAAGAAACATGGAAGTATTTGTAATAAAGTTTGGTCCTGAAAAACCAAAAGCATGGTATAATATAAAGATACATGGCATAGGAATTACACGCACCGCCTGATTCCCTGCCGGAGGGAGGAATGCTCATGCTGGACAAGATTGATTTGGACACTAAGATTTCTAAAAAAGAGTATACGGATAAAATGGAGGAAGAAACCAATCGGCTGGGGTTTTTGCAGCGGTCTCTGCGGGATGCAGGGGTACCTGTGATTATTCTGTTCGAAGGCTTTCGGGGGACCTTCCGCAGCGAGCTGATCAGCAAGGTGATTTCTGCATTGGACCCTCGTGGTTTTCGGGTATTTTCTGCTTCTAAGACCACGGACGCCCAAAAGGAAAGTCCTTTCTTTACCCAATTCTGGAATGAACTGCCGGCCAAGGGGCATATTGCCATTCATCACAGGGCCTGGTATTTTCTGTGCAATGAGCATTTGGTAGGGGACCCGGACGAAGCGGCTTCCTGGTACAATGTTTCCTACGAGGAAATCAATACCTTTGAAAAAGAACTTACCGATGGCGGTTATACCATCATCAAGATATTTACCCATATCTCCAAAAAGCAGCAGAAGGAAAACCTGGAAAAGGGACCTTCCGATAGCAGCTTGTGGGAAAAGCTGACGCCTTCCGGCATTGAGGGCATCGACTACAATGCCTACCGGGAGGTATACGAGAAGATGCTGGCGGCTACGGATACCAGCGTGGCTCCTTGGCACATTATTCCCATGGAAGACAAAAAGACCGGGACGGAAGCTGTATTCCAGGTGCTGATTGCTTGTATGGAAAAGGCCCTGCGGCAGAGCCAGCTGAAGGTGCAGCGGGATATTGCCCCGGTGAAGGATCCTTCGGTGCCGGATATTTTGGCTACTTTTGATCCCAACCAGCCCATGGATTCGGACGAATATGACAAGAAACTGAAGAAATGCCACAAGCGTCTGGGTGAATTGCAGGTGGAGCTGGCCAAACGGAAAATCAGCACCATTATTGCCTTTGAAGGGCAGGATGCCGGCGGCAAGGGCGGCGCCATCAAGCGCTTGTCGGAATCCTTTGATCCCCTGGGCTACCAGGTGAATCCTGTAAGCGCTCCCAACGAGTGGGAGAACCAGTTCCACTATCTGTGGCGGTTCTGGACCAAGATTCCCCGCCCAGGCGAGATTGCCATCTTTGACCGTACCTGGTATGGTCGGGTGCTGGTGGAGAGAATTGAGCATTTTGCCACCAATCCAGAATGGCGCCGGGCCTATGGGGAAATCCAGGACATGGAAGCCCAATGGGTGAAGCAGGGCATTATTGTGCAGAAATTTTGGATGCACATTGACCAGGATGAGCAGTTAAAGCGGTTCCAGGACCGGGAGAATGATCCCAACAAGACCTGGAAGATTACCCCGGACGATTGGCGGAACCGGTCCAAATGGGATGCCTACGTGGATGCGGTAAACGAAATGATCTACCGGACGGATACCCCTGAGGCACCCTGGACGGTGGTGGAAGCCAACAACAAACTGTACGCCCGGATCAAGGTGTTGGAAACGGTGATTGCCCGGATGGAAGCGGCTCTGGCCAAGGCGGGACAAAAGGCGTAAATTTCTTTGGAACCCCGTGGTTTTGGACGGGATTTTCTGGCTTTTCGTTTTACAAACGCCAAAAAAAACAGTACAATGGAAGTTACTGAAAGCAAGTTTTCGGTAACTTCCATTTTTATATAACTCCAAGGGGAAACGAGGTGGGAGCGTGGCTCCATTTGCAATACGAGAAAAAGACGGCTTGCGCTTTGGCTATTTCCCAGCCTGGGAAAAACTGGGCGTTGGCCATGCTTTTACCTGCCGTACAGGCGGGGAAAGCGATAATTTGGAAGGCATTTTGAATATGGGCCTGCACTCAGGGGATAACCCGGAGAAGGTGGTCCGCAACCGGCAGAAAGTGGCCAAGGCACTGGGCTTTGACCTGAACCGGACGGTCACCTGCAACCAGGTGCACAGCACCCACATTGTGCGTGTGACAGAGGCGGATGCAGGCAAAGGGGCGTTTACCTATGAAGATACCCTGCCCCAAACGGACGGTCTCATTACGGACTGCCGGAACCTGCCTCTTTTATTGGTATTTGCCGACTGTGTCCCTATTCTACTGGTGGATACCTGCAGCAATGCCATCGGCCTAGTTCATGCCGGGTGGCGGGGCAGCGTGGCAGGTATTGCTAAGAAAGCAGTAGAACAGCTGGCAGAAGCCTTTGGCTGCCAGCCCCATAATCTAGCTGTGGGCATCGGGCCTTCCATCGGTCCCTGCTGCTACGAAGTGGACGAGGCCGTACGGTCCCAGGCAGAAGCCTATGCCTCCTGTTTTACACCGGGTCGGGAAGGACACTACCAGCTGGATCTGTGGAAAATGAATACCCTGCAGCTGCTGGAGGCCGGCGTGCCTCAGGAGATGATTTTCCGGTCCGATTATTGTACCTGCTGCCATCAGGGAGACTTTTTCTCCTACCGTGGCGAGCATGGCAAGACCGGGAGACTGGCGGGCATTTTGTTTAGAAAATAGGAAGGGAGAGAGAGCCTATGTTACAGGAAAATTTGGCGAAGGTACAGGCCAAGGTTCAGGAGGCTCTTGCCAATCGCAAGGAAAAGAAAGCAACGGGGGATAAGGTGACCATTTTGGCGGTGACCAAAAATCATCCTCCGGAGATTGTAACGGAAGCACTGGCGGCAGGGCTGACGGATGTGGGGGAAAACCGGGTCCAGGAAGCCATGCACAAGCAGGAGGTACTGCCTCCTGGTGGTGTTTGGCATTTGATCGGCCACCTGCAGACCAACAAGGCCAAGCATGCGGTGGAGCATTTTGCCATCATTGAATCGGTGGACAGCGAAAAGATTATGCAGCATCTGGATAAGGAAGCGGCCGCCCTGGGCAAGGTTCAGGATGTGCTGCTCCAGATCAACGAAGCTGGGGAAGAACAAAAGAGCGGCTTTGCACCGGAGGAATTCCGGGCCGTTATTCCCAAGCTGGGGAACTATCCCCACCTCCGGGTCCGGGGCGTTATGGTGATTGCCCAGGCAACGGACCAGGTGGAAGAAACCCGTCCTGTCTTTGCGGCAGGCTATCAGGATTTCCTGTACCTGAAAAACCAGCTGCAATCCCCTGCCTGTGACACCTTGTCCATGGGCATGACCCACGACTACTGGGTAGCAATCGAAGAAGGAGCCAATGAAATCCGGGTAGGTTCCGCACTGTTTGGCGCCCGGGATTACTCACTAAAATTTTAAGATGGAGCGGTGGACTGCATGAATTTCGACTTTATGAGAAAAATTACGGAATCCCTTGGCTTTTATAAGGAAGAAGACAAACCGGAAATGGACGGCGGGGAAGAACTGCGGGATGAGGACAGCAAGGTGGTTCCCATTTTTGGCAGACACAGCCAGCCGGAAACCAGTTATGAAGAAAGCAGACGGGAGGTACCCCCTGTGGAAAATCGCAATAACGATGCGGACAAGGTCATGTCCATGCCTGTAAACCGCAATCCGGTCAGTGTGGTGGTAATTGAACCCATTGACTTCAATGATTCCCAAAAAATGGCGGACTATCTGTGCAAAAACCAGCCGGTGGTCATCAATTTCGAAGATACGGATCCCGACGTGCGCAAGCGCATTGTGGACTTTGTCAGCGGCACCATTTATGCCTTGGACGGCACCGTCAAGAAAATTGGCCGGAATATCCTGGTCTGCGCGCCTCCTAATATTGACATCGATACGGAAAATACCAATTACGTAGAGGAAGAAGGGAATTCTCCTTGGGAACAATAAATACTATCGCCAAAATTGCCTTTATTGGCTGCGGCGCCATGGGTGAGGCTATTTTAAAGGGGCTGCTCCAGGGCGGTTTGGTAAAGAAGGGACAAGTGGCGGCTGGCGTACCTACGGCAGCCCGTCAGGAATATCTGCAAAACACCTACGGTATTACGGCTGTAGGGGATAATGCAGCAGCTGTCCAGGGGGCGGATTTGGTGATCCTGGCCGTAAAGCCCCAAATGGCAAAAGCGGCTGTAACGGACGACCTGCGCAAGGCAATGGCCCCGGAGGCCCTGGTGGTGTCCATTATGGGCAGCTATGATATTGCCATGCTCCACGACCTGGTGCCCGGCCACCGGGTAATCCGCTGTATGCCCAATACGCCCCTTGCGGTGGGCATGGGTATGACTGCCATTACCGGCGATGACAAGGCTTCGGCAGAGGACTTGGAGCTGACGGAAGCTATTTTTGCCTCCTGCGGCCAGGTGGTCCGGGTGGACGAAAAAGCCATGGAGGCCATTACGGCCATCAGCGGCTGCGGCCCCGGCTATTTCTTTGTGGTCATGGATGCCCTGGCAGATGCCGGGGTGATGGCAGGGCTGCCCCGGGCTTTGTCCATTCAGCTGGCAGCTGCCACCATGGCAGGCAGCGGGGTGATGGCCCTGAAAACCGGCGTGCATCCGGCCCAGCTCCGGGATCAGGTAACGTCCCCTGGCGGCACTACCATTGCCGGCATCAAGGCACTGGAAAATCATGGAGTGAGAGGAGCGTTCTACGATGCAGTGCAGGCCGTCCTTGACCGCAGCGCTGCACTCAAAAAATAAGATGGCAGATCGAGAGAAAATTTTACGCTACTTTAAGGCCGGCGGAGACGCCGAATTGGCCAGCCAGCTGCTGGATTTGGCTGAGGGGGCCCGGAAAAGCCGCCGTTATAAGGTAACCGGCTTTTTGGATCCCCATGAACAGAATGTGGCAGAAATTATTGCTGCCAACTTTCCCAATATCCGGGTGGAATTAAACGGCGGGTTCCAGAATGCGGAACGCCTGCGGGCTGCTTTTGTCAGTGAAGAGTTCTACGGCCAGCCGGATTTCGCCATTACTCCCCTGCAAATCACCTGGGACAAGCGGTATTACGATATCGGTCACCGGGACGTGCTGGGCGCCTTTATGGGCCTGGGGTGCAAGCGGGAAATCATGGGTGACATTGTATTTAACGAAGAAGGCGGGCAGATAGTGGTGGATACGGCCATGAGCAATTTCGTGGTGACCAATCTGACCAAAATCGGTGCCGCCACTGTAGAAGTCCGGGAAATTGCTTTTGCGGACTTGCAGGAAAAGGAACAAAAAATCAAATTGATTTCGTCTACGGTAGCCGCTTTGCGGCTGGACGCCGTGGCTGCTGCGGGCTATGGGGTTTCCCGTTCCCGGATGGCAGATGAAATCAAGGGTCAGAATGTGCGGCTGAATTGGCAGGACGCCAAAAGTCCGTCCCAGACCGTCAAAGAAGGGGATATTATTTCCTTCCGGTCCCGGGGCAGGGTTGGAACGTTACCTCTTCGCTCGCTTTCATCAATGCGCCCATACTTGCCTATGCCGGTGAAATACGTAGCGCAGTACTGCTTGTTCACGGAGAAAATGCCCATTCGCGTTATTTCAGCGAGGATACGTACAAGAAATTGAAAGGCGATAACAAGGAGTTGCTGATAGTTCCCAGAGCCAACCACACAGACCTTTATGACCGGAATATTCCTTTCGATAAGCTCGAGGAGTTTTTCAAATCTAATCTCAGATAACGGGAAAAAGTATGGACAAAAAAGTATTGACCGCTTATTTCTCTTACGAAGGACATACGCGGAAAATAGCGGAAAAAATATGCCGTATTACTGGTGGAGACCTTTTCGAGATACGTCCGGAACAAGCATACTGCACAGATTACAATAAGACCGAACGCCAAGCACGGCAGGAGGTGAAAGACGGTTTTCGTCCGGTATTGGCGCAGAAACCGCAGGACATGACGCAATACGATATCGATTTCGTTGGAACTCCGAACTGGTTCAATAAGGTTGCCCCTGCCGTAGCTTCATTTCTTGCAGGCAATGATTTTTCAGGTAAAACAGTTGTTCCGTTCTGTACGCATGGGGGCAACGGCGTCTCACGTGTAGTAACCGATTTGCGTGGCTACATCCCTAATGTACATGTTGCCGAATGTCTCGATATTTTCGGAGACGGCGGCCCGGAAGCGGACGGAAAAATCCGGAAATGGATCGAAAAGAACATCTGACGTAAAGGAATCTATGAACGACAGGCAGACACACGTAATGGTCTGCCTGTTTTTTCACATATCGGCTGCAAAATACCCTTTCGTGCCGATTTTTACCCTCACGCCAGGGGTATTGGGAATACTGAACTCCGAAATGGTTGTGGCGGTCTGAGTTATTCGTTGTTTTCGGGACTCAGTTTGAGTCCGATGAGTTGCCCCGGCCCCATGTCGTATGACAGCCAGTCGGACACGAACGAGTGCACCGTCCCGGAAAGTATGTCCTTAGCCTTGCGGTGTCCGGAATACGGTACGTTCATATAAAACTTACGCTTGTTTACGGGGTCCGTATTGGCTATCACAACGATCTGTTCGTATGGATTTTTTGTGTTTACACGCCTGTACGAAATTATTTTCCCTTCCGGAGATTCCGTATGCGGCATGTCGAACGAACCTTTTGCCGTCGTGCATACCAGCTTTTCGTTTTCTCGTCGGAATGTATTTATTGCCGAGATATATCCGGTGATGTTATCCTCTGCCAGCCAATTGTAAGCCCCGGTATTGAATAGTGGCAATGGAAGCTTGCGGTAAAATTCGCTTTGATCTGCGGTAAAACCTACGCCGGTGTTTACCGGCATCGTTTCCAGCAGTTCGAAACCTCCGTGAATGAAAGGTAGGACCGATGTA
>OGCZ01000411.1_pt1 | contig 22479 bp, 16 predicted proteins | sample 1570211 | NCBI WGS metagenome assembly OGCZ01 (sample SAMEA2582158, study PRJEB24529) | metagenome | biome: Human gut stool | place: China | collected 2011 | reverse complement strand
GCTACTACTAAGAAAAGAAATACTGGTAATAATATCTTCTTTTTAGTACTAGCATTCTTACCCGCAGAATACTTAAACATATTCATATCTTCAGTAAGAACAGCTTTTAATAGTGATAGTGTTTTCATTATTTTTCACCTAGTTCTAAGAAGACCTGCTCTAATGATTCATCACCCTTGATATCTTTCATCTTACCTACTTTAATAATAGCTACTCTATCACATAGTTTTTCTGCTACATCAAGAATATGAGTAGAGAAAAATATTGTCTTACCATTCTTAGTCATATCCCTCATTATTTCTTTCATGTCATAGACAGCTTTAGGATCTAAGCCAACGAATGGTTCATCCATTATTAGTACTTTAGGATTATGAGCTAAAGCAGCGATTAAAGCAACCTTTTGTTTCATACCATGAGAAAAACTTGATATATCATCATTCAATTTATAAATAACTCTCATTTAATCTACCACTCAAAATATGTGTAAATATACTCACAAGTTCTTGTACACTCCACAGTCGTTAATTCCCCAGATAGCCCCGGGTACATGCTTACGCTTGCGTTTGATTATGCAATTTCATAAGTTTCTGCATCTTTCAAATTAAGTGCCGCATTTCGATCACGATCTTCTACATAGCCACAACTGCATCTGTAAATTCGATCTGAAAGCTTTAAATCTTTCCTGATGCATCCGTAGCTGTGACATTTTCTTGAAGACGGATACCATCTGCTTACTACTCTTAACTCAATTCCTTCTTCGTGGCATTTCATCATGAGTTTTTCCCGAAATTCATAAAATTTCTCTGATGCCACTGCCTTTGAAAGATGTCGGTTTTTCATCATACCTTTTACATTCAAATCTTCAATCGTTATATGTGATGGTTTGGTTTTCACAATCGCTGCGATTGTCTTATTGATGTAATCAGTTCGAATCTGATTGATTCTTTGATGAAGTTTTTGTACCCTAAGCTTTTGTTTTTGTATATTTGCTCTTTGGGTGGCGTCTCCTTTCTTTAAATTTTCGTATTTACGAGAAAGACACCTTTGTTCTCGAATAAGTTGCTTTTCAAGTTTCTTTAATCTTGCAGATTTGTTAATGTTCTTATAAGTTTTACCATTAGAAACAATGGCAAAATCCTTTAATCCAAGGTCAATGCCAATTCCTTCATTGGAATTATTAGCTATCTTGTTATTTGGGATTTCTACAAGAGCTGAAACATAGTATCTATCAGCTTTTATTGACACATGACCGCTTTTAATTACATATCCATCTTTTGTTGTTGGAATATATCCTTTTTCTTTAATGCGAACCCAACCAAGTGATGGAATATTGATCCTGTGTCTTTGACAACGGCAATCTTTTGGATTGTTCTTTACAAAATACATTTTCACATCAGATCTATTCTTCTTTTTGAATCTAGGGAAACTATTCTGATGTTTAAAAAATCTTGTAAATGCGGCTTGTCCATTATTTACTGCTTGTGTTACTGCTTTTGAATAAGCTTCCTTAATCCAAAAACATTCTGGATGCTTTGGAAGATACTCATTGTTAAGCCATACTCTAAATTGGTTACTGCTCATAAACTTTTCGCCTTTATTATAAAGCTCTTTATTATGAGCAAGGTAGAAGTTGTAAATATATCTACAAGTTCCTATTGTTTTACGAATCTTAACTTTCTGCTCCTCTGTCGGATTTATTTCCGTCTTGAAGCTCTTTAGCAATTTCCTCATCCCTTTCTATTTGTTTTTTATACTTACGAAGTCCATACAACCTGCAAGAGAATACATGAAGTATAGAAACAATATCCTGTACGAGTTCTTCCTGTGGTGATAGTTCTTCGTTGTTCACTACCACAATGCTTGTATTAAACTTCATACAGAATTTTTCAAACCAATCGTAACCAAATCTGATAAATCTATCTTTATGAGTTACCATTATGGTTTTTATTTTCTGTTCCATTACTTCATTTAATAATTCATTCCACTTTTTACGATTGTAATTAAGACCACTTCCATAATCCTCAATACACTGGTCTATAATAATACCTTTAGCATTACAAAACTGTCGCAAAAATGCAACTTGATTCTGTAAATCATCTTTTTGATTTCTTGTAGACACTCTGGCATAAATAACTACCTGACGTTTATCATTTTCAATATTTATGCCTTTGAATTGAAGGTACTGGTCATAGGTATAATAACGCCTATCAGTTGGAGTTCGATTTGCCTTTAAAGTTCCTTCTCTGTCCCAGCGTTGCAATGTCTTAACAGACACACCTAACAGTTCAGCAAAATCTTTTGGCTTATAATTTGTGATATTTGATGTATTCATAATAATTTACTCCTTTGAGTATATTTAAACACATTTAATCACATTTAACAATATATTCAATTACTTATTTTCTCCTCCTAGGTTGTTGCTACTACTTTTATTTTATGGTACGGAATTTTCGGCAACCCGCCGACCGGGACTTAGCAATGCTCAGGTTCTTCGGGCTAAGAGGCTGTATGAATTATGATTTAGGTTTTCTATGCTTGACGCGACCGGCTTTTACACACCTTCCGAAAATTCCTTACGCTGTGGTGTTATTTAGAAAATCAGAATATGCAGGCACTTGGCCTGCACATTCTGGAATGTTGGATATTTTTTTTTACATTCTCTCGTGGCATGTACGTGAGATTACATCGAGCTGCTGCTCTCTTGTGAGGTCGATGAACTTAACTGCGTATCCTGATACTCGGATTGTGAAGTTTGCGTACTCCTCCTTCTCAGGATGCTCCATTGCATCGATGAGCTTCTCTTTACCGAATACGTTTACATTAAGGTGATGTGCACCCTGATCGAAGTATCCGTCCATTACGTTTACAAGGTTGTCGATTCTCTCTCCCTCGTTGTTTCCGAGTGCTCCCGGATTGATGGTCTGTGTATTTGAGATTCCATCAAGTGCCCACTCATATGGAAGCTTTGTGAGTGAGTTTAAGGATGCGAGAAGTCCGTTCTGCTCTGCGCCGTATGATGGGTTTGCTCCCGGTGAGAGTGGCTCTCCGGCTTTACGTCCGTCAGGCATTGCTCCTGTAGCTTTTCCGTATACTACGTTTGATGTAATTGTAAGGATTGATGTTGTAGGCTCTGAATCACGGTATGTGTGATGCTTCTTTAACTTGTCCATGAATGTCTTAAGAAGCCATACACCGATTTCGTCCGCGCGGTCATCATCGTTTCCGTATTTAGGGAACTCTCCCTCAATTTCGAAATCCTTCGCCAGTCCGCTCTCGTCACGTACTACTTTAACCTTTGCATATTTGATTGCTGAAAGAGAATCGATTACGTGTGAGAATCCTGCGATTCCTGTTGCGAATGTTCTCTTTAAGTCCGTATCCATGAGTGCAAGCTCTGCTGCCTCATAGTAGTATTTGTCATGCATGTACTGGATAAGGTTTAACGTATTTACATAGATGTCTACTAACCAGTCCATCATCTTGTCGTATTTCGCCATTACCTCGTCATAGTCAAGGTACTCTGCTGTGATAGGTGCGTAGTTTGGTCCTACCTGCTCGCCTGATTTCTCATCAACACCACCGTTGATAGCGTAGAGGAGACATTTTGCAAGGTTTGCACGTGCTCCGAAGAACTGCATCTCTTTACCTGTCTGTGTTGCAGATACACAGCAGCAGATTGCATAATCATCGCCCCATACCGGCTTCATTGCGTCATCGTTCTCATACTGGATTGAGCTTGTCTCAATTGAGATGCGGGCTGCATAATCCTTGAAGGTCTGAGGAAGCTTTGATGAGTAGAATACTGTGAGGTTTGGCTCCGGTGCAGGTCCCATGTTCTCTAATGTATGGAGGAAACGGAAGTCTGTCTTTGTAACCATTGAACGTCCGTCCACACCTGTTCCTGCCACGTCAAGTGTTGCCCATACAGGATCACCTGAGAATAACTGGTTGTATGAAGGGATACGTGCAAATTTAACCATACGAAGCTTCATTGTAAAATGGTCGATGAGCTCCTGTGCTTCCTGCTCTGTGAGGATGCCCTTGTCCATATCTCTCTTGATGTAAATGTCAAGAAATGTAGATACACGTCCTACTGACATTGCTGCACCATTCTGTGTCTTGATTGCTGCAAGGTATCCGAAGTATAACCACTGAACTGCCTCTTTTGCGTTTGTTGCAGGTCTTGAGATATCATATCCGTAAATCTCTGCAAGCTTCTTCATATCCTCAAGACATTTAATCTGCTCTGCGATTTCCTCTCTTAAACGGATAACATCATCTGTCATCTGTCCACAGCCACAGTTTGCCTTATCCTTCTTTTTCTCCTCGATGAGATAATCAAGTCCGTATAATGCTACTCGACGGTAATCGCCCACGATACGTCCACGGCCGTATGTGTCAGGAAGACCTGTAAGGATCTTTGCATGACGGACCTTCATCATCTCAGGTGTGTATGCATCGAATACTGCTGTGTTGTGTGTCTTATGATATTTTGTAAAAATCTCCTTGAGCTTGTCGCTTACATTGTAACCATATGTCTCAGCAGCCTGTACCGCCATCTTGATTCCACCGTAAGGCATGAATGCTCTCTTTAACGGCTTATCTGTCTGAAGACCTACAATCTGCTCGAGGTCCTTTAATGACTCATCTATATATCCAGGGCCGTAAGCTGTGATTCCTGTTACAACCTCTGTCTCCATGTCAAGAACTCCGCCCTTGGCACGCTCCTCTTTCTGTAATTTCTGAAGCGCATCCCACAGCTTGTTTGTAGCATCTGTCGGATCAGCTAAAAAGCTCTCATCTCCGTCGTATGGAGTGTAGTTGTCCTGAATAAACTGACGGACGTTGATTTCCTCTTTCCAAAGACGTCCTTCAAATCCATCCCACTCTTTCATTTCTATCATTGTAATATCCTCCTTAAAATGTATGAATGTTACTTCGTTTGATTAGTTTCGTTTAACTGTGGTTAGTATATACTTACTACAGTATTTTTGTCAATATCCCTGTTGTTTCTTTTGAGATACATTCCCTGGTTATTTATACGACTATGGCTGATTTTATAATCAAAAAGAGCCAACTGTCCGGGTTTATCGCCCAGACGGTCGGCTCTTATTTGTTATATTTCATGTGGTTATTCCACTTATCCGTCAGTCATATAACACGTTCATAGTAGACTATTTTTCTCAATAAAGCAATAGTGTTTTAGAACTATTTTTATTCTTTTCTATTCCGCACGGACCGCCCAGCGCATCTTCGTGGACCTGGCACGTCCGTTCTGAGCACATTCCTGTGCTGATGGACGAATCACATCCTTGGAATAGTCGCTGTATATTCCTGCTTTATATCCTGCCTTGAGTGCCTTTTTGACCAGCTTGTCCTCTCCTGAATGGAAGGTAAGAATGGCAGCTCTTCCACCAGGCTTTAATGCTCCCGGGAGCTTTTCCATAAACTCATATAGCACTTCAAACTCATGGTTTACGTCTATGCGAAGCGCCTGGAATGTGCGCTGACAGGTCTTTTTGATTATGTCCTTCTTATCCTTTTCAGGGAGAAAATCGAGTGTCTGCTCTATAATGTGACGAAGCTTTGTGGTCGTATCTATGCGGTTGCCCTTCCTGATCTCGTCTGTGATTGCCTTTGCAAGCTCCTCGCAATACGGCTCATCTGAGTTCTCATAGAGCATACCCGAAAGCTCCTCACGTGATATATTATCAAGCCGCTCTGCTGCACTGATACCGGCATTTGGATTAAGACGCAGATCCAGCGGTCCATCCACCTTAAACGAAAATCCACGCTCAGGATTATCTATCTGCATTGATGAAACTCCCAGATCGGCAAGTATGAAATCAAAGCCTCCTACTTCCTTTGCAATCTCATCTATTGTGCAGAAGTTCTGAAGCTTTATGGTGAGAATATCCTCTCCAAAGCCTGCTTCAGCGAGACGCTTTTTTGTCTTTTCAGACTCGATTGGGTCAACATCTGTAGCAAACATATGTCCCTGTCCTTCAAGCTTTTCAAGCATTGCCCTTGTGTGGCCACCGTATCCGAGTGTGGCATCAAAGCCTGTCTGTCCCGGCTTTATGTCCAGAAAATCTATGATTTCTTTTACCATTATGGATATGTGCATGCCCGCAGGGGTATTTCCCTTGCTGATGACATGCTCAATTGTATCCTTGTATTTTTCCGGGTTTAATTCCTTGTATTTTTCCTCAAATTTTTTGGGATATTTTCCGCTATAATGTACGCGGCGCTTGTGCTGTTTTTCTTCGCTCATTTTATGCTCCGTTTCATTCTGGGTTAGAACTGTTATGCTGACTTTTGCTACAGTATAACTTTTATTTTACTTTTCCGCAAGATAATGACTTACATTCCTATACCATCTGCACGAGCCACACGTCGCTTTTCACCATGAAGTATCCGATGACTACCTTTATCAGCTCTGTGGCCTGCACAAGGAAGTACACTGCTACTATGCCAAGTGCTGTGTATTTGGCGAGCACAAATGCCACCGGCACCACTATCACCCACGTAAATACGGAGTCAAACAGAAATGTGACCAGTGTCTTGCCGCCTGAGCGGAGTGTGAAATACGACGAATGTGTAAATGCACAAAACGGCATAATTATCGCTGATACCGCTATGAAGCTTGTTGCGAGTGATTTGATTTCATCGGTTGTGTTATATATCTGAGGGAAAAGTCCGCCTACCAGAAGCATGACCGCCGCCATTATAGAACAGCAAAACACACTGAACACTATCATCTTGTTATCCGCATCCTTTGCCTTTTCAAGCTCACCGGCTCCAAGATACTGCCCCACAACTATGCTGATGCATGCGCCAAGCTGTATAAACACTATATTGAAAAGGTTTGTTATCGTTGTCGCAATGTTTAAACCTGCGATTACCGAGAGCCCACGTACTGAATAGCACTGTGTAACCGTTGTCATGCCTGCTGCCCAAAAAAGCTCATTGAGCATGAGTGGCAGTCCCTTGATGAATATAGTCTTAAACTCACCAAACGGCATTCCTATTCCTCTGTAAGCGCCCTCGAGATATCTGTTCTTATCCCTGTTTTTATGTGCCCACAGCACAACTATTATTGTCTCAATATATCGCGACATCACCGTGGCAATAGCTGCTCCCGCCACCCCCAGCTTTGGTATCGGTCCTATTCCGAAGATGAGCAGAAAATCAAGCACCGCATTGCTTCCAACTGCTGCAAAGCTTGCAACCATCGGTACAAAAGTCTGTCCTGTTTCCTTTATGTTTGTCGCATAGGCCTGTGTCACCGCAAACGGTATGAGACCTATCATAACAATTTCCAGATATTCCTTTCCATATGCCAGTGCTACCTCCGTGGCACCGTTTCCTGCCGTATCTGTCAGATAAAGTGATATGAAACCTGTTCCGTTCGTGATAAACAGTGTCATCGCTATTGCTGTAACAAGCAGCGCTGCATACAGCTTGAATCTAAAGGAATACATATGCCCCTTATGATTTCCCTTGCCAAAATACTGTGCTCCGAATATACTTGCCGCTGACACCGCCCCAAATACAGCCAGATTGTACACAAATATGAGCTGGTTTACGATTGCTACTCCTGACATCTGCTCTGTACCAAGCTGTCCTACCATAATGTTGTCCAGAAAGCTTACCAGATTTGTGATTGCATTCTGGATTATCATTGGTATGGCCAGCATGAGATAGCGCTTATAAAATGCCTTGTCTCCTATATATTTTTGTCTGAATTTATGCATGTTTGTCCCCCTTTCGATTTCTCCATGGTTCTTTCGTGCAATGTTACTATTCTACTACGTCAGACTTTATTTTTCAAATATTTTATGTGTTTTTCCTTAACTTATTTTAGGATTCAGAATTTTGTATCATAATGGCCATGGGGCGGGGCGTAAGTCACAGAGTCCGGGTGGGCACGCCACGCTCTCGCTTCCGCTACGCTTCGCAGCTAAGATTCTGTACGAATTATGCCTTGGGGTTTTTCTATGCTTGACGAAACCGGCTTTTATGCGCCGTCCATGGCGCATAACGCCTTGCCCAGCCGTCCATGGCTGGACATTTCTAGGTTTCATGGGCATAATTCTACAGCTTCTAAGCTGCTCCGCTATTCGCGTCCGCGAGAGCGTGGCATGCCCACCCGGACTCTGTGACTTACGCCCCTTACGTTGTGGTTGGTTTTAATTTTTATTATATCTGCGTCCTATTATAAACGGCACCGAAAACTATTATATCGAAGCTATTGTATAATAACAGTACTATTTTCCAATAATTAAAGCTCCCGACTGACAACACTATTTGCGTTGTCAATCGGGAGCTCTTAATTTTAAATTCTAATATCTAACTGTTATAATTATAGCTTTACTTTTTATGTCAATATCCTGTTTATTTGTTTACTGTCGGTTCATATCCTGTGTTTCCTGATACTTTCTGATTACGAAAAACATGGTAGTTCCATCACCCTCTTTGCTGGTAGCCCATATCTTGCCGCCGTGATCCTCTATAATCTTCTTTACGATGGAAAGTCCTATGCCGCTGCCTCCGGTAGCCGAATTTCTCGATGCATCCGCTCTGTAAAATCTGTCAAAAATATATGGCATATCTCTCTGGTTGATTCCTCGTCCATTGTCCTCGATTTCAACCTGTATGAAGTCACCAACATCATTTATCCTGATATCTATATAGCTTTGTGTCTTGTTCATATACTTCACCGAATTGCCGACTATATTATTAATCACACGGCGAATCTGCTCCGGATCAGCAATGATAAGCACGTTGCTATCCACATGATTCTCATATGAAAGCCTGATATTTTTTGCCTCAAGATCGAGTCCTATTTCCTCAACACAGTCGTTAAAATAATCTGTGACATTTATCTTCGCAAAATTGTATGGAATCCTGTTCGTATCAATCTTCGAGTAAAGTGTCAGCTCATTAATGAGCTTATCCATATCGTTTGCCTTATTGTAAATGGTTCTGACGTATTTATCGACCTTTTCAGGGGTGTTTGCCACTCCGTCAAGTATGCCCTCGGCGTAGCCCTTTACCGCAGTAATAGGAGTCTTTAAATCATGTGCGATATTACTGATTAACACTCTGTTTTCAGACTCATTCGTCACCTTTTCCTCGGCATTTTTCTTGAGGCGCGCACGCATCTGCTCAAACGCAGTACACAGCTCGCCAATCTCTCCGTCGCTCGGACTCGTCTCAAGCTCAAAGTCCAGATTACCATCCTTGATATTTTCAGCGGCAATACGCAGCCTCTCTATCGGTGTGATGATACTCCTGTATATCCACACTATAAGCATGGCAGCCGTAGTAAGAAGTATCAATACAAGTGCAAATGCTCCTTCTATCAAAACAGTCCTGACCTCAGGGATCACGCACGCGGTTGATGTCACTATGTAAAGACTCGCCTCGTCACCATCACTGTCACGAAAATTGAGCTGCTTTATGAGCACCTTGTCATCACTGTCCATATAGCTGCTCACATCAGAGCTGCTCTGCTTATTGGATATTCGCGGAAGCTTTCTCAAAATATCATCATTGTCAATTCCACCATTGAAAATGAGCTCTCCTTCACTTTTCACTATGAGATATGAATACTTCTTCTCCAGCTTCTTATTTATCTTAGTCAGATAATCACTATCAAGAAGCCTGGATGGTTCTATGAGCGATGTCTTCTCGAGCTCATCATATGTGCGCCCTGTCACCTTGTTCAGAAACTGCACCGTGTCAGTGAGCGCGAGCATGCCCGCATCCTCCATGCCATATGTCTTGTTTATGGCCTTTAGCTGAATCTTATTGAAACCCACAAGCACTATACTGGTGAGCACAACAGGCACAAAAATAATTATGCAGAATGATATAGCAAGTTTTGTTTTTATCTTCATAGTATTCTCCATTTGAATAAATTAATAAGCCACTTTATATATACAACAAGGACATATCCTTTCGCATTTGAATTTGATATGTCCTATTAATACTACAATATCTACTATATTTTTTAAAAATCACTACAGCTTAAAACGGTATCCCACGCCCCAAATAGTCTCAATATACTGTGGCTTTGCAGTGTTCATCTCGATTTTCTCACGAATCTTCTTGATATGTACAGTGACTGTCGCGATATCTCCTACTGAATCCATATTCCAGATTTCCTTGAAGAGCTCCTCCTTGGTAAATACATGGTTTGGATTCTCAGCAAGGAATGTGAGCAGGTCAAATTCCTTTGTGGTAAACTGCTTTTCCTCTCCGTTTACCCACACACGGCGGGCTGTTTTGTCAATCTTGATACCACGAATCTCAACGATATCATTTTCAGGTGTAGCGCTTCCAATCAAGCGCTCATATCTGGCCAGATGAGCCTTTACCCTGGCAACAAGCTCTGATGGAGAAAACGGCTTTGTGACATAATCATCTGCACCGAGTCCGAGTCCTCTTATCTTGTCGATATCATCCTTCTTGGCTGAAACCATGAGTATCGGTGTGTTCTTTTTCTCACGAATCTGTTTGCAAATCTCAAAGCCATCAATGCCAGGCAGCATAAGGTCAAGAATAAACAGATCAAAATCCTCCGCCAAAGCCCTTGCGAGACCGCTTGTGCCATCATTCTCCACCTCTACCTCAAAGCCGCTCAGCTCCAGGTAATCCTTCTCAAGATCAGCAATTGCAACCTCGTCCTCTACTATCAAAATTCTGCTCATATCCGTTCCTCCTGAAAATAAAAAGCCATGGAAACCGACTCAATGTCAGTCCCATGACTTAATTATATCATATATCCGATAACTTCTGTCTAAATTTTCTCTAAATTCTTTCTAACTTTTTCTAAGAAATATAATGTATACTATCCGGCGCTCACAACCTAAAAAGCGCGAAGCCCCACATATTGTTTAGAGATATTTCTTGAGGTCCTCAACCTTATCAAGTGCCTCCCAAGGCAGCTTGATATCTGTACGTCCGAAGTGTCCGTATGCTGCTGTCTGGCGGTAGATAGGTCTTCTAAGGTCAAGCATCTTGATGATTCCGGCCGGACGAAGGTCGAAATTCTCCCTTACGATTTCAACGATTCTGTCATCTGCAAGCTTTCCTGTGCCGAATGTATCAACCATGATAGATGTTGGCTGTGCAACACCGATAGCATATGAAAGCTGAATCTCACACCTGTCAGCAAATCCTGCTGCTACAAGGTTCTTTGCTACGTAACGTGCTGCGTATGCTGCTGAACGGTCTACCTTTGTACAGTCCTTTCCTGAGAAAGCTCCGCCGCCGTGACGTGCATATCCACCGTAGGTGTCTACGATAATCTTACGACCGGTGAGACCTGCATCTCCGTGTGGTCCACCTATTACGAAACGTCCTGTAGGATTGATAAAGAACTTTGTCTCATCGTCAATCATATCCTTTGGAAGAATTGGATCAAATACATATTTCTTGATGTCCTCATGGATCTGCTCCTGGGTAACATCCTCGTCGTGCTGTGTTGAAAGTACAACTGCCTCAAGTCTTACCGGCTTTCCTGCCTCATCATACTCTACTGAAACCTGTGTCTTTCCGTCCGGACGAAGGTATGTAAGTGTGCCGTCTTTTCTAACCTTTGTGAGCTGGAATGCAAGCTTGTGAGCGAGTGCGATTGGGTATGGCATGTACTCCTCAGTCTCATTTGTAGCATATCCAAACATCATTCCCTGATCTCCGGCTCCGGTGTCGAGGTTGTCTGTAATGTCGCCCTCTTTTGCCTCTAGTGCCTTGTCAACTCCCATGGCGATATCAGCAGACTGCTTGTCGATTGAAACCATTACTGCACATGAGTTTCCGTCGAGTCCCTTCTTTCCGTCATCATATCCGATCTCAAGTGCTGTTTTTCTGACGATTGCAGGAATATCAAGCTGTGCCTTTGTGGTAATCTCTCCTGTTACAAGGATGAAGCCTGTACAGCTTGCTGTCTCACATGCGACACGGCTCATCGGGTCCTGCTGTATGCATGCATCAAGGATGGCATCTGATACTGCATCGCAAAGCTTATCCGGATGTCCCTCAGTTACTGATTCTGATGTAAATAATAATTTTTCCATTAATTATCTGTTGCTCCTTTCATACTATGTGACCAATATTTTTCCAATAAAAAAACCACTTACTGCAAATAAGTGGATTAAAATTAAGATAATAAAAATCCTCTTATTGTTCGATTACTCGCTCAGGTTGGCACCTTCCTGTTTTCTAACGGGGTTGCCGTGACTTCATAGATCCTTTGTATCTCCATCACTCTGAATAAGAGAAGTTACAATATAGAGTTTTTCAAATCTCTGTCAGCTATATTACTACCACATGATATATATGTCAAGTATCATTTTCGATACAGATTTATCAATAATCCATTTTCGATACCCTATTCATTATTTATAAGCTATTTTATGCAATTATTCTTTCTTCCTTTATTGACTTTCATAATTTTTGTAATTATACTTAAATTTGTATTTATAGTACTAAACACACAATATCAAAATAAATTTTTGGAGTAACTCATGATTAAAATCAGCATAAAAGATGCGCAGATTGGTATGGTGGCAGCAGAACCGATAAAGACCCCTCTGGGGCAGATACTTGCACTGCCCGGCACACCACTCACCCGTCAGCTCATCAACAAAATGAAGCTATATAAGGTAGGCAGCATCTCAATTCAAAACCCATCCTATGCAGTAGCACCGCAAGCCGGCGAAAATACAGCAAAGCGAGACAAGGTAAAACCTGTACCAAAAACCCGCGCACATGAGATGGTGACCAACATCCAGCGTGTTCAGGCCTCAGAAGAGTTCCTAGGCTTCCAGCTCAAATACCTCACATGCATAAATCAAATCAAGGATACCTTTGGCAAAATCTGTGCCGGTGAAAAATCCTTTGATGAGGCTGCGCTCCTTACTGCTGTCATTGACCTTTCCTCATCGTGCGGCACTACAATCGAGACCTTTGACATGCTCTACAACATGCGCACCATTGCAGACCCATTGTACTCACACTGTCTGAATGTAGGGCTTATTACAAGGATGATCGGACGATGGCTTCATATGGAAAAGACAGATGTGAATACGCTTACTATCGCAGGAGTACTTCACGATATCGGTAAATGCAAGATTCCCGATGATGTGCTAAACAAGCCTGACAAGCTCACAGATGAAGAATTTGCGCTCATAAAAAAACACCCACAGTTTGGTTTTGATTTGATTAGGGATCTGCAGATTGACTCCAGAATAAAGCGCACAGCCCTCATGCATCATGAGCGCTGTGATGGCTCTGGCTATCCTTCGCAGCTTGACAGCTCACTGATTGACGACTTTGCCATGATAACAGCCATCGCCGATGTATATGATGCCATGACTGCTGCCAGACGCTATCGCGCGCCACTTTGTCCGTTCGCTGTCATATCAAGCTTTGAGAGTGAAGGTTTTACAAAGTACAATACAAAGTTCCTGCTTTTGTTTTTGAAAAAGCTTGCTACCACATACCAGAGCAACCGTGTAATGCTCAACGACAGCCGGTTCTGTAATATTGTGATGCTCAACCCACATGAACTGTCACGCCCTATTGTACGTTTTGATGACGGCAGTATACTTGATTTGTCCACAAACCGCGAGTTTTTCATCAAATCTGTGATGTAAGCCGATTTATAATCAAAAGGGTTACGGAGTAGTTACTCAAAAAATTATAAAATAACCCAAAATAAGAACCGTGCATCTACGGTAAGATGCTGCCGGTTCTTATTTTATATATTGCATTTATATTGTGTTTACATTTCATGCTTTACGTATATATCTATTACGATACCTTGAGTATGAACTTCTGAAGCTCCTTCTCATCCTCTACCCTGGCAATTTTTGCACCAATCTTTGTAAGCTTCTCCTCGAGTGCCTCATAGCCTCTCTGGATATAGTAGATATCATCAACCACTGTGATGCCCTCTGCTGCAAGACCTGCTATAACCAGTGCAGCTCCTGCTCTTAGGTCAGGTGCATTCACTCTGGCACCTGTGTATCTTTTCACGCCGTTTATGATTGCTATATTGCTCTCTACCTTTATATCAGCTCCCATTCTGGTGAGCTCGTCAACATACTTGAAACGATTCTCAAATATGCTCTCTGTCACTGTACTGGTGCCCTCAGCGATACCCAAAAGCACCGCCATCTGTGGCTGCATATCTGTCGGGAAGCCCGGATATGGAAGTGTGGTGACCTGTGTATGCCTTAAATGTCCGTCTGATATTACTCTGACTGAGTCATCAAACTCCTCTACCTGGCAGCCTACCTCCAACAGCTTTGCTGTGGTGGCCTCAAGATGCTTTGGAATGACATTCTTTACCAGCACGTTGCCTCCTGCTGCCGCAACTGCAAACATGAATGTACCGGCCTCAATCTGATCCGGAATGACAGAATACTCTGTAGCATGTAATCTCTCCACACCTACAATTCTGATGACATCGGTTCCTGCGCCCCTGATATTTGCTCCCATGCTGTTTAAGAAGTTTGCCACGTCAACGACATGAGGCTCCTTAGCCGCATTCTCGATAACAGTCTTGCCATCTGCCATGGCTGCAGCCATCATAATATTGATTGTGGCACCTACAGAAACCTTATCCATATATATGTGTGTGCCCTTAAGCTCCTTTGCCCTGGCGATGACAAGGCCATGAGCTATGTCTATGTCTGCTCCCATAGAGCGGAAGCCCTTCATATGAAGGTCAATCGGCCTGCTTCCGATATCACAGCCTCCCGGAAGCGCAACCTCTGCATGCTTGTATTTTCCAAGTAATGCACCAATTAAATAATATGATGCCCTGATTCGTCTGATGAATTCATTATCGACATTTACACCCCTGATAAATGAACCGTTTATCTTTACCTTGTGTATATCCACGCGCTCCACATGTGCGCCGATTTCTTCGATTGCCTGAAGTAAGACATTGATATCCCTTACATTTGGCAAATTATCTATTGTTACAGTCTCGTCTGTCATTATGGCAGCGGCCAAAATAGCAAGTGCAGCATTTTTAGCTCCACCAATTTCAACTTCACCGTATAAAGGATTTCCACCTTTGATTACGTACTGTTCCATATTCCACCTCTATGAATTCAGGAGTATACTTCCTCCTAATATACTATTCTCAATTTACACTATTGTTATACATCCAACTACAAATTTCATTTATGACGACGTATTTAAGCCGCCATTTGTGCCGGTGCTGCTTTTAATAAATGACGCAGCAGCTACTATTATCTAATCATATCACGATAAATAAGCACTATAATTCAAGTGCCTCCACCAGCTTCTCTACTGTCTGCTCCACATCAAGCCCATCCTCGGAAACCTCGATGTCTGCATACTGCTCATACAATTTTGAGCGCTCTTCAAAAAGGGTTTCTAAAGTCTGCCCTTTCTTTAATACTACACCTCTACCCTTTATGTCTGCAAGTCGTTTTTCCAAAATGGCATAAGAAACCTTGAGATACACAACTCTGCCTATCTCCTTAAGATGCTCCATGGCCTCTTTTCCGTATACCACCGAACCGCCTGTAGCTATAATGGCCCTATCAGCCCTGATAGAAGCATTGACACGGTTCTCTACCTCTATAAAACCGTCCGTGCCCTTTTCCTCAATTATCTCACGCAGAAGCTTTCCCTCCTGCTCCTGTATCAGTAAATCCGCATCCAGGAAGCTGTATCCCAGCACCTTTGCAAGTATTACGCCTATGGTACTCTTTCCAACTCCCGGCATGCCTATAAGTACGATATTAGTTTTCTGTTCCATCTACTGCCTCAGTATTCTCTGTATCTGTACTATTGGTGCTTTCTGACTGCTGTGTGCTCTCTGTAGCACTTGTGTCTGCTGCCTTTTTGTCCTTCTTGGTAGTAGTAAAATAATTGTGAATCTTGATCTTGTCAAGCTGCTTCTGCTTTACAGACCATTTTTCATCGTCCTGCCATCCTGAAAGGATGCCATTGTAATATTTGTCCTCTTTATTGCCCTTTACAGTCTTCCTGTTTGACTCTGTTGCTTTATCATCGGTCTTTTTGTCGAGCCTTACGATATAGTAAGTGCTGTCTGTGGTGATGAGGTCTGAGGTCTGTCCCTCCTCAAGGGAATTGAGTGCATCTACAACGCTCTGATCAAGATTGTTTGTAGTGTATACACTGTCCTTTGTCTTGCTGTCCGATGACTCTGAGCTCTCTGTAGACTCTGTGTCATCTGATTTCTTATCTGAATCATCTGTCTTCTCCGCATCCGGATCAACGTATGTGGCGTATGTGCCTGTTGTGGCTGTAGTGCCTGCTGCCTTGGCTGCATCCTCTAAGGATGATCCTCCTGCAAGCGCCTCTACCACTGCATCTGCCTGTGCCTTTATCTGTGCTGACTGCTCATCTGTATATGTCTGATACTGGTAATTAGAGTCATATGCACCCTTGTAATCAAGCTTCACAATGGTGTATGCAGCCATATTGGCTTCCTCATCCGTCACGCTTGAATCAGCATTTTTGATGATTGCAGCATACATCTTACTCTTTATGAGGCGAAGCTCTAAATATTCCTCGACAATCTCCTCTGTAGCACTCATCTCGTCTATCACATCATCGGAATTTGCCTTCATAAACTTCTCTGCGGCTTTTTTGATTTCCTTTTTCTCATCATCAGAAACCTCTACATCGTAATCTGACTGATGCGCCTTTAATGTGTAAAGCTCATGAGCCTCCTCGATAGCATTTTTCTTCCATGTTTCAAGCACAGTATTATTGCCTGATACTGTCTTGTCCCAGTAGCCCTCGCCCATGTACTGTATATACATGTCATCATAACCGGCCTCCTGGTACCTTATCATAAAATTAACAAGCCCAAGCTTGATATCCTCTTTATCTAATGTCGCAACTGTTGCGGTTTTATTTATTGCACATCCTGTAAAAGCTGTAACTGAGAGTGTTGCAGCTAATAACATGGCTATTACTTTTTTCGCTTTCATTGTATCTATCCTCTTTAAAATTGGTATAGTATCGCTCGTATATTATAGAGCTTTTCGGGCCTGCTGGCAAGCATTTTCTAAACTTTGTAAATTATCGTCAATTTCGCGTAAAGCATGTGGTGTTTCCTATGCTATATGCTACATGATTCCAAAATTCGGGTAACTATTCAGCCGTAATCAGTTCCTTACGCATTTGCGAAATCAGTTCCTCCACCACATCAAGCACATCCCGCTTCTTTGCCACGCTGCCATTTTTTAAATCAAATGTAAAATATGGGTTTTCTGCCATATTGAATTTGAGTGAGGATTTATACTGGGCAATAAGCTCCGGTATCTTCTCCGGATTTATCCTTGCCCGCTCAAACATGGTAAGCTTTATCAGTGAGCCGGTCTGCTTTATCTCAGTGATATATACGGCATGTGCCAACGCCTTAAGCCTTGCCACGCGAAGCAGGCTGAGCACTGATTTTGGCGGTTCACCAAACCTGTCTATGAGCTCCTCGAGCATCTCATCCTTCTCTTCCTCTGTCTCTATGCCTGCAATACGCTTGTATATATCCAGCTTCTGGAATTCGTTTGCGATATAACCTGCCGGAATATAAGCATCGGTAACAATATCCACGGTCGTGTCAAATTTATCACTGATATCCTCGATGCCCTTTGCCTCTTTTACAGCCTCGCTCAACATCTTGCAGTACAAATCGTAGCCCACTGCCTCCATGTGTCCGCTCTGCTCCGCGCCGAGCAGATTGCCCGCACCGCGGATTTCAAGGTCTCTCATGGCAATCTTAAAGCCGCTGCCAAGGTCTGAGTACTCCTTTATCGCTGCAAGACGCTTTTCTGCCACCTCTTTTAGCATCTTGTTGCGCCTGTACATGAGAAATGCATACGCAGTACGGTTAGATCTGCCGACTCGTCCGCGGAGCTGATAAAGCTGTGAAAGTCCCATGTTGTCCGCATCGTGTATAATCATTGTATTGACGTTTGAGATATCAAGTCCTGTCTCTATAATGGTCGTGGATACAAGCACATCTATTTCACCATTGATAAAACGGTACATGATGCGCTCAAGCTCCGTCTCCTTCATCTGTCCGTGCGCAAATGCAACAGTCGCATCCGGCACCAGCTCCTGCAGCCTTGCTGTTATGTCTGCTATGTCGCGCACCTTATTGTACACATAGTACACCTGTCCGTTTCTGGCAAGCTCCCTGTTTATCGCCTCTCTGACAAGCTCATCATTGTACTCCATGACATATGTCTGAATCGGTACACGGTCCATCGGCGGCTCCTCAAGCACGCTCATATCCCTTATGCCGATTAAACTCATGTGGAGTGTCCTCGGAATCGGTGTAGCGGTCAGTGTGAGCACATCGACATTGACCTTCATCTGCTTAATCTTCTCCTTGTGAGTCACTCCGAAGCGCTGCTCCTCATCGATTACCAAAAGTCCCAGATCCTTAAACTGCACATCCTTTGAGAGTATGCGGTGTGTTCCGATAATGATATCGACCTCACCCTTTTTAAGCTTCTCTATCGTCTTTTTCTGCTCCGCCGGACTTCTGAAACGACACATCAAATCCACATTCACCGGAAAATCCTTCATCCTCTGCGAAAACGTATCATAAATCTGCTGTGCCAGAATGGTTGTCGGGGCAAGATATGCCACCTGCTTGCTGTCCTGCACCGCCTTGAAGGCCGCACGGATTGCAACCTCCGTCTTGCCGTAGCCCACGTCACCGCAAATCAGTCTGTCCATTATTTTATGGCTCTGCATATCAGTCTTTGTGGCTTCAATTGCAAGAATCTGATCCTCAGTCTCATCAAAAGGGAAAAGCTCCTCAAACTCTCTCTGCCATACCGTATCCTCGCCGAAGGCATATCCGTTTTGCTGCTCACGCTGTGCGTACAGCTTCACCAGGTCTCCCGCAATCTGCTTTACCGCACCTCTGACTCTATTCTTTGTTCTGGTCCATTCCTGACCTCCAAGCTTGTTGAGCCTTGGTTTTCTGGCATCCTTTCCGGCATATTTTTGTATCATGTCAAGCTGGGTGGCAAGAATATAGAGATTGGAGCCACCCTGATACTCTATCTTGATGTAGTCCTTTACCTTTTTGTCCACCTCAAGCTTTTCAATGCCGCGGTAAATACCTAGTCCGTGGTTTTCATGCACTACATAGTCCCCAACCGACAAATCGGTAAAGCTCTGTATTTTTTCACCCTCATAGGTGCGGTGACGCTTCTTTTTCTTCTGCTGCGCCCCAAAAATATCAGACTCTGTAATCACGGCAAACTTTAGGATAGGATACTCAAAGCCTCTTCTCACCTTGCCGTAGCAGACCATAATCTGCCCCTCAAAAAGCTCATGGTCGTAGTTTTCAGTATAAAAGCATGTGATTCCCTGATCTGTGATATCCTCTGAAAGCCGCTTTGCCCTTGTCCTTGAACCGGATAAAAGAATGACTCTGTAGCCGTTTTTCTTATAGCGCTTTAAATCCTTTATCAAAAGCTCAAAGCTGTTATTGTATGGGCTGACACTCTGACAGTGAATACCATAGCTTCCCAGCTGGTGCAGTCCGTTTGCTTTATTATCGAGCGCACCGAGTGCGATACACGAATACTTCCCAAGCTTTGCCACTATCTCCTTCTCTGTAAAAAGACCGTTCATCTGCCCCGGAAGTATATATCCCATCGTAAGTCTCTGCTTCATGCTCTCAGAAAACTCGGTCTCGGTAAGCTTTCCCTGCTCTGCGCACCTGGTCAGCTCATCGAAGAATATAAGGCTGTCCGATGGATTAAAATAATCCAAAATCCCGACTCTCTCGTCAAAAAAGTACGACAAAAAAGCATCCATGCCCGCATACATGGACAGCTCTCCCCACTCCTCGGTAAGCTCGTCTGCCATCACAGTCACTCTGTGGGCTTCCTCTGTCTTCATCTGCTTTCTAAGCTTGTCAGACACCCTCTTTGCCTCTGCCTTAAGCTTTTCAATTCCCCCGGCCTTTTCCTCATCACTTAGTACAAGCTCTGCCGCCGGATATATGCTCACCCAGTCAATATTTTCAATAGATTTCTGGCTCTCGCAGTCAAAATATCTGATGGTGTCTATCTCGTCTCCCCACAGCTCGATTCGGATAGGATTCTCCTCCGTCAATGGAAAAACGTCAAGAATACCACCCCTGACAGAAAACTGTCCCATCGTCTGGACCTGATACTCTTTTTCATAGCCCATTCTGATAAGAGCAGCCTGAATTTCCTTCAAATCCAAAAGCTGTCCCTGTTCAAGTGTAAGCACGTTTTCCCACATCTTTTCTATCGGCGCCATTGTATTCATCAGCGCATCAAAGGTGGTCACAAGTGTCACACTCTCCTGCTCACGGATAGCCTTCAAAGCCCTGATACGCTCCGCTGTCAGGAGATTGCCCCTGATATCCGACTGGTAAAAAAGCACATCCTTTGATGGATAATACACCACCTCTTTGTCAAAAAAACTGTACTCATCGTACAGTTCCTTCGCTTTCTGCTCTCCAAAGGTCACAATAAGCTTGTTTTTCCTGTGACCTCCAAAGGCATATATCATCTGTGATTTTTGCGCATCTATGCATCCCGTGACAGATATAAGTCCGGACGATTTTTCTGCTGTTTTTGTCATCTCCTCAAAGCCCGCAAGGGAAAGGAGTGGCTCTGTAAATGCTTTCACTTTCAATTCTCCATTTCTGTCTGTTCAAAATCACCTTGTCGATTTCCAGCTAGTTATATATGTTCATAGCCTTATCCGTCTCGCCCTGCATCATAAGAACTGCTGCATCCATCGCATGACCGATAGCTTCCTCCACCTTTGCCCTGTCCTCAGAACTGAAACGCCCGAGCACATGGTCAGCAAGATCCCAGCCCTGCGGCTTCTCTCCAACACCGACCTTGATACGGCTGAAGCCCTGTGTGCCGGTCATTGCAATGATGCTCTTAATCCCGTTGTGACCGCCGGCGCTGCCCTTTTTGCGGATACGGATACGCCCCGGCTCAAGCGAAATATCATCAAAAATAACAATCATTTCCTCATCCGGATCAAGCTTATAAAAATTCATCACCTCAGCAACAGACTCGCCGCTTAAGTTCATGTATGTCTGCGGCTTCACGAGCAGCACCTTCATGCCCTCAATCACTCCGCTTCCACAGAGCGCCTTGTGCTTTTTGTCTGTCACACTTATATTATATTTATCCGCAAGCGCATCTATCACATCAAATCCGATATTGTGCCTTGTGTGCTCATATTTTTTGTCAGGATTTCCAAGTCCTACTATAACGTACATCGTTTATCCTTTCTCTTTCTCATATCATTTACAATTCAAAATAAAACAAATACTGCTGGATAATTCCCGCCACACCCTTGTAGCGCTCAAAATCAAAGCCGTCACTATAATATTTGTCCAAAAGCTGCTTTACATGCGTATCTATCGGAAACGCATCCACATGATGTAAACCAAAAAGACATATGCAGTTCGCCACCTTTTTGCCAATTCCTTTGCGGGTAAGCAGGCTTTCCATCGCCTCATCATAGCTCATTTTGCGCAGATTATCAAGCCAGTCAGGATTATTAGCGCCATACTCATATATTTCCTTCAGATACGGTGCCCTATAGCCAAAGCCCATGCTCCTGTCATCAAATATCTCATCCGGTACCTCAAGAGGCTTTGGAAATGTATACAGTTCTTCACCCTCTGCACTGCCGTCTATTTTATGCCCGCACCGCCTGCAAAGTAAATCCACACTGTTTGTGATTCGCTTTATGTTATTATTCTGGGAAATCATAAAAGTAACAATCATCTCCCACAAATCCTGCCTTAAAATGCGCACACCACTGCCATATGCATATGCCTCCTTCAGATGCGCGTCATCTCCGTCTGCTATAAGCTTTGCAATCCCCGCATAATCCGTATCCATATCCAGATAGCTTTTCCATATATTGTTCCAGTCTGCCTCATCACAGTCCAGCTCAAACTCATTCCCATCCTGCTTAATCCGAAGCGCCCTGTCAAATGCCACTACTGTGTATTCATTTTTTCCTGTATTCTTCCATCTGAAGCACTGACCACTGTCAGCAATCTGTTTTAAATCCAGATTATCTATTCTCGTCTTGTACATATCTGTTTGTCTATCCTCTTTTATTGTAGCTATACTCTAAAAAGCCGGTCTTTCTGTGGCTTATTGTACCACGGATAGACCGGTTTGTGTGAAATATATTTAGATTATTATACCAGCTCAGGTATTTTATATCCCGCCTTGCTCATCGCTTTTTCAAATTCATCGAGCGACATCTCAGCCTTCTCGGCACCTCTTTTTGCAGAATAGTCTCCCTCCTGTACTGAAAGATAAATTTCAAAAAGACGACCCTGCTGCATTCCTCTCTGCATGCCCTCCTGAATGCCAAGCTTTTTATGATCATCCCATGCCTTACACATATTTACCA
>OGCZ01000410.1_pt1 | contig 22504 bp, 19 predicted proteins | sample 1570211 | NCBI WGS metagenome assembly OGCZ01 (sample SAMEA2582158, study PRJEB24529) | metagenome | biome: Human gut stool | place: China | collected 2011 | reverse complement strand
GGTACTAGAATATATCGAACAATATCGTGCCGTGCTTGTGTTCTCTTTGATTTTGGCGGCAGTGACAGTTGCATGTACTTTGTATCTTCCAATTTTAACAGGAGATGCAATCAACCTGATTTTGGCACCAGGAAAGGTTGACTTTGATGGCATCAAGCCAATTTTATTTAAAGGTGCTATTGTTATTATCATCGGTGCAGTGGCTCAGTGGGTTATGAATATCTGCAATAACCGCATTACCTATGCAGTTGTGCGTGATATTCGCCAAGAGGCTTTTGAAAAGATTGAAAGACTTCCATTAAAATATATCGACAGTCATCCATACGGTGATATAGTAAGCCGTATTATTGCCGATGCTGATCAGTTTTCTGATGGTCTGTTAATGGGATTTACTCAGCTTTTTAGCGGTGTTCTTACAATTGCAGGTACATTGATTTTCATGCTTACAATTAATATTCCAATGACAGCAGCAGTTGTTGTTTTGACACCAATTTCATTTTTCGTGGCAGGCTTCATTGCTAAGAAGACATTTCATCTGTTCAAGAAGCAGTCCGAGACTAGAGGTGAGCAGACTACGCTTATTGATGAGATGATCAATAATCAGAAGGTCGTTAAGGCATTTGGTCAGGAAGAAAAGGTAATGGAGCGCTTCAATGAGGTCAATGAACGCCTTCGTGACTGCTCTGTAAAGGCTACATTCTTTTCATCTATCACAAACCCGGCAACACGTTTTGTAAACTCTCTTGTATATGCAGCAGTTGCTGTATTTGGAAGCTTTTTCTCTATTGGCGGCGGAATAAATGTCGGTCAGCTGTATAGCTTTTTAAATTATGCAAACCAGTATACAAAGCCGTTTAATTCTATTTCAAGCGTTGTTACGGAGCTTCAGAACGCACTGGCATGTGCAGGAAGACTTCTTGATCTGATTTATGAAGAGACAGAAGTACCAGATGCAGATAATGCAGAGGTTTTGCAGAATGTTAACGGAGCTGTAAAACTGTCTCACGTAAACTTCTCTTATGACCCTAAACAGAAGCTGATTGAAGATTTAAATCTGTCTGTAAAGCCAGGACAGAGAGTAGCTATTGTTGGTCCGACTGGATGTGGAAAAACTACATTGATAAATCTTCTTATGCGTTTTTATGATACAAATGCTGGTACAATTGAAGTTGACGGTCATAATATTCGCAATGTGACAAGAAAGAGCTTAAGAGAAAATTATGGTATGGTGCTTCAGGAGACATGGCTTAAAAGCGGTACCATACGTGAAAATTTGATGATGGGACGCCCAGACGCAACAGAGGAAGAAATGATTCAGGCAGCAAAGGCAGCTCATGCACACAGCTTTATTAAGAGAATGCCAAAGGGATATGATACAGATATAGGACAGGATGGCGGATCTCTTTCTCAGGGACAAAAACAGCTTCTTTGTATTACACGAGTTATGCTTTGTTTACCTCCGATGCTTATTCTTGATGAGGCAACCTCATCAATCGATACCCGTACCGAGATCAAGATTCAGGAAGCATTTAACCGCATGATGCAGGGACGAACAAGCTTTATCGTGGCACATCGTCTTTCAACTATTCAGGAAGCAGATGTGATTCTTGTCATGAAGGATGGTCACATAATCGAGCAGGGCAACCATGAATCATTGCTTGCAAAGAATGGGTTCTATGCAAAGCTGTATAATAGTCAGTTTGCTTTATAATTGCAAAAAAAGTGTTACAACTGCAAAATAATCTGTCAGTTAGTTCATTCAAACGGTATTGACAAATTTTATCATCAATGGTATACTTTCGAAAGTTCCAAGAGGGAGTAGTCGGCGTACAAGATGTACGCAGTATTATCGACAAAATGGTGTAAGCACCCGGTATTACTTGAAATGATGAGACTCAGGGACAGCTTCGGCTGTCTCTGGGTCTTTTTTTACGGCAAAACCAAAACTATAAAAAATGAAGAGAGGGAAAAACGAATGAGTTTAGTGGAGTTATTTATTCTGGCGGTGGGTCTGTCTATGGATGCGTTTGCTGTATCAATCTGTAAGGGCTTGTCTTTGGGGAAAATTACAAAGAAGCATATGGCAATCGCAGGTGCATGGTTTGGAGGCTTTCAGGCACTGATGCCGCTTATCGGATATTTCCTTGGAAGTTTTTTTGCTGATATGATTACAAAGTATGCGCACTGGATTGCGTTTGTGCTGCTTATTATTATCGGTGGAAACATGATTAAGGAAGCGATGGGAGAAGAAGAAAAAGTTGATGCCTGTATGGATGCCAAAGAGATGTTCATTTTGGCGATTGCCACTAGCATTGATGCACTTGCCGTTGGTGTAACCTTTGCATTCTTAAAGGTACAGATAGTTCCAGCTGTAAGCTTTATTGGCTGTGTAACTTTTGTCTGTTCTGCAATTGGCGTTAAGATTGGAAGTATATTTGGATCTAAATACCGCTCAAAATCAGAATTTTGCGGAGGCATGATTCTTATTTTGATTGGACTGAAGATTTTACTTAATGGTTTAGGAATTATATAAAAAAGAGAGCAATCACCCAGATGTTAAATGTCTGGATGATTGCTCATTTTTATTCTTAAGTTTCGTCTTGATTGTCAAGCAGCGCAAACCCTGCAACCTGCGTAGTAGGAAGTGAGAATACAATCGTTCCGGCTTTGCTGTCAGGACCTGCTTTTTTTAGGATAGACTGCATTATAGCTGTCTTTTGGGAAGCTGCTGCAACGATCAGGATCATCTCTTTTTCCTGCGCAATTGTGATGTTATAAAATTTTGGTGCGCCATTTGCACCAGTTCCTTTTCCGTGAAGGACGGTGCCGCCTCGTGCGCCAGCTGCACGTGCCGCATTCATAACCATATCGGTGCAGCCTTGGCTGCAGACGGCAACGATGAGCTCATGCGCATAATTAAGCGAAGGCGTGTAAGCTGCGTTATCTGTTTCTCCATTTAAAAAGGCCACTGTTTTTCCTCCTCCAACACTTTTAATAGGGACAGCAATCACGATTCCATGACCAGGAACCCCAATGTGCATATGGCGTTTTTGCGCCTGAATCAGTTTTTTTGTTTTTTCTTCACTGGCCACGGTAAACACAATACGTCGTTCATTAGATTCTATGCCAAGAAGATCAAGCATACTTTGCACTGCTGTGCCGCGGCCTGCCATTGTAATACTAAGCGGCAGATCAAGCTGATTGCAAAGATCCATCAGAATGGAAAGTGAGTCCGGGTTTATGATTGAGATTATGTAATTCATTTAGCATGTTCTCCTTCCCACAATTCAACAATATCGTAGTCGCCATAGACAACAGTAGTTTCTTTGGTACGTTTTTGCTTGCGTTCATAGAAAAGACCGACAAGCTGAATGGAGACGAGAGGCATCATAGCGACGAGTGCAACAACGCCAAACGCATCTTGGAGTACATTACCGCCAAGTGCGATGCTCGCGCCCATGAAAAACTGAAGCATAAATGTTGCTGTCATCGGACCAGATGCAACACCGCCAGAGTCAAATGCAATAGCTGTGTAGATATCTGGAACGAAGAAGGTCAAAATTAATGCAGTTGTATATCCTGGAATTAAAAACCAGAAAAGAGAAATTCCAGTGAGAACGCGAATCATGGAAAGTCCCATTGCAAGTGCAATCGCAATGGAGAGACTGCGCTTGATTACCCGGCCAGGTATAGCACCGGCACTGACTGTTTCAATTTGTTTTTCAAGAACTGCAACAGCCGGCTCAGCTGATATGATAAACCAGCCAATTGCCATGGCAAGAGGAACGAGCCACCAGACACTTTTTCCAGAGGAAAGTGCTGCACCAAGTTCTGCGCCCAGGGCAGAAAATCCGATGTTAACGCCGGTCAAAAAGAGTACAAGACCAATATACGTATAAAGTAAGCCAATCATAATCTTTCCGAGATTTCTACTGTCAAGATGAAGTAGTGTAAACTGAAACAGAAAGAAAATCACGATAATTGGCAGCATAGCAATGGCAGTTTCCTTTAGATAATGTGGAATAGCATGAAGAAAGGCATATCCAATATCTGTGGTCGTGCCATAAGAAGCAGTGCTAAGATCTGCAACGGCGGCATTGTCCTTGTAGAAAAATCCAAGAATCAAAACTGCAAGAACAGGACCAATCGAGCAAAGCGCAACAAGACCAAAGCTGTCGGCTTCAGCATTTTTATCACTTCGTACATTAGACACACCAAGTCCAAGTGCAAGGATAAAAGGAACAGTCATTGGCCCGGTTGTAACACCGCCAGAATCAAAAGCGATGCCAAGAAAATTTTTGTCAGCAAAAAAAGCAAGCAAAAAGATTATGGCATAAAAGAAGATCAGCAGCAGGCGAAGGTGCATTCCTGTTAGAATACGCAGCATACATACGCTCATAAAAAAGCCTACTCCAGCACCAACTGTGATAAGCAGTACCGTATTGCTGATATGAGGGACGGTCTGGGCAAGGACTTGGAGATCCGGTTCAGCGATTGTGATCGCAAAGCCCAGAAGAAAACTGACAGCAAGGATCAGTGGGAGATTTTTTGTACGTGTGAGCGCTGTTCCAATTTGATTTCCAATTGGTGTCATGGACTGCTCAGCTCCCAGCGAGAAAAGGCCCATACCGATAATCAGCATCAGGGCTCCGACAAGAAATGTCAGGAGAAGATCCGGCTGCATAGGGGAAATGTACAGGCACAGAAGAAAGACAATAATAACGATTGGTAAAACCGAAAATAATGATTCTACCACCTTTTCTGTGACTGCGGTGCGTGTTTCTCTCAGATGAATCTGTCTGATAATGATACCTCCTTTAAGATGTTTTCTTTTAGTATACCAGATGACATTTGATCGCGCAACCTGCAAAAATAATTGACATAAAGTTAACAGATGAGTATAGTTGGGAGTGGACAAAAAATGAAAAATATATATGAAAACAGAGGAAACAAATTTTATGGAAAATAAAATTTTGACAACGAATTTTCATACACATACAACTCGGTGCAACCATGCAGCTGGTGAGGACCGCCAGTATGTAGAGGAGGCAATAAAGGGTGGGCTTAAGGTTCTTGGCTTTTCAGACCATTCACCATATTTCTTTTCAGGAGATTATTACTCTACATTCCGTATGAAAAGAGAGCAGGTGCCAGGATATGTAGATTCTATTCTGGCACTGAAGAAGGAATACAAGGATGATATTGAAATCAAGCTTGGATTCGAGACAGAGTATTATCCGAAGTATTTTGACAAGCTGTTGGAATTTTACAGTCAGTATCCGGTTGATTACATCATTATGGGGCAGCATTTTGTATTAAATGAGGAAGAACATATTTATAGTGGTGAGCTGCATTATGAGGAAGATATGATGATGCGCTATGTGGATCAGGTTATTGAAGGTCTTGAGACAGGCTGCTTTACTTATCTGGCTCATCCTGATCTGCTTAATTTTGGTGGTTCTAAGGAAAACTATGAAAAGGCAGCAGATAAGTTGTGTGCTTATGCAGCAAAGAATAAGGTGCCGCTTGAAATTAATATGCTAGGTATGAGAGAGCATCGTCATTATCCTAATTTTGAATTTTTTAAGATTGCAGCCAGACATAACTGCGATATTATTTTAGGATGTGATGCGCATGAACCAAAGGATGTGTGTGATCTTGAATCAGCAAAGACTGCGCTTGAGTGGTGCCGCGAGCTTGGACTAAATAGGATTGAATATCCTGAGCTAAAGAAGCCATGCAGAAAGTAGGATGATAAAAACAAAAAGAGCCTGTCAGTGAATTGCGCAAAATAGTACGTAATCCACTGATCAGGCTTTTATTTGTTGCCAAATGAAAGATTAAAGTGCAAGTGATCCCATTGGATCCCACGGCTCAAGCATGATTGGCTCAGAATCATACTCTGCAATGTAAGAATCAGGCAGATATTTTTTATTGACAACGATCTGGTACATATATTCGTCAAACCATTCGTCGCTCATGACATAATAGCCCTTTTTGCCAGGTGCATCGCCCCAGCTATTTTCTACGCGCCAGCGGTTTGGCTTGCCTTCTTCATCAAGGTTTACACCCTGAAATACCATTGCATGCGTCATTAAACTTTCACCATAATCAAGACGCTCAGCCTTATTCATGCCAAATGTAACACCAAGAAGTTTGTCAGTCTGATATGTATTAGTATCAAGAAGTCCCTCATCACGAGAGGAATCCTTGCCGACATCACAGCCAAACCATACAGGAGAACCATCCTTCATCTGTGCGATTGCAGCTTTTTTAAGTTCCTCAATCGGAAGATTTAAGTAGCGAACAGGGCAGCCTTCCTTTACATTTCCGAGGAATTTCACGCTGTAGCTTCTGTGATAAGGCTTATCAGCAGTAGGAGCGTTGATTAAGCTGACATAATCATCAAGATTTAAGCCAACATATTTTTCAAAGAACGCAGTTCCGGTAAGATTAGTGTCGCGTATAAATTTATCATCTTTATCAGTAACCTCAAGATCAAAAGTCTTTGGAGGTTCGCCAAGGCAGATGCAAAGAATTCGATAAATTTCTTCCATCATAGCTTCCTTCTTTTTGCGAAGCTCGTCTAAAGTGGAACCGTCAGCATAGGCCTTGCGCAGACGGCATGCATCCTCACGAAGCTTTCTTGTCAGGGCAGCTGTCATTTCGCGCGTAGCAGAGGAGGCAACCGTCTCAGGCATAGCTTCCTTTGGAACAACACCATATTTGCGAACAAGATTGCATAACATATCCCACTGTCCACCATCACCAAGCGGAGCAGATAAAAGGAATGAGATAAGACGTCCCTGTGTTGGCTCATCGAGTGTTTCAAGAATGCTTTCAAGGAAATAGTTGGATTTTTCCAGCTTGTCGTAGAAAAGCGTATAGTTTTGAGATAGCTCAAAAGTCTTTAAATTTAAATTTTTCATTACCTCAAAGCGAAACGTGTTAAGTGCTGCAAACATCCAACAGCGGCCGCTTTGCTTCTGGTTTGTAATTTCACCCTGCTCAAGAGAAATGGAGTAGGAGTGACGGCTTTCGCGCTGTGCCATTGGATTTTTAGATGCTGCTAGTAGTCCGGCAGAGGTAACGGCATTCATAGCAATGTGATTAACTGGATTCGACGAAAATGCAGTGGAAAATTCAGTAAGAACTTCATTTGTAATATCATGATTCATAATAAAACCCTTCTTTCTGCGTATTGTATACTGCTGTGTTTTGATTGTAGCACCGTACATGATTTTTGTAAAGTATGACAAAAAAGAGTAATTTTTTCAACAACGCGATTGCATTTTTTTATGATGCACTTTATAATGAAGAGCAAGAAACAATAATAAATATGAATATGCAAGTTTTTGATTTGGAGGAGAGAAATGATGAGGAAAACAAAAAGAAATTGGACAGCAGCAGTGTGTGTGCTTACAGCAGCACTTTCTACAACACCTGTGTTTGCAGCGAAGGAAAAAGAGGGGAGTACTTCAAAAGCAAACACAGAGAGCATTTCGACAGATGCATCAGCGAAAGACAATGGCGAGCGTACAATCATTGATCATGCAGGCAATGAGGTTACACTTCCAGAGGAAATAAACAGAATTGTTGTGACTGATACACTTCCGCTTCCGTCTGTACTGTCACTCTATCTTGATTCAGCAGAAAAGCTAGTTGGTATCAGTCCGGTCAGCATGAGCGCAGCAAAAGCTGGACTTCTTGGTGAGCTGTATCCAGAGATTTTGGATGCGGATACGTCCTTCTTTGAAAACAGTGAGTTAAATATTGAAAGCTTACTGGCATTAGAGCCGGATCTAGTATTCTACAATGCGCAAAATACTGAACTTGGAGAGTCTTTGACATCTGCCGGTCTGACAGCAGTAGCGGTATCCGTTACGAAGTGGGATTACAATGCAGCAGATACGTTTGATGCGTGGATGGATTTGTTGGCAGATATCTTCCCAGAGGAAGAAGAAAAGGCAGAGGCAGCAAAGGAGTATTGCGAAAAGGTAGAAGATCAGATTGAAAAAAAGACGAAAGATCTAACTGATGACGAGAAAAAGAATGTTTTCTTCCTATTTAATTACAGTGACACAGCACTTGTTACCTCAGGAAAAAATTTCTGGGGTCAGTATTGGTGTGATGCAATAAATGCAGTAAATGTAGGTGAGGAAATTGAGGCAGAGCGTTCAAATGCATCTGTCAATATGGAACAGGTTTACAGCTGGGATCCAGACATCATCTTTATCAGTAACTTCACAAAGGCAATGCCAGAGGATCTTTACAACAATACCATCGGTGACAATGACTGGAGCAGCGTTAGTGCTGTAAAAAATGAGCAGGTTTACAAGATGCCGCTTGGCGCCTACAGAAGCTTCACACCGGGAGCAGATACTCCGATGACACTGATGTGGCTTGCAAAGACAGTTTATCCTGATCTGTTTGAGGATGTTGATATGACTGAGGAAGTCGAGAATTATTATAAGGAAGTGTATAACATTGAGTTGACTGATGATCGGGTTGCACAAATGTATACACCGTCAGCAGATGCGGCAAATGGATATGGAATCAGCAAATAAAAAAAGAAAATGGAATACAAGGCGCAGTCTTGCGGCAGGGGTGATAACCCTTGTCGCATGTGCTGTTTCTTTGGGAATGGGGCGTTATGCAATTGCACCATATGATGTGCTTCGTGCCATTTGTGATTTGTTTACTGGTTCTGATACAGTGAGCGATACTATGCGTCATGTGGTTTGCTTTGTGCGTGTACCACGTATATTTGGTGCTCTTTTGTGCGGAGCAGGTCTTGCGGCAGCAGGAGCAGGGTTTCAGGCAGTATTTGCCAATCCACTTGCTACACCTGATACGCTTGGCGTTGGAAATGCAGCATCATTTGGTGCGGTGGCAGCCATTTTAATGGGAGCTGGGAGGACAGGAATACAAAGCAGTGCACTTTTTTGCGGACTATTTTCTGTATGTCTTGTTTATTTATTTGCAGGAACTGGCGGTGAGAACAGAACACTTCGTCTTGTGCTTTCTGGTATGATTATTGGTTCATTTTTCTCATCAATGGTATCATTTGCAAAGTATGTGGCAGATCCACAGGATGAGCTTCCGTCAATTACATATTGGCTTTTGGGTAGCTTGAAAAATATGAGCTGGCCATTACTTTTATCTGGTGCAGGCTGGATTTTAGCAGGAATTGTGATTCTTCAGCTTTTCAGGTGGAAGCTGGATGCATTGATGCTAAGCGAGGAAGAGGTGAAAAGTTTTGGAATATCAGTGCACGGTTTTCGCTTTATGACGGTGGCAGCTTCATCAGCAATCACAGCAGCAGTCGTCTCTATGTGCGGACAGATTGGCTGGATTGGTCTTTTGATTCCACATTTTTGCCGAATGATTTATGGCGGAAGCAACAAAGACGTAATTCCGTCTTCGATAGTATATGGTGCATTGTTTTTACTTATTACGGACACGGCATCGCGCTGTATTACAGCATCAGAAATTCCGGCAGCGATCCTTACAAGTTTGATTGGAGCGCCACTTTTTTTAATTCTGCTTGCTAAAAATGGAGGGCTTCGCGGATGAAGTTAGAGGTAAAAGACGCTTCAATTGGCTACAAAAAACAAGTGTTGTCATCAAATATAAATATGGCGAGTGAGCCGGGAATGGTTACAGCTATTCTCGGACAAAATGGCTGCGGTAAAACAACATTTGTAAAGAGTCTGATGAAGCTTATACCATGGTGCGGTGGAGGCGCATTTTTAGATGGTGTTGATATGAGAAATATTAAAGACAGACAGCTGTGGAGAAAAATGGCATATGTGCCTCAAAAATCGACAAGTGTGCCATATTCTGTGTTAGATATGGTGCTTATTGGCCGCAATCCATACAAATCACTTTTTGCGCAGCCAGATAGTAATGATAGAAAAATGGCAGAGGCAGCATTAGAGCGTGTTGGAATGCTTGAATTTTCTGAATACTCGTATGATAAACTTAGTGCAGGACAGCAGCAGCTTGTAAAGCTTGCACGAGCACTTGTCGCATCGCCATCAATTTTAATTATGGATGAGCCTGAGAGTGGACTTGATTTACGTCACATAGCACAGCTGATAAAGCTGATAAAGGAATTATGCAAGACAGACAATAAACAGGTTTTATTTATCACGCACAGACCAGAGCATGCGCTTATGATAGCAGATAAGACACTTTTATTTTTGCCAGATAATGAGCTTTTACATACTTCTTTTGTTTTGTGGGGAGATACGAAAAATATTTTGTGTCAGGAAAATTTAGAACAAGCTTATGGGATATCGTTTGCTATTGGAGAATACGGTAGAAAGGAGAACATATGCCAAGAAAAAAGACAGCCGTATTTGTGACTGTGATCACAGCACTTCTTGTTGTAATGGTGCTGTCAGTTGCAATGAGCGTGCATCACTATGAGAAAACTGTTTTAATTACGCTGGATGCTGCAGGTGAACAGGCAGCAGAAAATGAGACTGGATTAGCAGAGATTCGACGACAGCTAGAGGCTGATAAGGCAGATGCTTCAACGGGAACCATGTTTTGGAATGGTTCTGTTTGTGTTACAAAGTATCGCGCCTGGGGCGGCAGGACAACAACATATTATGTATGCCCTTATTTAAGTGCAGTATCGACAGAAACAATAGGTGATACACCAAAAGAGTGGACAGTTTCGCTTTCATTTGCCATGTGTGCAACACAGGGAGAGGAACTTGTTAATTTTAATAAAAAATTTGCTGTGCGTGCAGGAAAGGATGCAGCAATCTTGTCAGCGGCATATAATGATATGGATATGACAGATATTAATGGAGATCTTCTTTCGTATACATTCCGTGACAAGGAAGAGCTGACAACTGATACAAGTGTTTATGCGAAGCTGATGATGGTATCAAAAAAATCGCTGAATCAAATTGAGGCGGAAGCTAAGGAAGGAACAGATGAGAAAGATAGTGTTATGGTAAACTGGGCATTTCGTCTTGAGGAAGATGGCCGCCTAGTCAATAATTTTGATGGCGTTCAGGTGGAAATTCCGTATACAATGGAGGAAACAAATGATTGATCATGGAACATTACTGTCCATTCCGTTTTTGAAGAAAAGTCGATTTACTGGGTCAGACAGAGGAATGCGATACAGCATCTATAAAGTAGAAGAAACGCGTGTAATACCAAACGAGGATGCTTCAAACGATGCATCTGAGGAAGCGCCAAAGGAAGAAAAAGTAACGCTTCTCGAGGCAGCCGCCTGCCCAGGACCATTTTCCGTAGATTTTACAAAGCCAGAGCTGTTTACAAAAAAGCGTTTTTCATTTGATGATGAAGGACGTGCAGCCGCAGTTGACTGGCTCAATGAGCTCTACGAAGAAAAGCGCGAGTTCTTTGAGGATGTTTATAATCATCCAGATAAATATTATAAAGAGCATCATAAAACGGATGAATAAAAAGGTTTGTATGGCAAGACACTTGCATATTTATCAAAATGTGGTATGATAGCAAAGGCAAACATTGCAGCTTTTGTTGTTAAGAATTGCAAAGAAAGGGAAAAATTATGAGCAAGCAGAATCTGGCGGTTATTTTTGGAGGACAGTCCTCTGAGCATGAGATTTCATGTATGTCCGCATCTAATATTATTCAGTGCATTGATGCACAGCGTTACAATATCATTTTAGTAGGAATTACAAAGGAAGGTCATTGGGTAGAGGCCGCTGATCTTAATGCAGTTTCGGATGGATCCTGGAGACAGTCAAAGACAAGTATTGTATTGTCACCAGATGCAACTAGAAAAGGTCTTTATCGTATGAGCGAGGACGAAAAGGCACAGTTTGTTCATCTTGATGTGATTTTCCCGGTACTGCATGGTTTATACGGAGAGGACGGAACTGTTCAGGGCTTATTTAAGCTTGCAGGTATTCCGTTTGTTGGATGTGGTCTCTTTGCATCAGCTGCTGGTATGGATAAGCTTTACACAAAGATTATAGTCGATACCCTTGGCATACGTCAGGCAAAGTATGTTCCTGTTTACAAGGAAGAGCTGCCTAAAATGGATGAGGTAGTTGCAAGAGTAGAGAGTGCACTGGAATACCCAGTATTTGTAAAGCCATCAAGAGCAGGATCTTCTAAGGGTGTAAATAAGGCAGCAAACAGAGAGCAGCTTAAGAGTGCATTGGTTGAAGCAGCAGATAACGACAGAAAAATTCTGGTAGAAGAGACTATTATCGGCCGTGAGGTTGAGTGTGCAGTTCTCGGAAATCTTGATGTAAAGGCATCTGGTGTTGGTGAGATTCTTTCAGCAGATGAGTTCTACGATTTTGATGCAAAGTATTACAATTCCGAGTCTAAAACACTTGTTGATCCGCCGATGCCAGAAAATATGCGTGAGCAGATTCGTGAGGATGCTGTAAAAATCTTTATGGCACTTGATGGAAGAGGACTTTCAAGAGTTGATTTCTTCTTAACTGAGAGCGGTGTTGTGTTTAACGAAATCAATACCCTTCCTGGATTTACAGCAATTAGTATGTATCCGATGCTTTGGGAAGCACAGGGCATCCCGAAGAAAGAGCTTGTTCAGAAGCTGATTGATCTTGCATTCGAGCGCTGATTATAGTTGTGCAGGCAGGGTCTATATATAGAAAGGCAAGTGAAAAACATGACAAAGGACGTACTTGTAACGGTGCGCGGACTTCAGATGACACCGGACGGAGACGACACTATCGAAGTGACAACGACTGGAAAGTATTATGAAAAGGATGGAAAACGCTATCTTTTCTATGATGAGATTGGCGATGATACCAACCTAATTGTAAAAAATTCGATCCAGATTACAGAAGAACATGTATCTGTCAGCAAAAAAGGGCTGATCAATGCGCAGATGAATTTCGAGAAGGAAAACAAGCTTGTCAGTGTATATGAGACGCCTTATGGACAGATGGAGATGGGTGTGTATACGACTGGCCTCTGTCTTGATGAACGCGATGATTTTTTAGAACTGAAGCTTGAATACTTGTTGGAGATAAACAATCAGCATGTCAGCGATAGTGAAATTTTGCTTCAGATTCGCCCACAGCAAAACTGATCAGAAGATAGTAAAATAAAAAGCCATGTATCAATGCGATACACGGCTTTTTGTTTGTTGCTTTATTTGTTTTTCTTTCCCTTAGACTCTGTTTTCTCAGCAGTTGTATTCTTTACGCTCTTATCTTTTTTGAAGCGTGCAAAGAAACCTTTCTTCTTCGGCGGTGCCGGGATTGCTCCGCCGCGTACACTCTTAATTTCAGTGATGTAAATACCGCTGACAACAGCCTTGACTTCTTTTTTTACCGGGATGATTTCATACACCTTCGGGTCAGCAATAAGAGTCATGATTCTAGGACCAACCTTTGCTTTTACAAAAGGCATCTTCATGCGGCGCATGTACTTTGGAGTCTGTTGCAAAACCATATCCGGAAGATTTGCATCCTTAAGTTTCATTTTCTTTTTGTCGATAATTAACATGGATAGCGTTTGTTTCATCGCATCCATCTGCTCTTGAGAAACGGCCTGTTTTCTCTGCATTTTGGAGCCTACAAAATAAAGCACTACCAAAAGCACAAGAATTACGGCAAGAATAATGAGCAAAATTTGCCACCAAGTCATTTGGCTTCCTCCTATCTGTCGTTCTGCCTTCTGCAGAACATTATCAGAAATATTATAACATCTTAACAAATAGGTTGCAACACAAATTTATCTTGAATTTGTCTTGAAATAAGTCATATTGAAAGAAAACGCAGAATAAAATAGATGGGGAAATAGATTTGCTTAGGAAAGGCGGTGCTATAATGAAGGGAAAGATCGTGACATTAGTATTATTATTTTTGGCATCGCTTTTGTTTCCATATACTATGACGATTCTTTGTTTTGATACTGGTCTTATGTCTTATCAGCCAGAAGATTTGTATAGCGTGGTTCTTGAAAATGAAAAAACAGTTTCAGCAGAACAGTATCTTGTTGGCATTTTAGCGCAGGAGATAGATCCTTCAATGGAGCAGGAAACATTGAAGGCACAGGCTATTTTAGCAAGAACGTGGCTGTATCGTGCTATGGGAACAAAAACTTCTGTCTCAGAGAGTGAGCTTGCCATTCATGCGATGACGCTTTCGCAGATGAAAGCAGTGTGGGGCGATGATGAATATCTATATTATGAAAAATTATATGCAGCAGTGATTGAAACTGCCGGGCAGTGCCTTTATTATGGTGATGGGCTTGCAGCACCGCTTTTTCATAAGATCAGCGCCGGGATGACGCGCTATGACCAGACAGGAGATTGTCCGTATCTTGTTGGTGTCGATTGTGTGTATGATGCTGAATCACCGGGATATCAGACGGTAAAACAATTTACAAAAGAAGAATTTGCAGGTAAGCTTAACCAGATTGATGATACGAGACAGCTTTCGGCACCGGTGAATGCAGCGGATGTGGCGCTGACACTTGATGCACAGGGTTATGTTATGAATTTACAGGTGTCAGAGATTAGTTTTTCAGCAGAGGAAGCAGCGTTGGCACTAGGTATTCCGTCACTTTGGTTTCGACTTGAAGATTACGCAGATACAATTAGAGTAATCGCAAAGGGTATTGGACATGGATATGGAATGAGTCAGTATGGAGCAGACAGGTATGCAGGGGAGGGACGAGATTATAAATGGATTTTACAGCATTATTTTCAGGGATGTGAGGTAAAGGACAGTTCAAGCAGATAAAAGCTTTAAATATTTCTTTGTTTCTTCGTATAACCGCACAAATATTGGCAAGAATAGGACTAAAGGGAGCAGGAGAAAGTTCCTGATCGCCTAATATACATTGTGCAGTTGTAATCGCACAGAAATGGAGATCATTATGAGAAAGTGGTATGCGTTTTTATCGGGGAAGAAGATGCTTGGCATTGGACTTGGCGCAGTCGTAGCACTTACTGCACTTTTGGCAGTGAATTTTTATCGTGAGCAAAATGACAGGTATGTGACAACAAATGGGAGTGAAGCGCTGACACAAGCAGAACAGGCTAATAAAACACAATCAGATGGGATGCCGTCTGAGGCAAATCAGGTGGCAGAGGAGATGAACCATGAGCTTCCAGTTGGAAGTGAAGTTGGCGAGCAGCAGCTCGCAGAGCAGTCAGGGGAAAGTGAGGAGCTTGCCGCAGATGATGCGTCTGGACAGAATGCAAATCAGGACAGTATCCAGAATACAGAACAGGCAGCATCAGATGAAGTGGCAGAGGTTGCAGGTCAGACAAGCCTTGTATCCATGAATTTAAATTTTGACTCATCAAAGAAGCTTCAGTGGCCAGTTGCAGGAAGAGAGCTTATCAAGTCTTTCTCAATGGACGGACTTGTATATTATCCAACATTAGAGGAATATAAGGTGTGCCCAGCAATTATGGTACAGGCAAAACCAGGTGATGCCGTTTTAGCGCCGGCAGACGGCGTTATCTCAAAAATCGCAGCAAATGAGGAGATTGGAACATATCTTTGCGTAACGCTTGGCGATGAATATCAGGCGATTATCGGAAATATGGACAATGTTTCAGTGGCAGAAGGTGATTATGTATTAAAGGGAACTGTGCTTGGCGGACTGGCAGAGCCGACTAAATATTATGTCACAGAAGGACCTAATTTATATTTTGAACTGCAAAAAAATGGAGAGCCGGTTGATCCGCTTGATTATCTTGAGTGACAGAGCTTTGATACCAGATTGCAGGCAAGCTTGTACCGATTTTGGCTTTATGCTCTTTTAACCCAGGTATCTTCAAAAATAAATCATGAAAAAACGCGCAGGACCTAAATTCTGCGCGTTAAAATTATGGCAGCAATATAAAGCCGCATCTCGATGTTAGATTGTTTCATGTAATTACGGCCGAATGCCCTTTGACATGTTGCTGTTGTGGTAGCGCGGATCAAGAGTTACATCCTCGCCAAACCATTTTGGAGGAATAAAGCTTCTGGCAGCAGATTCATCAGGAAACTCAACCTCAACGAGCAGTACACCGTTTAAAGCACCGTCAAAAATATCTAGCTCGGCAGTCAGATCGTTACCAATCGGGATGCGGTAGCGTGTCTTTGAAATTACAGTGCCGTCAGCTTTTACAATAAGATGCTCATAGGCTTCTTTTGTAAGCGGCAGGTTATATTCCTCACGAACCATCATGCCAGCGCCTTTGTATGTCATATAATAAGAATCACCGTCTCTTCGCACGCGCACGACAGGGGCAGTACACAGATATCCCTGTTCGATGCGTGTGTGGGGATATGATTCTAAATTGTCAGGAAGCTTGACTGGGACAAATTTACGTTCAATTTCCATAATAAATACCAGACCTTTCTATTGGTTATTGAAGTTCACGAGAAAAGTTTGCGAACCGTGAACGCCTATAATGATTTTCAGAAATCAGTATATCCCATGTTGACATATTCATCAAGATTTTTTATACTGAGGTCAAAAAAAGAAAGGCAGGAAAAAAATATGGTTTACGCATTTATGGCAGATGGCTGTGAAGAGGTTGAGGCATTAGCAGTGATTGATCTTCTTAGAAGAGCAGGAGAAGAGGTAGAGCTTGTTTCTATACATAATAAAGATATGACACAGGGCTCTCATGGAATTGGAATTAAAAATGATGTCATGCTAAAAGATATTTTTGTTGATGCAGCAGATACTTTATTTTTGCCGGGAGGCGGTGTTGGAACTAAGAACTTAAAAGAATGTGAAGAGCTGTCAAAGCTTCTTGTTTCGCATAATTCAAAGGGTGGCCGTATTGCAGCAATCTGTGCAGCACCGAGCGCACTTGGCATTTTAGGCATTTTGGAAGGAAAGAATGCAACATGTTATCCAGGCTTTGAAGACCAGTTAAAGGGAGCTAAATTTAAAGCTATTCCAGTTGTTACCGATGGAAATATTACAACAAGCCGCGGCATGGGTACATCCATATTACTTGGACTTGAGTTAGTAAAGCTGTTAAAAGATGAGGAAACATCAAATAAGCTTGCAGAAGCAATTATGATGCCGTAATTATCGCTTGCAATTTTGAGGCTTGTGTTGTATAATCGTATATTGCAGACATATGACTAAAATAGATAGTAGTTAGATGTGGCAAGCGTCATATGATAAGGACGAAAGTTTTTTTAGGAGGAACCAGTAATGAGTGTACAGGTAGAAAATCTGGAAAAGAGCATGGCAAAGCTGACAATTGAAGTCAGCGCTGAGCAGTTTGAGGCAGCCATGCAGAAAGCATATATCAAGAACAAGGGCAGAATTCAGCTGCCTGGTTTCCGCAAGGGCAAGGCACCTCGTGCTATGATCGAAAAGATGTACGGCGCAGGTATCTTCTATGAGGACGCGGCAAATGAGATTATTCCGGAAGCTTACGAAGAGGCAGCAAAGGAGAGTGGTTTAGTAATCACTTCTCAGCCAGAGATCGACGTAACACAGATCGAGAAGGGCAAGTCCTTCATCTTTACTGCAACTGTAGCAGTTAAGCCGGAAGTAACTCTTGGCGAGTATAAGGGTCTTGAGTATGAGGCACAGCCGGTAGAAGTTACCGACGAAGAGGTTGAGGAAGAACTGAAGAAGGTTCAGAATCAGCAGGCAAGAACTGTAACTGTAGAGGATCGTCCGGTAGCTGACGGTGACATCGTTACCATCGACTATGAGGGATTTGTTGACGGAACTGCATTTGCAGGCGGCAAGGGTACAGATTATGATCTGACCATCGGTTCTCACAGTTTCATCGATACTTTCGAGGAGCAGTTAGTTGGCAAGAATGCTGGCGAGGAGACTGAGGTTAACGTTACCTTCCCAGAGCAGTATCATGAGGCTAGCCTGGCAGGAAAGCCGGCTACATTTAAGGTTAAGATCAACGAGATCAAAGCAAAGGAACTTCCGGAGCTTGATGATGAGTTCGCAAGCGAGGTTTCCGATTTCGAGACTCTTGATGAGTACAAGGCTGATTTAAAGGCTAAGGCTTTAGAGCGCAAGGAGAAGGAAGCTAAGACTGCAAAGCAGAACGCTTTAGTAGACAAGGCTGTTGAGAATGCATCCATGGAGATCGCAGACGCTATGATCACTTCTCAGGCACGCAACATGGCAAATGATTTCGCACAGAGACTGCAGATGCAGGGCATGACTGTTGATCAGTATCTTCAGTACACTGGTCTGACAAGAGAGGCTCTTGTTGATCAGATGAAGCCGCAGGCTGAGACTCGTATTAAGAATCGTCTTGTTCTTGAGGCAATTGCTAAGGCTGAGAACATCGAAGTTTCTGACGAAGAGGTTGAGGCTGAGATGCAGAAGATGGCAGACGCATACAAGATGGAACTTGACAAGGTTAAGGAGTATCTTGGTGAGGCTGGCAAGGATAGCTTAAAGGATGATCTGGCTGTACAGAAGGCAGTTGATCTGATCGTAGACAGCGCAAAATAATTTGTAACTATAAACAGAGGCAGCGGCAGAAAGCCGCTGTCTTTTGGAAAGGATATGGTGACATATATGGCATTAGTACCTTATGTGGTGGAGCAGACAAACCGCGGAGAGCGTTCTTATGACATTTATTCCCGTCTTCTCAAAGAGAGAATTATTTTTTTGGGCGAGGAAGTGAATAATGTAACAGCAAACCTGATCGTGGCACAGCTGCTGTTTTTGGAGTCTGAAGATCCAAACAAGGATATCAGCTTTTACATCAACAGCCCGGGTGGTTCCATCAGCGATGGTATGGCAATTTACGATACGATGAAGTACATCAAGTGTGATGTATCTACAATCTGCATCGGTATGGCAGCCAGCATGGGCGCATTCCTTTTATCAGGAGGAACCAAAGGCAAGCGTTATGCGCTTCCAAATGCGGAGATCATGATTCATCAGCCGTCTGGTGGTTCCCAGGGTCAGGCAACTGATATGAAGATCGTTGCTGAACATATTCTGAAAACAAAGGCACGCATGAACAGACTTATGGCAGAGCATACAGGCCAGCCAGTTGAGAAGGTTGAGGCAGATACCGAGAGAGATAACTGGATGACAGCTGAAGAAGCAAAAGCATATGGCTTGATTGATGAGATTATCACGAATCATTGATGATTAAAGGGGATTGACTATGGCAACAAGATCAGAGGATTTACGCTGCTCTTTCTGTGGAAAGTCGCAGAGACAGGTGCGCAAGCTGATTGCGGGATTAAACGGAAGTTACATCTGCGATGAGTGTACTGAGATTTGCTACGAAATTCTTCAGGAAGAAGAAAATGGCGAGGAAGAAGCAGGCGGATATAATCCAGGAGACATTAACCTGTTAAAACCAAAGCAGATCATGGAGCATCTCAACCAATACGTAGTTGGACAGGATGAGGCAAAAAAAGCACTGGCAGTAGCTGTGTACAACCATTATAAGCGCATTACCCATATTGAAGAGAGCAGTGACGTTGAGATTCAAAAGAGTAATATTCTCATGCTTGGTCCGACTGGTTCAGGAAAGACTTACATGGCACAGTCGTTGGCGAAGTTACTCAATGTTCCGTTTGCAATTGCAGATGCAACTTCTCTGACAGAGGCCGGTTATGTGGGTGAAGATGTTGAAAACATCCTGTTAAAGCTGATTCAGGCAGCCGATTATAACATCGAGCGTGCAGAATACGGTATCATTTATATTGACGAGATTGATAAGATCACGAAGAAGTCTGAGAATGTATCTATTACCAGAGACGTTTCCGGTGAAGGTGTTCAGCAGGCATTATTAAAGATTTTAGAGGGAACCGTAGCAAGCGTTCCGCCGCAGGGTGGAAGAAAGCATCCGCATCAGGAGCTTTTACAGATTGATACCACCAACATTTTATTTATCTGCGGAGGTGCATTTGACGGTCTTGAAAAGATTGTAGAGAGCCGTCTTGGAAGTGGATCAATTGGATTTGGCGCTGAGATTATTGGAAAGGATGAGCGCAGCATCAGTGAATTGTTTGCGCAGGTGCTTCCAGAAGATTTGGTAAAGTTTGGACTTATACCAGAGTTTATCGGACGTCTTCCTGTTATGGTATCGCTTGAGCAGCTTGACGAGGCAGCTCTTGTAAAGATTCTTACAGAGCCGAAGAATGCGATTACAAAGCAGTACACGAAGCTGTTTGATATTGACGGTGTAAAGCTCACCTTTACAGAAGATGCAGTCAAAGCAGTTGCGAAGAAGGCACAGGAAAGAAAGACCGGTGCAAGAGGCTTACGAGCAATTCTAGAGTCCGTCATGATGGATACCATGTACGAGCTGCCTTCTGATGATACAGTAGGAGAATGTATCATTACTGAGCAGACAGTAGAGGGAACAGAAAAGCCGCAGATCGTGCGCCGCGATATTGAGGTTGTAAAGCGGGAAGAAAGAGCCCGCAGATTCCTGAATAAATCCGGGGAGACTGCATGACAGTCTCCCCCCTTTCTATTTTTATAAGGGAGAAAAACAGTGCAAAATACATTAATTACAATCGCTCTGCGTGGAATCACCGTATTGCCGCGTATGAGGATTTATCTGGATATGAACAGGCCGATGTCGATTGCAGCGGCGACCAATGCTCAGAAGAGAAATCAGAATGTATTTCTGGTTGCACAGAAGGATCCGAGTGTGGAAAATCCGGGGCAGGAGCAGTTAGAGCAATTTGGTGTTATTGCGCAGGTAAAACAAATTATTAAGGGGCCCGAAGACAGCTTCCGTGTGCTGGTCACAGGTCTGCAGTCGGCAAAGCTAGAATCAATTGAGGAATATGTGCCAAATTTGATTGCAAGGGTGACTGTTTTTGAGTCAGAAAAAAGCGATGAACAAGAAATACTGGCAGATGATTTAGACAAAGAGGATCAGGAAAAAAAAATTGAGGAAGAGGCTAAAATTCGTGTACTCAAGGATCTGATTGAACAATACTGCCGTGTTCAGCCAAAGGCCAGCAGGGAACTGGCCAATTTGCTGCTGCAGCACATGGATATCGGAGGTTTTTGTGCACTTATCGCATGCAATTTGCCTATGAAGCAGCAGGAACGTCAGAAATATTTGGCCGCATATCCGGATGAGGAAAAACGCTACGAATTTATTTTGGAGTGGCTAAGCAACGAAACGCTTGTAGAGCGATTTCGCGCTGAATATCAGAGCAAGGTGAAAAATGCGCTTGATAAGCAGCAGCGTGACTATATTTTGCGTGAACAAATGCGCCTTATTCGAAAGGAACTTGGTGAGGGAGCAGAATCTGCGGCAGACCGCTACGAAAAACAGCTAAAAGAGCTTAAAGCACCAGAAGAAGTAAAAAAACAGCTTGAAAAAGAAATTAAGCGTCTGCGCAGCAATCCGATGGATGGTCCAGAAAGCAAGGTTAGTCAGAATTATATTGAGACATTGCTTGAGATGCCATGGGAGGAGCGCACCAAAGAGCATATCTCGATACGTGCAGCAAGAGAGGAACTTGATAAGGATCATTATGGTCTTGAAAAGGTAAAGGAGCAGGTGTTAGAATTTCTTGCTGTCAGACAGCTGCAAATGAATGCGCAGGAAGCTGATAAAGAGCAGGAAAAAACACAGCCGCGAAAAGGCGGTCGTATTCTTTGCCTTGTAGGACCGCCTGGAACTGGAAAAACATCAATTGCCCGCTCCATTGCTTCTGCATTAAATCGTAAGTATGTGCGCATCAGCCTTGGTGGTGTGCATGATGAGGCTGAGATTCGCGGTCATAGACGAACATATGTCGCGGCGATGCCGGGGCGTATTGCGCAGGCCATCAAAAAGGCAGGTGTTATAAATCCTTTAATGCTTCTTGATGAGCTTGATAAAATGGGAAGCGACAGTTTGCATGGAGATGTATCATCTGCTATGTTAGAGGTACTTGACCCAGAACAGAACGCAACATTTACAGATCACTATCTTGAGGTACCGCTTGATCTTTCCAATGTATTATTTGTCGCAACAGCAAATAATTTACAGACAGTTCCGCAGCCATTACTTGATCGTATGGAGATCATAGAGGTCAGCAGCTATACTGAAAAAGAAAAATATCAGATTGCCAGTCGTTTTCTGCTTCCAAAGCAGATTGAAGAGGCAGCGCTGCCAGAAGGTCTATTAAGAGTGGATCAGAGTGCACTTGAAAAGGTGATAAGCGGATATACAAAAGAGGCGGGTGTTCGTGGACTTGAAAGACAGCTTGCTATTATTTGCCGCAAGGCTGCTCTAAAATATCTTGAGGAAAACTGCGAACAAATTGAAGTCACACCAGACAATTTATCAGATTATTTAGGCAGAGAGCGCTTCCGCAAAGAAGAAATAGCAGCAAAGGGCGAGCCAGGAATTGTCAGAGGTTTGGCATGGACAAGTGTAGGTGGTGTAACTCTTGAAGTTGAAGTAAATGTAACACCGGGTAAGGGTCAGATGAAGCTGACAGGAAAGCTTGGTGATGTCATGAAGGAGTCAGCGCAGGCAGCACTTAGCTGTGTACAGAGTGTGGCAGGTGAGTATGGTATTGAA
>OGCZ01000406.1_pt1 | contig 22746 bp, 17 predicted proteins | sample 1570211 | NCBI WGS metagenome assembly OGCZ01 (sample SAMEA2582158, study PRJEB24529) | metagenome | biome: Human gut stool | place: China | collected 2011 | reverse complement strand
CCACCTATTTCACCTGTGATCATCACTGTTTTTTGCGGTGAAATGCAGTATTTGGGGAAAATAAAAATCCCTGATAATGCCTGATTATCAGGGATTTGCTTGATTTTTCTTTTGTTTTCAGTGATCCGCCTGGGTTATGAACCAAACGTTATTTCTTCCTCAATATCAGTACTTTCAGAAATTTCGGCTTTGCATCCGTCACGCTTTAGTCCTTAAAAACTGTCTGCTGTTGTCCGGTGTCTGTCTGCCAACATCTTGGGTTCAAATGTACGCATTATTTTTGGATTATGCAAACCGTTGAAAATAAACATTCTAAGGTTAGTGCAAGGTGCAAGCTATATATATAGATATATACTTGCACCTTGCACTAAATTTCAATACTTATTTTTCAGTCTATTCTCCATTATCGTTTCAAAATTTTCTTGCCCCCATTGTTTCAACTGCTCTAAATGAGGGATTAAAGTTTCTCCAAATTCAGATACATAATATTCCACTTTGGGTGGTACTGAGGGATATATTTTTCTACCTACTAATCCGTCCGTCACCAATGAACGTAAGACAGTAGAAAGCATCTTTTCCGATATAGAGGGAATTGTTTTGTATAGTTCATTGAAACGTATTACTCCATTCTCATGTAGCTTCAATAGGACAACTAAAGCCCATTTGTCACCCAGCCATTCCAGTATAGGGGAAGCAGAACAATAATCGTAATCTAACTTTTTTCGCATTTTTTTCGTCCTTAAATACATTGATATTGAGAAAAACTAACTCAAACGTAAGTGGCTGACAGATAGTATAGTTCTTCTTTTCATAAAAAGAACATCCTAACTTTGCAGTACAAAAATATCAAAAATAACTAATTCCAAGTGTTTAATTTATAATTATATGGAACTATTACATTTTACGGGACAAGTATGGCGACCACCATACGAAGCAAGTTCTCAACTCTTACAGGTAACAGCCGGATGCACTCACAACAAGTGTAAATTTTGTAGTTTATATCACGGAACAAAGTTTCGTCTATCTCCCATTACGGAAGTCGAAGAAGATTTGAAAGTGATACAAAGTTACCAGCCCAAAGCCCGACGAGTATTTTTAACGGGGGCTAATCCATTTGTGCTAAGTTATAACAGGCTGCTGGATTTAGGTCTTCTAATCAGGAAATATCTTCGTCATTGTGAAAGTATCGGTATGTTTGCCCGGATTTCAGATATTAAGCCAAAAACAGTAGAGGAATTGAAGAACCTGCGTCATTTAGGTTTTGACGGTATCAGTATTGGAACAGAATCGGGCGATGATAATACATTGGCAGTAATGAACAAGGGATATACGGCTAATGATATTATCGAGCAATGCAAGAAGTTGGAAGAAGCAAATATCAGATATAACCTCGTGTATCTGACAGGGCTTGCAGGAAAAGGCAAAGGAGAGCGGAACGCTATTAATACTGCCAATGTATTCAATCAGTTACACCCATTTACCGTAAACTTTGTATCACTGACCGTATTTTCCGAATCAGAATTATACAAGGAAATACAACATGGTTCTTTTGTAGAAGCTACCGAACACGAAAGGTTGCTGGAACTACGGACTTTCATTTCAAGACTTCATATAAAAACAACTTTATTAGGAAATACGATATCAAACACTGTCCCGTTTGTCGGAATGATACCTAATGATAGAGTTAGAGTTCTTAATGAACTGGATTCGGCTATAAAAAATGCTGGAGAAAAAGAATTAAGGCGATATAGAGATAGTATTAGGTCTTTATAATCAACTCAAAGATATTCTATGCAATTTGTAGATAAGATATTGTTCCAAATCAATACAGAGATAGAAAAGCTCGGTATAGATGATTGTATGGGCATTGACAGTGCTTTGCATATGATGCGTTTTATTCAGCCTTTATGTGATGAATTGAGAAAATACATATTAGCTTATCAGTTTGCTGATGAAACGGAAGAAATCTCTTTTTTTAAGGAGTATAAGCCGGAAGTATTGAGCAAGTATTTGTATTACAATAAAATATATGTCATTGAGAGTAAATATCCTACCGGTAGTGATATTGCACAAAGAGAGTATTTATATAAAGAATTGGATAGTTTGACGTTTTATTTCAGTAGGAACTTGGACTTTTACTCAGTATTACCGTTCTATCTACTTATTTGGATAGGTATTATTTTACCCGAAACCAAAACGATTTACGAATATGTACAGACAGTTCCCATATTGATAAAGACCCTCTATATTCAACCGGATATGATTTTAAAGTGGCTAAAATTATTACCAACGAACTGTTGAAAATCTATTTGACTAACAGATTGCAAGAATTGGAGCGTATTGTACAGCGCAAAGCGGATAACGGACAGGTTGTAGAAACTATTTTGCGTTGGACTGGCTCTAAAAGGGCGTTGGTAGAACTGATTTATGCTTTAGAAGCGAATGGGGATTTTAATAAAGGGACGGCTACTTTAAAAGAGATTGCAGGATATTTTGAAAATGTGTTCAGTATAGATATTGGTGATTTATATCATTCTTATTTGGAAATGCGAAGCCGTAAAATAAATAGAACTCGGTATTTGGAAACATTGCAAAAAAGTCTGCTCCGAAGAATGGATGAAAACGAAACATGATGCGAGTTTTATTCTTTTCGCAAGTAATTATATTCTTGTAATAAATAAACCATTCAGTATTTCAATCAATATTGAATGGTTTATTGTTTTCATTCAATCCTGCCATACTGAAATCTTGCTTTCAATCAAGCTATCAATATTTCAATAAAACAAGATTGCAGAATTACAAAAATAAACTCATCGGTCGGGGAACGCCCAGCGGCAAGGGGCGGGACCACCCGTCCCGACGAGCGAAAAAATCTTTAGTTAGGGAATGTCTTTCTTTCATTGGTAACACGACTTCGGAGTGAATTTGCCCAAGGTGTTTTGCGGCACGGAAAACAGATTTGTGTGCCACAAATCACACCTTGCTGTTATCTGACGATAACATAGTTTCATCGGCTGGCAGTCCTGTGTGGAACATCCAACTTTTGAGCCAATATTTCCATGTCGCTACTTACCTTCAAATCGGTAATCCTCGCATAAATTTGAGTGGTTCTGATGTTGGTATGACCTAAAATCTTAGATACAGTTTCAATGGGAACACCGTTTGCGAGCAGCACCGAAGTGGCGCACGAATGGCGCGCTACATGGTAGGTCAAGGTCTTTTCAATCCCGCAAATGGCTGCGATTTCTTTTAAGTAATCATTCATTTTCTGATTGCTGATAACTGGTAAAATCTTACCGGTTGGCAATTTATGTTTGTACTTTTCCAATATGGCTTTGGGTATATCCAGCAATCAGACAGTAGATGTAACATTTGTTTTGTGTCTTTTCCGTATAATCCACAAATTACCGTCAAATCCGGTGCGAATGTCCTCCTGCCTTAACTCGCATACATCAATGTAGGAAAGTGCCGTATAACAACTGAAAATGAACAAATCACGTACCTGCTCCAACCGTTTAGAGCTAAACTCGTGGTTGTAAATGGTGGTAATTTCTTCCATAGTCAGATAATCCCTATCGGTACGTTCAAACCTTACCCGATAACTCCCGAAAGGGTCGGCAGTCACTAAACCCGTATTCTTGGCAAAGTTTACTACCGTGCGAAAACGTTGTACGAACTTCATAGCCGTATTATGGCTGCACCCATAGTTATTCTTGATATACAACAGGAAATCTTCAATGAATACCACATTTATATCTTTAATGAGCATATCGGAAACGGAGTATTTAAACTTCATAAACTCCATAAGCCGTTTCTTTGTCAGTTCATAACGTGAGTAGGTTTTGTCTGTGGTATTCATTTTAACCTTTTGCAAATACTGTTCGTTGTGCTGTTTGAAGAACTCTATCAAAGTCCGTTCCCTTGCTATCTTGCCTAAAAAAGCGTTCTTTACCAGTTCTGCGGTTACATATCCGTCTTGCGCCATTAACGCATGGTAATGTTGATGAACTGTGCTACGAATACTTTCCAGCATGGAATTGATATGTACGGCTTCTGCGGTTCTGCCGGAAGCCTTGCCTAACTTCACGTTCCAGTGAGCCGGATTTATTTCCAGCTTGGTGTTAAACTGGGCTACAACTTGGTCAATAGTGATACGTGCGACAATCGGTGCGTTACCATTTTTCTTTACTGCATTTCGTTTGACGAAATAGAGTAGCTTAAAAGTACTTCTCATAATCTCTTTTTTTAGTTACAAACTTAAATTGATAAACTGAAAATGAGATGTTTGCAGTGCGGACAAATCAAGACAACAAACCGCCAATTTGGGACATTCCGTGACCTAAAATCTTAGAGGGTGGACAGGTCACGAATTGGTCACGAAAGTGTGTCTTTTTGTGACCTTTTCGTGTCTTAGGTCACAGACATTATACAAAGAAAAAACTCCTACAATACCTTGATATTGTAAGAGTTGTACATTTACTGTCCATTTCTGTCCAGCGTTTCTGTGATCCGCCTGGGGTTTTCACCGTAGCGGTCTATATCTTTGATTTATAAGCTCTTGTAAACCTTGAAAAATTGTACCGTAACGAATTAGTAACGATTTATAGGAACGCTTGTTGTCAGTGAGAGGCATTCGTTTGTCAGCCGTTCTCTGATGCCGCAAAGATAGAGCATTACTTTTTATTTTCCAAACATTTGATTATTAAATCTTTAAAAAAAAGATCCCCAGTGCAAGGGGCGAACCTATATATATGGATAGGTTTGCCCCTTGCACCGGGCGGATGCTGCATCAGTCCTACAGCCTTGCCGTCCGCCTCGATACCGCCGTTTATGTGAAGCGGTTCCCCCTCCTTTTTCGCTGAACCGAAAAAATCATGGTGTAGTACACGTATAGTATCCCATGCGCTGCCTTTTATTGTTATTCTTTTGCAGCAAACATTAAAAATTAAGTTTGTTATGGAAGTTATTACATTTGAAAGTGAAGCGTATAAAGCGCTTGTAGGGAAGATTGAAAAAATCGCCGGGTATGTAGCCGAAGCGCAGCTGCCTTCGGAAGAAAAAAAGGAGGCTTGGCTGGACAGCAACCAACTGGCGGAAGCGTTGGGAATCAGTACACGTACATTGCAACGCCTGAGGGATGAAAACCTGATCAGCTACTCCATGCTGCGTGGACGGTGTATGTACAAGCTGTCGGAGGTCGAACGCTGTCTGGAAGAGCGTACCATTCGGTGCAAGCCTCAAACATTGGAGGATTTTCGCAAGAACTACCTAACGAGAACCGGCAATGATAAGAAAGGATGATATACTGAAAATGACGGAAAAGGGCATTTCCGTATTCCGCTATTACCTGCCGGTGGACTTCAAGGTGGGAAAGAACTTCCTGAACCCTTTTTATAAGGATACGAAGGCTTCGTGCAATATTTATTACGAACGCAAGGCCGGTGTGTTTAAAATGAAGGATTTCGGGAACGAGGATTATTCGGGGGACTGCTTTGAGCTGGTGGGCAGGCTGAACGGCCTTAGCTGCAAGGAGCCTAAAGAGTTTGTCGAGATCATGGAAATGATAAACCGTGATCTGCATTTGGGGCTGTCCGCACATGAGGAATATCATGTGAGTCATAGCAAAGTGCCCCAAAAGAGTGAAGTGGTATCGGAAGAACCGAAAGCGAAAAGCGTCCGGCCTTATACTGTCGTGCAAAAGCCCTTTACGGCTGCGGAACTTGCCTTTTGGGGTAAATCGGGAATCGGGGAAAATGTTCTGAAAGCGTACCGGACGGTATCGCTGAAGAAGTTCAGCAGCGAGAACCAGGAAAGGAAGCCTTTTTCCTGCATGACAAGCGTCGATGAACCGATGTTCGGATATATGGGGAAACAGCATATCAAGGTTTACCGTCCGTGTTCACAAATGCGGTTCCTGTATGCCGGTGATTTTGGCGACAACTACTGTTTCGGGCTGGAGCAGCTGCCGGCAAAGGGTGATCTGCTCTTTATCACAGGCGGGGAAAAGGATGTGATGAGTCTGGCGGCACACGGCTTCCATGCGATCTGTTTCAATTCGGAAACGGCTTTTATCCCTGCGGCTATCATACACCGGCTTTCATTCCGGTTCAAACATATCATCCTCCTCTATGATGTGGACAGTACCGGGCTGAAAAGCTCGGCGAAGCGTGAAGAGGAGCTGAAGGAATACGGGGTTAAACGATTGTTGCTCCCGCTTGCCGGTACAAAGACGGAAAAGGATGTATCGGACTACTTTATGCTGGGGAACAGCCGTGAGGATTTGATAAAGCTCTTTCTGGACTATCTGGAAACCTTATACAGCGAAACCATGTCGGCTTTGAAATCCTGCGAGGTGGATTTTAACAACCCGCCTCCCATTGCACAGATGATCGTATCGGTAAATGACGTGCCTCTCGGAACTCAAGGCAACCTGCTTTGTATCACCGGCGGAGAAGGCACGGGAAAAAGTAACTATGTGGCGGCACTGATTGCCGGTGCTATCCGTCCCACCGGAACGGATGTGGATACGCTGGGCGTTACGCTCCACGAAAACGGCAGGAACAAGGCGGTACTGTTCTATGACACGGAACAGAGCGAAGTACAGCTGTATAAGAATATCAGCAACCTGCTGCGGCGATGCGGACGTGAGGCGATGCCGGAATGGTTCAAGGCGTATTGTCTTACGGGAATGAGCCGGAAAGAACGCCTGCTTTCCATTATCCAGAGCTTGGACAAGTACCATTATCAATACGGCGGTATTCATCTGGTGGTGATAGACGGGATTGCGGATTTGATAAAATGCGCCAACGATGAAGCGGAGAGCATAGCCGTCGTGGAAGAACTGTACCGGCTGGCCGGTATCTACAAGACATGTATCGTAACGGTACTGCATTTTATCCCCAACGGGCTGAAGCTGAGGGGACACTTGGGAAGCGAGTTGCAGCGGAAGGCTGCGGCAATCCTTTCCATAGAGAAGGACAGCGATCCGGCCATATCGGTGGTGAAGGCTCTGAAAGTAAGGGATGGAAGTCCGCTGGATGTGCCTATCATGCAGTTTTCGTGGGATAAGGAAAAGGCCATGCACGTCTATCTGGGCGAAAAGCCGAAAGAGGAAAAGGACAAGCGCAAAGAGGATGAGCTTGTAGCGGTGGCCAAAGAGGTATTCAGCCGGAGGCGCTTTGTTACTTATGTGGAGCTTGCGGAAGAAATCCAGTCGATACTGGAAGTGAAGGAGCGCACGGCGAAAAGCTACATCAGGTTCATGCGTGAGAAAGAAATCATTCTGAAATCATCCGATAACCAGAGCTATTATGTTATCGGGAACTTTTAAGGAGGAAAGCGTATGTTAGTAGATAAAACGGAATTTGAAGCATGGATGGAACGTATCATGGGTGAGCTGTACCGCATCTCACGGAAGCTGGACAAGGCGGAAACGAGGGAAAAGCACCTGAACTACCTGAACGGAGAGCGTCTGTACGACAATCAGGAAGTATGCCTGTTGTTGCGCATCAGCAAACGCACGCTGCAACGATACCGGAATAACGGGGTGTTGAAGTTCTATTCGATATATCACAAGACATATTACAAGGAGTCGGACTTGCACGAGTTCATCCGCAACAACTTCGACGAGAACGAAATAAAACGGCAGGCACGTGAGGACAAGCTGTCCGAGAGCTATCCGCTGCCGAAAGAATAAGTCCATGTTTTTGCTTTGTACCGGTGAAACTACTGCCGTGAGGCAGGAAATCCCAAACTGCGTATTGGTGTTTGTCATGGCAATGACTTCATACAGTTGTGAAACAGGATGAAGTTTCTTTTCTTGTTCGAATGGTGATACTCCAAAGGATAGCGGTCCGGAGGGGTATCATTTTTTATGTATTTATCTAAAAACAGGATGTACGATTGAAAAGTTAATGCCGGATAGTATATATCTAAAAAGCAAAGCGGGAAAAGTATATATTACTGATTTCCTGACAGATCTGAGTTCAAGAAACATGTGGCTGATATTGCATGGGAAACCGAAGTTTGGATAGCGGAGAATCCAGGCCATATGATTCATTTTAATGGAGACAGATTTATAGGGCCAAGATAGTAAGTCGCTCTGAGAATAGTGGAATTTCACATTTGATTCATGATTTCTGAAATTTTACCGCTGTAAAGTTTACAATAGTAAAATTTCGGCTATATGTATAGTATAAACCCCACCCAGCCGACTTCCCAAGAAACAGCAGAGTGGGGTTGTTTTTATGGCTTCGGTTACAGGGGCTATGACTTCAGCTTGGGTTTAGGCTTTCCGGGCCGGTCAGGAGCGGAACCGTCCTTGTTGCCGGACTTGGGAACGCCTCCGATGACGGAGCTTGCCGCCAAGTGCTCCTATTGCCTCTCTGATGCTGTCTGATACTGATGCTTTTGGGCATTTTACTTATTTTGAGTGGCGTCAAGAAACTGATTTAGTATAATACGGTATCGTAAATGAGTTGAAATGTTAAGTATTTACTCTTTTTTGGTTTTCAGTGCTTTAATCATATTATATTCTCAAAATTATTAGTAACTTTGCTATTGCTTACAAAATTTACCGCCGTAAATTTTACAGTGGTAAACTTTGCGGTAGTGAAATCGAACATAAAATGATAAGGATATGAAATTCTACAATAGAGAAAAAGAGTTAGCATCATTGGAAAAGGTTCGCCAAGTATCCTTTTCCGTGCATTCCCAAATGACTGTCCTTACCGGTCGGCGACGTATCGGCAAGACCAGTCTTATATTCAAGAGTTGCGAGGATACTCCTACGGTGTACTTGTTTGTCAGCCGAAGCAATGAAACAGATCTCTGTCTACGATTTACTTCCGAGATCCGGCAGGCACTTGATATTTATGTACCGGAACTTACCAACTTTGCAGAAATGTTCCGCTTCTTAATGGATTTGGGAACACGGATGGAATATAATCTGGTTATAGACGAATTTCAGGAGTTCTATTACATAAATCAAGAGATTTACAGTTTGATGCAGGATACTTGGGATCGACTGAGGAAACAGAGCCATGTCAATCTTATCGTGAGCGGTTCGGTCTATACCCTTATGAATAAAATCTTCAGGGATTCAAAAGAACCGCTGTATGGCCGTGCTGACAGTATCATGAAGTTAGCTCCTTTTACTACTTCCGTATTGAAAGAAATCATATCGGATCATAAGGCCGACTATACTAAAGATGACTTGTTGGCACTCTATACCTTTACCGGTGGTGTCCCAAAGTATATCGAGCAGTTTATGGACAATGGATGTACAAGCATGGAAAGCATGGTCGATTTCATGTTGCAACCCGATTCATCCTTTCTGACTGAAGGACAGGCTTTGCTGATACAGGAGTTCGGAAAAAAATACGGTAATTACTTTTCTATCTTATCAGCAATCTCCAATGGTAAGAACACCCTACCGGAAATGGAAGCGGTTATGGGTGGAATGAGTCTGGGCGGACAATTGAAGAGATTGGAAGAAGACTATAATCTGGTAAAGAAGAAACGGCCCATACTCTCCAAGGAGGGTTCCCAGACAGTCCGTTATGAAGTTTCGGATATGTTTTTACGTTTCTGGTTCCGGTATTTTATCAAGTATCAAAATTATATAGAGATACAGAATTTTGAACGCCTGGCAGATATTATAAAAAAGGATTATCCGACATTCTCCGGTTTGGCTCTAGAAATGTATTTCCGCCAACAGATGATGGAAAGCAAGGAATTTGCAGATATAGGCTCTTGGTGGCAAGGCAAGAATAATAAAGATCAGGATGAAATAGATATTGTCGGACTATATGCGGAAGAGAAAAAAGCTCTGGTGGCAGAGGTGAAAAGACAATCCAAAAATTTCAAGCCGGATTTGTTTGCACTCAAAGTAGAGGAATTACGGAAGAAAACCTTGTTTAAGTATGAGATAGAGAGCAGGCTTTTTTCAATGGAAGATATGTGATTTATAAATTAGTTATAATCAAATATTTAAGAAGACAGAATGAAATTTAAAGCGATTTTGAATAGATTGACAGGATTAAGTTGTCCTATATTTGGTATATCTTGGAATCCTATAGAATCTGAGATTATAATAGCAACAAGAATTATTCGTTACTTAGAAAACAGGAGAGTTCTTTTTAATCCGAGTGAAATGGAATCTCCAACATATTGTGTTAAATCTGCCATTCAAATACGAGAATATCTTACATCAGAAATGCAAAATATGAATGCAAACTCAAAATTATTTGAGTTTGTTAAAGCAATGAGGATAGCAGCCCGAAAGTTTACTGACAGAATGGAATTTAAAAAAGATAAAGATTTTCTATATAAGGCCCAGCACTGGGATCATTGGGCAAGTTGGACTTTTGCTTCTGCTTTAGGTGAAATGAGAGGAACGTTTGGCAATATGATTGCTCAGATAGCTGCCGCATATGGATTGGATGTTGAAGATGAATTAGCATCAATTATTCCTGATTCAGAACATGATGATGAAGTCGAAAAAGCTTGATATATTTATAGTCTATTTTATGATACCACCGAATTCGCATTAATTACAGAACTCTGTTTAGATTGTGATTAATCAACCTTTATTATCACAATAAATAATAAACGGAGAAAAATAAGGGCATAAAAAAACCGCATTTACGGTAATGCGGGCAACCAAGTCTTTCGTTCTTCGAGCGATGACACTGCAAATATAGATATTCCTTTTGTTCTAAACAAGGGTTTGAGTATGTATAAGGAATAATATATGTTTTTGGGGCTTATAGTATTAAACCCCACTCCGCTGTTTCATGGGAAGCCGGCGGAGTGGGGTTGTTTTTATGGCTTCGGTTACAGGAGCTATAACTTCAGCTTGGGTTTGGGCTTTTCGGGCCGGTCAGGATCGGGATCGTCCTTGTTGCCGGACTTGGGGACGCCTCCGATGACGAGCTTGCCGCCAAGCGCTCCCATTGCCTCTTTGATGCTGATGCTTTTGGGCATTCCGCTTAGTTTGGGCGGAGTGCGCTGCCTGTCGGCGAGGAAGTCGGGCATCCGGTGGACATAAGGCTCGGCAGGGGGCGTGTCCTGTGTGGGGACACTGCCCGGTGAGGGACTGCCGGGCGGAGCATCGGCGACGGGTATGCCGGCGGCGGGGGCGTTATCCTGTCCGTCGGGCGTTACCGGTTGGGAGGGCACGACTTCGATCACTCCGTCGGTGCTTTTTTCCTGCGCATCCACTGATTTGAGGGAGAGCAGGATCTTGCGGTCGAGGGCGGCAAGGTCGGCCTTGAGCTGCTTCAGCTCGTCCTCCTTTTTCCAGACTTCCCCGACGACCTGTTCCAGGACGGGGAGTTCCTTCTCAATGGCTTCGTTGTCCCTCGTGTATTTCTCTATCAGGCGGGGGATGCTGTCGAAGGCGTTGATGAAGTTCTGGCAGGCGGTTTTCGGATCGACCGCCAAGCGGCCGTTGTTATAGTTGTAGAGGAAGTTGCCTTCGCCACGCACGAAGAAACGGTTCTCGCAGAAGTCCAGACCGTCCTTGACGGTGGTGTCGGTCTTGACAACGATGTCGAAGCCATAGAGCGAGCCGATGACCTTCGGCTGGCCGTGCGTGCGTTCCCTGTCCTCTATCTCGTGGAGCTTGGCAGCAATCACTTTCGGATCATCGCCTGCCACGCCGTCAATCTTCAAGGGGTTGAGCCTGTTGCCCTCCTTGTCGTACTGCATACGGCTCTCGATGGCGGCCTTGTCCTTCCTGACACGGGCGATGATGTCATCGTTGCTTGCCCGGTTCGCCAGGAAAGTTTCCAGTTTGATGCGTGATTCCCCCTTGCCACGCTGGAAGGCCTTGCGCTCCCCTTCCATGCCGGCAATCCGCTTCTCCAACCGTGCCTTGTCGAGCAGGTCGGTATTTCCGGAAAGCACTGCCACGTACTCTGAGAAAGGTATGCCTCCCTTCTCGTCCATGCCTCCCTCGTCGATGGTACGGCAACCCATGTTGTTCTGCTTGAGCTGGGTGATGAAAAGCTGCTTGTTGTAAAGCAGGTTGAACTTGTAGCTGTCAAGCGACTTCTCCACTGCGTAGATTATCACGTCCACCTTGTTGTCCGCATAGAGTTTGGCCACCTCGTTGCCCTTTCGGATGCCCCGGCCGTCCCGCTGCTGCAAGTCCGAAGGCCGCCACGGTGCGTCGAGATGATGGATGGCTACACACCGCTTCTGGGCGTTGACTCCCGTGCCCAGCATTTCAGTAGAGCCGAAGAGAACACGTATCTTTCCCTCGTTCATCGCCTCGATCATCGCCTTGCGTTTCTTCTCGGTCTTGGCTTCCTGAATGAAACGTATCTGGTCTTCGGGGATGCCGTGATCCTCCACCAGCTTGCGCTTGATCTCGCTGTACGGATTCCACTGGTCGGGCTTGTAGGTTCCCAAGTCCGAGAAAACGAACTGAGTGCCTTTATGCCCGGCGTATTTATTGTAATACTTCGCAATCATATCGGCGCAATGGGTGGCCTTGTTGTCCTTGTCGTCGCCGTAGGAGAGCGGATCGATGAGCCGCATGTCGAGCGACATCTTCCGGGCGTAGTCGGTGGCGATGAGCATCTTCGCCTTCTCTTCCCTCTCGTTCAGTGGCGGGCGGCCCAGTACGGTGGCATTGCCGGTCTTGGCGAACTCGATGAGCTTCTGTATGAACTCCCTCTGGTCGGGCGTCGGGGGTATGTTGTGCAGTATCTCGTTCTTTTCCGGACGGTCGATGCCGATGTCGGCTGCGGTACGGAAGTCGGTGATCTCGGAATAGAACGAAGCGAGTTCCGGAACCTTGATGAAGTAGCGGAAACGCTCTTTCTGCACCACCTCGTTGGTGACGGAGAACTCGTAATCGACGGACTTCCGGGCAAACACCGCCGCCCATGCGTCAAAGGAGTTGATCCCCTGACGCTCCAATTCCCGGGGGCGCAGGTACTTGAATAGCAGGTACAGCTCGGTCAGCGAGTTGGAAATGGTGGTTCCCGACAGGAAGGTGGCTCCCAGGTCCTTACCGGTGCGCTGCTGGATGGTGCGCAGGGCGAAGAGCATGTTGAGCGCACGCTGGCTGCCCTCGCTGTTGCCCAGACCTGCCACACGGTCGTGCCGGGTGGTGAACATCAGGTTCTTGAACCGGTGCGACTCATCGACAAAGAGGTGGTCGATGCCCATGCGCTTGAAGTCCGCCACGTCGTCCTTGCGGGTTTCGATCTCGTGGAGCAGCTCTTTCAGCCTGACCTCAAGGTTCATCTTGCGTTTCTCCATGCCCTTGATCTGTGCGTTGCTCACTTCCGCACCCTGCTGGTAGAGGACTTCGAGGTTCTCTTCCACACTGTCCAGTTCCTGTTGCAGGATGTCACGCTGGATTTCGGGGGACTGCGGTATCATGCCGAACTGCTCGTGCGAGAGGATGATGGCGTCCCAGTCGTTGTTCTTCATCCGGTGGAAAATCTCGACACGGCGCTCCGGCGTGAAGTCCTCCTTGCCGGGATAGAGGACTTTGGCGTTCGGGTAGGCGGTGGCGAAGGTCTGTGCGATCTCGTGGATGTTCGCCTTCAGGCCGGTGATAAGGGGCTTGTTCGCCAGTCCCAGACGCTTCATCTCGTAGGCGGCACAGCACATGATGAGCGTCTTGCCGCCACCCACCTCGTGATCGGCGATCCCCCCTCCGTTCTGCTTGAGCATCCAGATGCAGTCCTTCTGGCTGGGATACAGGTCGGGAATGCCCAGCCCCTTGAGGTCAAGACCGGGAAAGCTCTGGTGCGAGCCGTCGTACTTGGGACGGACGAAGCAGTTGAACTTGCGGTTGTACATGTCCGCCATTTTCCGCTTGAACTCCGGCGACTGTTCCATGAGCCAGTCAGAGAAGCCGTTACGGATCTCGTCAATCTTGCTGTTGGCAAGCAGGGTAACCTCCGGATCACGTATCTTCATTTCCTTGCCCGTCTTGTCCAATACGGTCTTGGTGATGTTGGGCGTGGTGTTGTGGATGGCATGGCGCATAAGGGCGATGCCGTTGAAGATGCGGCTTTCCGAACGCACCGAATATTGGTTCATGATGCGTGGGGAGGTCATGTCGGCCTTGATGCTGTACTCGTCGTTGCTGGCGGTATAACGGACGGACACGTCCGTGTCGAACAGCCATGAGGCGTAACGGCTGTACACTCCCGCCGGTATCCAACGCTCGCCGAAATTGAAATCCAGATCCTCGAAAGGTATGGGCGTGGGCAGCGACTGCCGCAGGGCTTCGAGGGAAATACGTGCCTCGCCGTTGTCGGGATGCGACTGCAAATATTCCTCGATGTGTTCGGCCTTGGCCATGACGTTGCCGGAAATGAAACGGTCGGCAATCTCGTAGTTCTTCGAGAGGGGATTGTAAAATATCCGTCCACGCAGTTCCTCCAACAAGTCAGATTGCGATTTGTCGGTCAGGGACTCCATGTACGCCATGTCCACGTTGCCGTACTTGTTGAGCGAGGCGGTGAGTGCCTCGTGCACGTCATCGGTATGGGTAATCTCGTTGATGTTGTACGAGACGGGATGGTCGAAGATGTCGGCCTTGACCGCCCGGCCGTCGATGTAACGTTCCAGCGACAATATCTCACGGTTGCCCGCATCCATGCGGAACAGGTCGATGTTCTTCCTGTCGTTCAGATTGCCGAACTGACGGATGAAGTCATCGTAAAGAGTGTTGAGCATGGTACGCAACGCCGGATTTGCGGCATGGGCGGCCGCCTCGTTTTCGTACAGATGATGGTAGGTGTCACGTATCTCGATGTAGAGCGACGCACGGCGTCGCTGGCGTTCGGGCAGATCCAACGGGTTGAATACCGGTGCGGCCCCGCCAATGGCGGAGAGGTAGCCTATCTGCCCGTCATCGTCCACAAGGGAGCCGTTGCGGTGGTGTCCCTGCAGGCCGGCCGGATAAGGACGGGGCTTCATGCGTTCCTGCCGTGCGGCCTCTTCCTCCTGCCGGCGGCGTTCCTGTTCCTGCCGTTCCTGCTCCTGCCGCTCTTTCTCTTGGGGAGTCGGTTCGGCCGGGGCGGGATGTTGTTCCAACGGTGGCATATCGAAAAGGGACAACTGCCCGGAGTCCTTCTTCGTGCTCCTTGTTTTCCTTTTCCTGACCTGTGAACGCTCCTCTTGTGTGAAGCCGAAAAGGTCGTACAGGGACATGACCGGCTCCGGCGTGGTCTTTGCGGCGGTTGGCCGGGCATCCGTTGAGGGCTGCTCCGGCGTGAGAGTCCGACGCTCCACCTGTATCGTCAGTCGATCCGTAGAAGTGGAATGTCCGTTCATGTTACCGGACCGGTTGATTTCCCGCACCTGTGCGATGCGTTGCTGCATGGTTTCCGCCGGACGGCTCACCAGATTGCGGAACTCCTGCACGGGTGAATGGCGGAGATACAAGTCCAGATCGAGCTGTTCCGAGAGGTTGCGGTCAAGGAAATACTTCATGTCGGCGGCGATGGCTTCCATACCCCCGTCATGCAGGTAGATGCGTGCCGGCTTGCCGTAGGGATCGGTACCGACATGGCCACGTGTATGCACGATGGCGGCGGTATGCTCGAAATACTCGTTCTGCGTCGTCCCGTCGGCCTGCGTGCCGACTTCCACGAAAGACCGTTCGAGTGACGTATATTCCCTTTGGGAAAGCGTGTCCTTCTGCAAGATGATCAGGTCGCTGCCCACCTCCGTACCGGCATAGTCGGTAAAGAGGTTGTTGGGCAGGCGGACAGCCGATAACAGCCGGGATCGGTTCATCAGGTATTGCCTTACGGGATAGGCCATAGCGGAGTTCATCACCCCCTGTGAGGTGATGAAGGCGAGGACGCCTCCCTCACGGACGGCATCCAGCCCTTTGGCGAAGAAATAGTTGTGCAGGCTGTTCAGCGCAAAACGCCTCGCCGTGCCGTTGTCGAAGGAGGGATCGAAAACACGTATGTCACCGAAGGGGATGTTGCTGCTCACCACGTCGAAATAGCCGTTGCGGTGCGGGGGCAACTCCTCGAAGCCCTTGATATTGACCTGCGCTTCGGGATGGAGCCGGGCAAGGATGCGGCCGGTAAGCAAATCCTTTTCATAGGCAACAATTTCGGGAGTGTTGCCGGATGCGGAGTGGCATTGCGGTCGGAAGGCCGAGACAAAATTGCCGGTTCCCGATGAAGGATCGAGAAAACGGCCGGGCGACACTCCGTGTTCACCCAAAGAAGAGGCAATGGCATTGACAATCGCCGGTGGCGTGTAGAAAGCGGTAAAGGTGGATGCCTTCACGCTTTCCACCAGCCGCCTGTACTCACGCTCGTCAGCTGCTCCGTCACGCAGGACATTGTGAAGTTCCGTAATCAGGGGGAACAGTTCACGGTCGGCCTGTGTCCAGCGGAGTATGTCGGTGAGTTTCCCGAAAGGGGAAAGAACCGCCTTGATACCTCCGAACCCGGAGTAGGCGGCGAGTATGCCCGCTTCCTCCGGTGTGGCGGTGCGCTGTTCCTTCTCCAAACGGAACATCAGCCGGATTGCCTCTATATTGTCCCTGAGATGCGCCTTTTTATTATAAGCCATTCTCTTCCAACCAGATTACAACCGTACCTGTCAGCTCGTCATAGAGCTGCCCGAACTCCGGGCTGAACATGAAATCATCCGAGAGCGTATAGCCGGCGAAGACCTTCCGGCATTCGGGAAGCAGCTGCAAGGCCACGCTGCGTGCGCTGCCTTCGGGGACTTCGGCGGCGAACTCGTTCCAGAGGACGGTAACCAGCGTGTCCAGAGGAGAGAAATGCAACCCCTGAAAAAGCAGGGCGTTCGCCTGTTGTGCCGCATCGTCGTAGGTCAGGCCGGAACGGACGGCTGCGCTGAAGGCTTCGGCGGCCTGCTCGCTGCGGGTGGCGACAAAAGACTCGTCATCCGCCAAATCGGGATGCGACTCACGCAGGAAGGACAACAGGGTAAGACGGTAGTAAGACAATTCATCCGGTTCTTCCGCTACGGATACCGGCACGTTGGATTTATTCTGATTCATATAATTATCGGATTATTAAGTGATACAATTCCGGACGGGTTATCTCTTCCTGCCGCTTTTTTCTCCCTGCGGTTTCCTGTCCGGGAAGGAATAGCCTACGGTAAAATCGGGATTAAGCACCAGTGCGGCATCGAAGCTCCTGCCCTCACGGTTCCTGAAGCCTTTGACAAGAGGGGTGCGGCCTGTGGTCACCAGCCCGACAATCTGTTTGTCGGTCAACACCTTGCCTCCCTTGTTGCGGAACAGGGTGAATCCGCAATCGACATCGGCGCATTTGGCGACCTTGTCGAAGAACAGGATGCGGCTCTTCTTGCATTTGGGACAGGTGCATTGCTCCCCTGAAGGAGCGACATCGAGGGTGGCGGACAGCAGTTCGGCAACGATCTGTGCGGTATAGACCTCTATGTCCCGGCGGAAAGAGGGCGCATCGGCCTCTCCGGTTTCTATTTTGGCGAGGGTATCCTCCCACGCCGCTGTCATTTTGACATCGGCAATCTTCTTGTCCTTTACCGTATCGTAAACCGCCAGTCCTTTTTCGGTGGGCACAAGGTTCTTCTTGTCCCGGCGTATATAGTTACGGGCGAACAATGTCTCGATAACGGCCGCACGGGTGGCCGGAGTTCCGATACCGGCCTCCCGGATTGCGGTACGCAGCTGCCCGTCGCCGATCTCCCTGCCGCAATGCTCCATAGCGGAGAGCAGCGAACTCTCGGTATGCAGCGGTTTGGGCTTGGTCTGCTTCTCCACCGTTTCGGAAGCGAGCAGCGGCAGGGTTTCATCCGTCTGTAACTCCGGCAATGTGGTTTCCTCCACTTCCTCTTCCGGTTCGCCACGCACGGCACGCCAACCGGCGGATTTGACGACCGCCCCCTTGAGGGTGAATATCTCACCGCCTGCGGACAAGGCAACTTCGGTCATTTCCTTGACGCAATGCGGGGAGAAGGCTTCGAGCAGGCGTGCGGCAACCATTTCGTAGATAGCCTGCTCGTCCTGCGACAGACCTTCGGGCAGGTTCTCGGTAACGAGCAGCGCATGGTGGTCGGTGACTTTGGCATCATCGACCGGACGGCGGTTGAGCGGTGTGTCCCGCAAAGCGGATGCGATGGCGGCGAAGCGTGGATATTGTTGCAAGAGCGTTATGCGTGAGGGAATCTCCTCGAAGACATCTTCGGATATATAACGGCTGCCGGTACGCGGATAACTTAGCACCTTCTTCTCATACAGGCTTTGCGCAAGCGTGAGCGTCTTGTCGGCCGAGAAGTCCAGTTTGCCGTTTGCCTCTTTCTGCAAGGCGGTCAGGTCATAGAGCAGCGGCGGTTCCTGAACGGCTTCCCTGCGCTCTACGGAACTGACGGCAAGCATACCGCCGTCCTCTACCTCACGTAGCCCGGCAGTGGCCGTTTCAAGGTCATCGAAGCGGTTCCGTGACAGTGCGGAGAAGGCGATGCCGTCCTTGGCCGCCGAAACCTTTATCTGGAAATACTTCCGGGGTACGAACTGTTTGTTCTCCCGGTATCGTGAGCAGATCATCGCCAATGTGGGTGTCTGCACCCGTCCCAAAGAGAACACGCCCTGCCCGGCGGCAAGGCTGAGCGCCTGAGAACTGTTGATGCCCACGAGCCAGTCCGCCTCGCTGCGGGCCTTGGCGGAGAGGTAAAGATTGTCGTAAAGGCTTCCCTCCCTGAGATTCCGCAACCCCTCACGGATGGCCTTGTCGGTGAGCGAGGAGATCCACAGACGGACAAAGGGTTTGGTACAGCCGAGATAGTTGTACACGTAACGGAAAATCAACTCTCCCTCACGACCTGCGTCGGTGGCGACGATGATGGACTCGCACCTGTCGAACAGCTCCCGGAGCACTTCCAGCTGCCTGACCACTCCGGGATCGTCCTTGTACACCTTACCCTCCCGCACCTGACGGGGTACAAGCCTGAACTCCTGCGGCAATATGGGGAGGTGTTCCCGGCGGAAGCCGGAAAAGCCGTAGCTTTCGGGCATGGCAAGACCTACCAGATGCCCGAATGCCCATGTTACGGCATATCCGTCCCCCATTAGATACCCGTCTTTCCGTTGGCGTGCGCCCACTACGGACGCTATGCCCTGTGCCACGCTGGGCTTTTCTGCAATGATAACTTTCATATAATTATTGTATTATTCATGTGAATGATCAGATGGATACCCCTTTCTTATCGGCTTTCTGTACCGGGCGGTTCCGGCTGACGGCGTTTGCCGGCTTCGTTCCGTCCTGACGGACGGCCGCCTGCTGCGACTGTTCCTGTTTCTTGCTCTTGTCCGGGTTCCATTTGAAGAAATCGAACTTCGCCCGCTCGTGGTTGACACGGACGAAAGCACTGAACAGGTTCCCCTCGTTGTCGGTCATGTCCTTGATGTAGGTCGCCTTGCCCTGTGCCAGTGATGCCTGCTGTTCTTCGGTAAGGTCTTTCCCCTTCAGCCGTGCGGGGATTACCAGCCCACGCTCCTGCTGCCGGTTCTGTTCCTGTTCCTGAGCTGCAGTCTGCTCCTGCCGGCGGGCGATTCCCTTGAAGTCATAGTCGAATCCGCCCTTGCACGCATTGAACTGCAAACGTGCATCATAATGACGCTGCTTTTTCTCCGACCACATGTTTTCGACAAGGACGGACTCGCCGTTTGCGATGCGTTTTCTCTGTTCGTCGGTCAACGCCGTGCCGTTCACCTCTGCGGGAATGGTTATCCCGCTGACCGGTATGTGATGGAGCCGGTTGGTCTTGGGATTGAGCGATACCAGACACGGCTCACGCACGCCTCCGGCCAGTTCGAGTTCCACCACGCAACCCGCATTGCCTTTTTCCAGCAGGTTCTGTTTCACTTCGGGAGTGAACTCCACGTTGAAATACGGCGTGTCCAGTTCCGGATAACGCTTGCAACATTCGATCTCGTTCCGGAGCGTACCGTCGGGATTCTCCGCCAGACGGATGCAGGCGGGAGTTTCAAACTCTATCCCCTCGATAACGGTTTTCAGGGTGAGTACGGCGGATTCGTTGCCGTTGAGCAACCGTCTGAGCCCCGGTTCTCCTAACGTTTCGGGTGTTACCCCCATGCGCTCAAGCTGCTGCCAGTCCACCTGTTCCATACTCCAGCGGGTGGATTGCTCCGTTCCGCCCCCGCCGGACTGCTGTTGTGCCTGCTGCCGGCTCTGTACGTACTGTTCCGTGTCAAGACGGTATTCGTCCAGCAAGGCAGAATTACTTTCGGGCTGCTTGAACAGGCCGACAAGCTCCTTGGCGGAGGCAAGCAAGTCTGCCGGAAGGTGATAGAAGCGGAAGTCGGACGGCCGCTCGAACTGTCGTTTCATGTTGAGGAAGAACGTTTCGAGTATAGACACGTTGCGGTCTATCCGCATGAACTGTTCCGAAGGCTTTGCCCCTGCCAACGGTCTGGTCTTGAGTCCCCCTTCGGGTTCGATGTCCTCCACCACGTGCGGGGTGTTGCCTTCGGCGGCGTTGGTCACCACCAATACCTCGTCTTTCAGATCTTTCAGTTTTTTGTCCATAAAGTGAATGAGTTTAATTGTGATACAATCAGGTTAATTGCGGCACGAAAGTAGAGGTAAGAGGCTATGGCGCAAAGGGAAAGGAGGGAATGGGGAACGAGTGGCTACGGGATGGCATGAAGTGGCCTGCCGGCAAGAAAGAATGACGTTCCGATACAAAAACTTCAAAATAAAAAGCGTACCTTCGCAACAAGAAACATAAGAAAGGACAATCCGATATGATTACCAACCGGGAAGAAGTGATAGACAAGGCATTCAAGGTGTTTTTGAGGATGAATTACGAGAAAGCGAGTATCAGCACGCTGGCAAAAGCCTGCGGGGTGGTAAAGACAGGGGTGGTATATTATTTCCCCCACAAACTCGATCTGTTCATGGCGGTAGCGGACAAGTATGCCATACAGATGCAGACACCTGCCAACAAGTTTGCCGGGCCGACGGAAACGCTGGCAGGATTTATAGAGCAGTATGTGGCAGGAGTGAGTACGGCCATGAACCGTATCATCAAACAGGTGCGATGCTGTGCGGACGACAATGAATGCTGTCCCAACTTCTACTATTTCCATTTTCTTTCCCAAGTGAGGATGTATTATCCCGGAGCCCGTGAGAAAATAGAAGAAATATTCCGCAAGGAACACGAGTTATGGAGGACAGTCATACAGAAGGCAAAGGATAGCGGTGAAATAAAGCAAGATACGGATGTGAAAAAGACCGCTCCGCTGTTCCGTCAAGTGTTTCTGGGCATGTCCTACGAGCAATCGTTCCTGAACGGTCTGGACGTAGAAGAATTGAAGGAGAAGTTCGATTGTCTGTACTCGCTCCTGAAAGCCTGACTCCTTTTTTAGCAATATTTAAAAGACTCCGATAAAAATATTTTCTGAACAACCGTTCAGATTTCAATACTTTGCTTTATCTTTGAGGCATGAAGCAACAGCCAGAGATATGGACAAGGTACAGAAGCAACGGTCAAACATCGTCCTGTACAGGGAAAAAAAGGACGGTGAACACTACATACGGATAGAGTATGCAGGCGATCCGGCAATAGCCCTACTGCTCGCCCAAGATACGGACGTGGAAAAGACGGACAACGGTTCCGCCTACATGACGGCTGCCGCCTTTAAACTGCCGGATTTCTACGACCGCTATTCTCCCCACGCTTACATAGATTACAGCCGGGTGTACGTACGGCATCCCAAACCACAGCGGACATACGTATTGCCGGAAGGCTATCTGGAACTGCTGGAACAGAAGCGGTACAGTCCCTCGACCGTGAAAACCTACCGTGCCTATTTCAGCGACTTCATGGAATACCACAAGGGACGGAGCATCGACCGCCTGAAAGTGGCGGACATCAACAAGTATATCCTCTATCTCGTAAACGAGAAGAAAATCTCCGTTTCGCAGCAGAACATGCGCATCAATGCAATCAAGTTCTATTACGAGCAGGTGAAAGGCGGCAAACGGCAATATTACGGCGGCATCACACGGGCCAAAGAGTACAAGACGTTACCCGAAGTGCTGAGCCGGGACGAGGTCAAACGCATCCTCTCCTGTCTGACGAACCGAAAACATCACTGCATGATTTCCCTGATCTATTCCGCCGGTCTGAGAAGGAGCGAACTGCTGAACCTCACCCCACAGGACATTGTCAGTGAACGGATGCTGGTACGCATCATGGGTAAGGGTAAGAAATGCCGTTACTCGCTGTTGTCGGAAAAGGTGCTGCACGAGCTTCGGGAATATTTCAAGGAATACCGTCCGAAGAAATGGCTGTTCGAGGGCGATACTCCCGGCGAGCAATACTCGGCAAGCGCACTGGTGAAAGTGCTGAAAGAAGCTGCACAGCGTGCCGGCATCAAGCATCGTGTACACGTACATATGCTGCGTCATTCCTTTGCCACTCATCTACTGGAACAAGGGACAGACCTTAGAACCATACAGGAATTGCTGGGACACAATGATATAAAGACGACGAGCATTTATCTTCATGTGACGAGTGCCCATAAGTCGAGCATACCCAATCCGCTTGATTCGCTGGATGATTCGTAGGGTGCAGCTATTAGAGATTAGGAAATGCACCTGCGGGGTGTTGTTTACCGAAATATACAGCGCCTGACGAGTGATCTTATAAATACATTAGCTGTAAAAAGACAAAGAATATGAAACAGAAAAACTATATAATTAAATT
>OGCZ01000405.1_pt1 | contig 22785 bp, 20 predicted proteins | sample 1570211 | NCBI WGS metagenome assembly OGCZ01 (sample SAMEA2582158, study PRJEB24529) | metagenome | biome: Human gut stool | place: China | collected 2011 | reverse complement strand
TAAAAGCGTTGACGGTAACAGGAACAGCAACCGAAAGGGTGGAAAATGGGATTCACATTTACACCCCCGGCAAGCAGGAATGGCTGGTGATCAAAGAGTTTGACGACTTTGAAAAAGCCGAAAACTGGATGACGGATTACATCAGGAAAAACCACTTCTACTACGGCGATTTCAAAATCACACGATAAACTTTCCTGCACGCTCCAAACAGCCCCTTAGTTCAGGGGGCTGTGGCTCGTATCGAAGAAATATAGTACACAAAATAACCCCGCGATGTTTGTGCAGTATATTTCTCCGAATACCGTTGACTATGTTCCTGAAATGCGGTAATATACAGTTACCGCAAGGGAAAAACAAAAAAACGGAGGAACACACCATGGCAAAACGTGGCGGATTCCCAGGCGGTATGCCGGGCAATATGAACAATTTAATGAAGCAGGCACAGAGAATGCAGCGCCAGATGGAGGAGCAGCAGAAGGAGCTTGAGGAAAAGGAATTTACTGCAAGTGTAGGCGGCGGTGTTGTTAAGGTTACTGTTTCTGGTAAAAGAGAAGTAACAAATGTTGAGTTGGCAGAAGAGGCTGTTGATCCAGATGATATCGAGACACTGCAGGATCTGATCGTAGCAGCTGTAAATGAGGCTATGCGTCAGGTTGATGAGGCTTCTTCTCAGTCAATGGGCAAATTAGCAGGTGGTTTAGGAGGCAGCCTTGGTGGTCTTGGCGGAGGCTTTCCGTTCTGATGGATTTTTACAGCAAAACAGTAAATCAATTGATTGAAGAATTGTCCAGACTGCCTGGGATTGGAGCAAAATCAGCTCAGCGTCTGGCATTTCATATTATTAATATGCCAAAAGAGCAGGTGGAACAGCTGGCGCAGTCGATGGTGAATGCGCGCAGCAATATCCGCTATTGCAAGGAGTGCTTTACACTGACAGATCAGGAGCTATGTCCGATCTGTAGCAGTGCAAAGAGAGACAAGTCGGTGATTATGGTGGTGGAAACTTCCAGAGATCTGGCAGCTTATGAGAAAACAGGAAAATTTGATGGTGTGTATCATGTTCTTCACGGGGCAATTTCTCCTATGCTTGGAATAGGACCGGGAGACATTAAAATAAAGGAATTGCTGGTGCGCCTGCAGCGCGAAGATGTGCGAGAGGTGATTATTGCGACAAATTCCAGTCTGGAAGGAGAGGCAACAGCGATGTATATAAGTAAATTAATCAAGCCAGCTGGCATTAAGGTAACACGTATTGCAAGTGGTGTGCCTGTAGGCGGTGATTTGGAATATATAGATGAAGTGACATTAACACGTGCACTTGATGGACGTGTGGAATTATAGTTGCAGCAAATTAAAGTTCATGAAGGTTCGTGAACTTTGACATAGATTCAGGAAATGGTGACAAAATGGATAAATACGAATATCAGTTAAAAACAGAGCATATCAGACAGGTTGCGGCCAGAAAAGAGTATGCAGAGGCTGCAAAGCTGTGCGATACGATCGACTGGACAAAAATCCGCGATGTAAAAATGCTGACACTGGCTGCGGATATCTATACGGCAGTAGGGGAGTATGAAAAGGCAATCGATATTTTGCAGCAGGCATATGAGTATGCAACGATGGGACGCCGTATTGTGTACCGTCTGACGGAGCTTGCATTGAAGGCAGATAGCTATGATGATGCAAAAAATTATTTCGAGGAGTTTTGCCGTATAGCACCAAATGATCAGGGAAGATATATTCTTTTATATAAGATGGCACGTTATCAGAAGGCGACTCTTGAAGAAAAAATCAAAATTCTGGAAGCTTATAAGAGAGAGGATTTTGATGAGAAATGGGCTTATGAGCTGGCTGTTTTATATGCGATGAATAATGAGAAGGATAAGTGTATCCAACTGTGTGATGATATTATTCTTTGGTTTGGCCTTGGAAAATATGTGGAAAAGGCACTTTCTCTTAAGAGTCAGTTTGCACCGTTAACACCGGCGCAAAAGGAAAAGGCTCAGAAGTTTGCAGACAAAAAGGCACAGGAAGAAAACGAAAAGCTTCAGAAAAAGCAAGAAGAGCAGGAAAAGAAAGAATCACAGACAGAGTTAGCTAAAAAAGCTGCCGCAAAGGAAAAAATTTCAAAGTGGCAGGAAGAGCAGGAAAAAGCATATCAGGCAGAGCAGGAGGCAGCTAAAAAAGAGGCTAAAGCGCGCGAGGATGAGCAGAAGGCTTTGCTAGAGCGTGAAGAAAAGCTTCGTAAGCAGCGCAAAGAGGAGCAAGAGGCAGTAGAACGCTTAAAGAAGGCACAAAGGTTAGAACATGCCAGACAAAGTGTTGTTACGAGCGACATGAACGAAATTATGGCAGTAATTCAGCGTGCAAAGCAGGAGGATGCTCAAAGCGAGCTGCAAGATGAGCTGGCAAAGCAGGTACAGCAGGTGCAGCAGCTTGCCGGGGAGAAGAATTTGGAGCAGGTTTCTGAAATTTCTTCAGATGCTGAAGAGGAAGAAAAACTGCAGGTGCCTGAGGATGTTTCATATATGCAGGATGAAATTTCAGAAAACGAAACCACAGAAAGTGAAGTTTTAGATGACGAGACTTCAGAAAACGAAACTACAGAAAATGAAATCGTAGAGGAAACCTCGGATAGTGAAAACGCTGATGAGGCTGTTTTGTTTGAAGCATATATGCCAGAAGAAGAACCGCAGATTTCTGAGTGGGCAGCACCAGTGGCGGAAACGGTGGAAGTAGAGCCAGAGGAAGAAGTTCAAGAAGAACCTGAAAAAGAGCCAGAAGAGGAAGAGACTCAGGAAGTAGTTCAGGAAGAACTTGAGAAAGAGCCAGAAGAAGCGGGACCTCAGGAAGAGATTCAAGAAGAAATTCAGGAAGAACCAGAAGAGGAAGAACCTCAAGAAGAATTTGAGGAAGAACCAGAAGAGGAAGATGCTCAGGAAGAATCCGAGGAAGAACCAGAAGAGGAAGAGCCTCAGGAAGAATCTGCTGAGAACCGTCAACCAGATATGACAGCAAACAGCGGACTTCCAATTGTCAATCCGGAGGATATGTCACGTGTATGGCATTTTGCTATTCAGGCGATGCCAGATGAGGATGATATTGAACTGGCACTTGAATATTTAGAGGAACTGGCAGAACGCTCTTCACGTGCAGTTCCGAGATCTGTTGTGAAAATTACAGGTCAGAAGCTGAATCAGAAGGGACTTGTTAAGTCAATTGACAAGCTGCTTGGAAAGACAATTCTGATTGAAGATGCGGCAGACATGAATGAGCGTGTCATTAATGAATTTTGTAAGATCATTGATCCAACTGACAGAAGCTTGCTTGTTGTATTCATCGATACACCGGCCTCAATTCGACATCTGCTTATTGATTATCCACAGCTTGCACAGGTAGTTACGGCTCAATTTGTCCGTGAGACATATTCTGTTACTGAGCTTCTTGAGTATGCAAGAGGATATGCAGATAGAGAGGACAGTGTGTTTGATAAATCAGGTGAGCTGGCACTGATGGAGCGCTTAAAGGTAATTGCAGGTAATCAGGAGCGCAATAAAAAGCGTATTGTTGAGATGATTGTAAATAATGCAATTGAGAAGGCCGAGAAAAAATCTATGCGCAAACTCTTCCAGAGCAAATATGACAAGAGAGGCTGTCTGATTTTGCGTGATAAGGATTTTGAAGTTGGCTGAAAAAAGAAAGGTGTGATTCTATGAATTGGCTTGTGATAGCGGTAATCGTATTGATTGTACTTGCGACACTGGCTGGTGCGAAAAGAGGACTTGTAAAAACAGTTCTTTCATTTGCGTCCTTTTTTGTAAGCTTGGTAATCATGCTGTTTGTCCGCGAGCCTGTGTCTGATTTTGTGAAAGACCAGACAGGGATTTATGCAGCAATAGAGACTAGTGTTAGCTCATTTGTGGAAGAAAAGACACAAGAGATTCAGGCAGGACAGGCGCAGCTGACAGATAAGGTCATTGATAGTCTGAATCTGCCGGATGTTCTGACAAAATCTTTAGAGCAAAGCAACAGCAAGGCAGTTTATGAGCAGCGTGGCATTCAAAATATAGCAGCCTATATTACGGGATGGCTCACAGATTTGGCATTTGAGGCTGTTTGCTGTATTATCAGTTTTGTTGTTGTATGGATTTTGCTTCGTATTGTAACAATGGTTTTAGCAGGAATTGTGAGGCTGCCTGTTTTGCATCAGATTGACTGTATTGCAGGTGCCATTTGCGGGCTTTGTACTGCGTTGATTATAATATGGATCGGCGGAATTGTTGTGACGGCGTTTGCAGCACAAGATTGGGGACGCGAGGCACTTTCAATGATTACACAGAGTACACTGCTGACATTTCTTTATAATAATAATTTTTTGCTAAATGCACTGCTTAAGGCAGTACGTTAATAAAAAATACCCTTCGATCAGTCTGCACACATAAGCAGCCTGTCGAGGGGTATTTTTTGATTAGCTGCTTTAAATTTAAGAAGCTAATATTTTTTTCATTCGATTTATTGTATGACAGTATGCTGGAACGAGAAACAGATCTGCCATGATCCATGCAATTGGACTGGCAAGACATATGCCAACAAAGCCAATGAGTGGTACAAGAACAAGACTGGCAATAATTCGTCCAACCATCTCACAGACACCTGCTAAAATTGCCAATCGGGAATAGCCCATTCCCTGTATGCAAAATCTCACAGTATTGACGAGACAAAGCGGAATGTAGAAAGCCGTGTTGAAAACTAAAAACTGCTTAACATGATCAAGAATGGCAATTTCATCTGCCGATACAAACAGAAGTGCAATTTGTCTTCCAAATAATGATAATACAAAGAAAGCAATAATGGCATAGATGCCGCCTATGAAGCTTGCGGATTTCAAGCCTTTTCCAACACGATCAAGCTTTCCAGCGCCGACATTTTGACCGGCATATGTTGCCATTGTAGAGCCAAGTGCATCAAACGGGCAGCAGCTAAAGCCAGATATACGGCCAGCAGCTGTAACTGCGGCTACGGCCTGAGAACCAAGTGAGTTTACTGCAGTCTGTAAGATAACACTTCCGATTGCGGTAATGGAGTACTGCAGCCCCATTGGAATGCCCATGTTGCAAAGAATAATGGCCTGACGTCCTTCAAAATTGATCTCATCTTTTTCGAATCTGAGAATATCATATTGCTTTCTCATATATAAGAAGCATAGAATACCAGAAATCAGCTGGGAGAGAACTGTAGCCCATGCAGCACCTGCCACTCCCATATGCAGCACAAGAATTGCCAGCAGGTCAAAAATAATATTTAACATGGCTGAGATAACTAGAAATATAACTGGTGTTCGGCTGTCTCCTAGGGAACGAATAATACCTGACAGTAGATTATATAGATATGTGGCAGGTATTCCGAGGAAAATAATAAATATGTAGCTATAGGCATATTCAAAAATATTTTCTGGTGTGTCCATCCAGAAAAGAATTTGTCTGCATAGTACGCAGACGACAACTGTCATAACAGCTGCGAATGCGATGGACAGCCAGGCTGCGTTTGCAACAAACTTTCTCAGTCTTTTGTAGTCTTTTGCTCCAAAGCTTTGTGCTATCGGGATAGCAAATCCGCTGCAAACACCGTTGCAAAATCCTATAATCATAAAGTTGATTGCGCCTGTGGATCCGACACCGGCCAACTGATCAACGCCCAAACTTTTTCCTACGATAATAGTATCAACCATACTGTAGAATTGCTGAAACAGCATGCCAAGCAGCAGCGGAACTGCAAAGCTTAAAATTAATTTGACCGGGCTTCCAGATGTCATCTCCCTTGTTGCATTTTTTGCCATACTTCTTATGCTCCTTTTTTAAAGTTGATTTTGACGTTTTTCTAGCACATTATAGCAGGTTATAAAACGTTTGCAAGTGTTTTTTTGCTTTTTTGAAACTATTTCTAGCTATGCAAAATAGCATTGCAATTTTGTGCGGCTAGGGGTATCATAGTAGCATAACGCTACCAATAGCAAATATAGAAAGGTGAAAGATTATGACAGTACAGGAAAAGATTCATGAGTATCTTAGCGTACATCGCGACGAGATGGTTGAAGACATTAAGACATTGATCAAAGTAGACAGTGCTCGTGCAGAGGCGCTGCCGGGAAAGCCATATGGCGAGGGTGCAGCAGAGGCACTTTTGGCAGGATTGTCTCTTTTTGAGAAGCACGGCTTTTTAGGAAAAAACTGGGATAATTATGCGATTGACACAGTAATCAATGGAAAGGAGCTTGGACTTGATATTCTGGCACATCTTGATGTTGTTCCAGGCGGAGACGGATGGACAAAGACAACACCGTTTGAGCCTATAGTTGAGGATGGAAAGATGTACGGACGCGGAACATCTGACGATAAGGGACCAGCTGTTGCGGCACTCTATGCAATGAAGGCAGTGCGTGACCTTGGATTTGAGTTAGATAAGGATGTTCGTTTGATTTTAGGATCTGATGAAGAGTGTGGAAGTTCTGATATTGCCTACTATTTTGGAAAGAATACTCATGCACCGATGACAATTTCACCGGATGCTGATTTTCCGCTTGTATTTTTAGAGAAGGGAAGCCTTCACACTACATTTACAGCAGAAGTTTCACTAGAGGAAGGTCTTCCTAGAGTAAGAAGTGCTGTCAGTGGAATTAAGGTAAATGTTGTTCCAGCAAAGGCAGATGCCGTTGTTGAAGGAATGACAGCAGATGATCTAAATAAATATGTAAAAGAAGCTGAAGATGAGACAGGTGTGAAGTTTACTGTTTCTTTGGCTGAAGATGGTGCTCTTATGATTCATGCAGATGGTGTATCTGCACATGCGGCAAGTCCAATGGATGGAAACAATGCATTGACTGCACTTCTTAAGCTGCTTTCATCCCTACCGCTTGCAGAAAGCAAGACAAAGACATTGCTTCACAATGTAACTACTCTGTTCCCACACGGTGATTACTGCGGAGGAGGACTTGGTGTGAACCTTGAGGATGAAATTTCAGGAAAGACAACCCTGACACTTGATTTGTTTGAATTAAATGATACAAAGATGAGTGGAACCTTTGATTGCCGTGCATGCAACAGTGCAACAGAGGAAAATACAAAGAATGTTGTTCAAAAGAAGCTTTCAGATGCCGGCTTTGAGCCAAATGATTCACCGCTGAATCCGCCTCATTATGTTCCAAAGGATTCTGAACTTGTAAAAACCTTACTTGAGACTTATACAGATGTGACTGGTGAAGTGAGAGAGCCACTTGCAATAGGTGGAGGAACCTATGTGCATCATATTGAAAATGGTGTGGCATGTGGATGTGCAGATCCATCTGTAGATAACCATATGCATGGACCAGATGAGTTCGTTATTATTGATCAGCTTGTGATGAGTGCGGAAATTTTTGCGCTTGCAATAGTAAAACTCTGCGGAAAATGAAAAAAAAGTGGAAAAAAGGCCGTCCATTCACAAATCGTTAAAAGTTTGGACAAAAATTGAACACATTTATCGGTTATTATGTAGGCACAGTTGAGAAATCAACTGGACATTCATATATCTTTTTCATAGCCGATGAAGTAATCGGCATCCCTCCCCTTTTTATTCCCTTTTGGCCCTGCAGAGAGCAGGGCCTTTTTCTGTATCATATACTAACATACAAAATAGGAGACGGTAGCAATGACATTACAGCAATTACGATATGCGATTGCCGTCGCGGACTGTGGATCAATGAATCAGGCAGCAGCAAAATTATTTATTTCTCAGCCGAGTCTTTCAGAGGCAGTAAAGGAACTTGAGAGAGAGATTGGAATCCGTATATTCGGACGAACAAACAGAGGCATCCTTGTGACAACGGAGGGAAATGAATTTTTAGGCTACGCCAGACAAGTTGTTGAGCAGTATCGTTTGATGGAGCAGCGATACGTAGAGAAGACACAAACAAAGAAGCGCTTTGCCGTTTCCATGCAGCATTATACTTTTGCCGTTAAAGCATTTGTTGAGATGGTAAAGGAATTTGGTATGGACGATTATGCGTTTGCAATTCATGAGACAAAGACGGGAACTGTTATTGAGCATGTAAAGGATTTTATCAGCGAGATTGGTATTCTTTATATGAGTGATTTTAATAGGAAGATTTTGATGAAGCTGATTCATGAGAGTGAGCTTGAGTTTATCCCACTGTTTGACTGCAATACTTATGTATATGTGTGGAAGAAAAATCCGATTGCATCAAAGTCTAGTGTTAGCTTACAGGAGCTTGAAAAGTATCCTTGTCTTACATTTGATCAGGGAAAGACAAATTCCTTCTATTTTGCAGAGGAGGTTTTTAGTACCTATGAGTATAAACAGACAATTCAGGTAGATGACCGAGCAAGTATGCTAAATCTGATGGTTGGCTTAAATGGTTATACTTTGTGTTCAGGTATTATTTGTGAGGAGTTAAACGGAAGTGACTATGCGGCAGTTCCGCTTAAGGAAACAGAGGTCATGACAATCGGATATGTGAAGAGAAAAAGTATTCAGTTAAGTGAACTGGCGCAGCTTTATGTTAATGAGCTTGCAAAATACAAGAATCTGGTGCTGAAGTGATGAAAAACCACTTTAATCATCCAATATAGCTATAGGAGAATCCAATAACAGGCGTTTGCTTTTGTGTATTAGACAAAGACAGGCGCCTTCGCTATAATACAGACAGTGAAACAAAAAACACCACCTGAAAGCGAGGATTTAAATATGAGTACATTAAAGGAAAGAAAATTAAAGTTTGAGACACTGCAGCTTCACGTAGGACAGGAGGAAGCTGATCCAGTAACAGATGCAAGAGCCGTTCCGATTTATCAGACATCTTCCTATGTATTTCATAACTCTCAGCATGCAGCTGACCGTTTTGCATTAAAGGATGCCGGCAACATTTACGGAAGACTGACTAATCCGACTGAGGATGTATTTGAGAAGAGAATTGCCAGCCTTGAGGGTGGTGTTGCAGCACTTGCAGTTGGATCTGGCGCAGCAGCTGTTGCATATGCAATCCAGAATCTGGCATTTGCAGGTGATCATGTTGTTGCAGCAAAAAATATCTATGGTGGTACCTACAATTTGCTGGCACATACATTCGTATCATATGGTATCAACACAACATTCGTAGATCCATTTAATTATGAAGAGATTGAGGGCGCTATCAAGGAGAATACAAAACTGGTTTTTATTGAGACACTGGGAAATCCAAACTCAGAGGTTGTTGATATTGAGAAAATTGCAAAGATTGCGCACAAGCATCAGATTCCGCTTGTTATTGATAATACATTTGCAACACCGTATCTTGTAAGACCAATTGAGTATGGTGCAGACGTAGTAGTACACTCTGCAACAAAGTTTATCGGTGGTCATGGAACTACCATCGGAGGTGTCATTGTAGATGGAGGAACATTTGACTGGAAAGCATCAGGAAAGTTCCCGCAGCTGACACAGCCAGATCCAAGCTATCATGGAATTAGCTTTGCAGACGCAGCAGGTCCTGCAGCATTTGTTACAAGAATCCGTGCTATTTTACTTCGTGATACAGGTGCAACTCTTTCGCCGTTCCATGCATTTATCTTCCTGCAGGGACTTGAGACATTGTCACTTCGTGTAGAGAGACATGTAGAAAATGCACTTAAGGTTGTAGATTTCTTAAAGAAACAGCCGCTTGTAGAAAAAGTAAATCATCCGTCAGTATCAGAAGACCCAGAGCAGCAGGCTCTTTATAAGAAGTATTTCCCAAATGGCGGCGGTTCTATCTTTACATTTGAGATTAAGGGCGGCGCAAAGGAAGCACAAGAGTTTATTGATCAGCTGAAGCTGTTCTCACTGCTTGCAAATGTAGCAGATGTAAAGTCTCTTGTTATTCATCCGGCATCTACTACACATGCTGAGTTAAACGAGGCTGAACAGGCAGAGCAGGGAATCAAGCCAAACACCATTCGTCTTTCAATTGGTACAGAAAATATTGATGATATTATTTATGATCTTCAGGAAGCATTTGAAGCAATCTCAAAGTGATACAAGGGTCGAAAAGTCACAAGACGTGGGTATCATATGTCTTCTATAGAAGAAAGAGCCTGTGCATCTGCGCAGGCTCTTCTTTGAAAGGGGAGGATAAATAATAAATGATATCATTTGTAAGCTTTGCGGTTTAGAGGGGGGAATCATAACCGCCTGTCAGCTGACTGCGGCATTTAAAATGCCGCTAGATTTCTGACATTTTTATTATGTCCTCTGATTCATTTTATATACAGATTTCTTATGCTTTTTCGTTTTTCATTTCATGCAATACATATTGAACCATTTCCTGATGTTCTTTTGAATAACCGAAGAAAAAATTCGGATAACGAGTATTTAGCTCGTGATATATAGCGCTGACTTCACGGTGTGATTTTCCAGTCAGTGTATATTCCTCACCCTTCATGGTGACAACATGGATTGTATAGCTTAACTGGCGTCCCTTTATGGTCCGGCGCATAGCAGCATGATCATAGATCCATAATACTTCCGGAAGTGGGATAATGGCACATATATCATCAGAGAGCTCAACAAGATAGCGAGGCGTTAGAATAAGTGTCTTTGTCTGCAGAAGAATCCTTCGACGAATTTGTTTTTCCACATCATTTAAAATTTTCTCAGGATTGCCATAGTGCTCCAGATTTCGGTAGGTTTTTGTTAGACGTGGATTTATGATATATAAAAATGTGCGAATAAAAACCACAATCATTAAGACAAACACCAAAAGGAGGACAACCATAAGCACAATTTCACGCCTGTTTAGATAGGCAGTCTGGTTGACAAAATATTTCTGGCAAACGCTTTTAAGGGATTTTGCATCCCATGAAATATCTTCAGCAAGCTTTTGTGTGAGCGGATCTAGAATTTCGGGTTCAAAAGCATCAACGCGCCCTATAATAGTCTGTCCTTCAAGTGTTTTGGAAGCTGGATAGCCGGCCAGAGCACGGATGAGATAAAAATGGCAGCTTCCGCCTATAAGCTCGTAGTAATAATGTCCAACGAGCTCACCGCCTGCCAGACAGTCCTCGCCGCTGTAGTAGAGAGTTCCTGTTTTAATTTTCGCATATAAAACCTTTTTTGCCATGGAATCATTGATGAGCACGGCATTGCTGATGGTGCGTTTTGTCACATATTCAGTGACAGGCGAGCGCCAGACAAGAAAAATCACGACGCCAAGCAGCATCAGCGGGTAAAAAAGGCGCTTACACTGATTTTTTCGGATATAGGATAAAATCATATTGTTTCCTTTCCTTTGTGAGAGATCATGTCAATGTAGATTCACCATACAATGAGTATACTGGATTTTTTTGTTTTTGTAAATAAAATAAAGTGTTTTTGGGAAAAGTCAGCCTCTGTTGAGGTTTAATTGAGCTTGCATTTGTATGCTACAGGCAGCAATTAAGAAAGGAAGATAATATACTATGAGCAAACAGCGTAAAATCCAAAAAATTATTTTTTGTATACTGGCAGTGATTCTTGTCATTATTTTTTATGAAGCAATTGGGATTTACACTGCATATAAAAAACAGCCTAAAGTATCTTCTGAAACAAAAACAGCAGTTCAAGAGGAAATTAAAAATTGGAATCAGATTAGTGAGAACCCAGAACGAGCCACGATTATAGAAGAAAACAATGAAGCTCTTTTACAGAGAATCCGTTTGATACAAAATGCAAGGGAAGAGATTATTTTATCTACTTTTGCATTTCACTCTGATGAGAGCGGAAAGCTGATTATGGGAGCTCTTCTTGAGGCTGCAAACAGAGGCATTAAAGTTCGCATACTAGCAGATGGCTTTGAAAGCTGGACTGCTATGGAATGGAATCCTTATTTTTATGCGTTATCTTCTCATGAAAATATTGAAGTGAAGATTTATAATCGGGCAAATCCATTAACACCATGGAAAATGATGGGAAGGATGCATGATAAATATTTGATAGCAGATGGAAGTATATATATTCTTGGTGGAAGAAATACGTATAATTATTTTCTTGGTGATTTTGAAAAATATAAAAATTATGACAGAGATGTCCTTGTTATATGCGAGAATCCACAGAAGGAAAATTCTGTTAGCCAATTGCTGGATTATTTTGAAAATATATGGAAACAGGATGACTGTGCTTATTTTCATGAAGATAAAAAATTGGCAGATAAGGCTTCTGTGAAGAAAGCAGCCTTAAGAATGGAAGAAGAATATAAAGAATATGCTGCAGAGTATAAAGAGTGTATTTTTGACAGTGATTATACAGATGAAACCTTTGAGACAGAAAAGATTACGCTGGTGTCAAATCCTATCCATACAGGTGCAAAAGAGCCTGTGGTTTGGTATACGCTTGGAGAGCTTATGAAAAATGCAAAAGAACGTGTAAAGATCCATACACCGTATATCATTTGCAATGAAATGATGTATAATACATGGGCGGATGTTGCGAAGAATGTTTCAGAATTTTCTGTCATGACAAATTCTGCTGCAAATAATGGGAATCCGTTTGGTTCAGCAGATTATGCATTAAACAGGGATAAAATCGTAGATACAGGGATTGATATTTGGGAGTATGAAGGCGGTTTCTCATATCATGGAAAGAGTATTTTGATTGATGATAATTTATCAGTGATAGGTTCTTTTAATATGGATATGAGAAGTGCATATCTTGATACAGAGCTTATGTTAGTCATCCGAAGCAGTGAAATTAACAAACAGCTTGAGGAAGGCATGATGACGTATGAAAAAATGTCAAGACAGGTGTTGGAAGACGGAACATACAATAATCCATATCATGTGGAGCCAATTGCATTAACAAAAAAGAAACAAATAAAGATTTTCTTAGTACAGCATTTGCTTGGATGGGTACGATTTTTGTTTTAATTATGGAGGATATATGTTTAATATTTTAATTGTAGAAGATGATAAGGAATTGAGTCAATTGTTTCAAAAAGTACTTGAAAAAAATGGATATCAGGTTAAATGCGCATCAGATGGCATGCAGGCATTGGAAACACTTGACACAGCGTACATCGATCTGATCATTTCTGATATTATGATGCCTGTAATGGATGGGTATGAGCTTGTTTCTAGGCTACGGGCAGCAGGATATCAGATTCCAGTGCTGATGATTACGGCAAAAGGTACGTTTGATGATATGCGTCAGGGATTTTTGTCAGGAAGTGATGATTATATGGTAAAGCCAGTTAATGTAAATGAGATGGTTTTACGAGTTGGGGCTTTGCTGAGGCGTGCACAGATCCTTAGTGCACATAAAATTATAATTGGCTCTACAGAATTTGATTATGATCAAATGACTGTTAAAATAGGTTCAGAAATTCAGGTGCTTCCGAAAAAGGAATTTCTGCTTTTATACAAATTGGCAGCATCGCCAGGACGTACATTTACAAAACAGCAACTGATGGACGATGTCTGGGGAGTGGAAACAGAGGCTGATCCACATACGATTGAAGTTCATATTGGAAGAATTAGAGATCGATTTAAGGAAAACTCTGATTTTGAAATTGTGACGATGCGAGGCATTGGATATAAGGTGGTAAAGAAATCATGAAAAAAAGAAAAGAGAAGGAATTTAAAATTCGCACATATTTGACAGGCATTATTTGGCTGGCATTGGCCTGTTCGATGATAATTTCAGCATTACTTTTTGCGTTTTTAAAGCATTTTCTGGAAATGCCGGAAAATATTCCTGCGATTGTCTGGCTGTTGATTTTTAATACAATGATTGCAGGTTTAATTACAGCACTTTTAAATAGAAAGGTTTTAGAGCCGATCACAAAGCTTAGCGAGGCAATGAAGGACGTTTCGCAAGGAGATTTTGATAAACAATTAGAAACAAGTAGCCGTATTGCAGAGGTGGCACAATCATATAATAGTTTTAATGTGATGACAAAAGAGCTTCGTGCGACACACATACTGCAGATGGATTTTGTTTCTAATGTTTCACATGAATTTAAAACACCTATAAATGCGATTGAAGGTTATACGATGCTGCTTCAGGGTGAGGAGCTTTCGAATGAACAAAATGAATATGTAGAGAAAATCCTGTTTAATACTCAGAGATTGTCTTGTCTTGTTGGAAATATTCTTCTGCTGTCTAAGCTGGAAAATCAGAATATTCCAATGAAAAAGACAAAATATCGTCTTGATGAGCAGATTAGACAGGCACTACTTTCTCTAGAATCAAAGTGGACACAGAAGGAAATTGGATTTCAGGTAGAGATGGAGGCTGTTAAATATGTAGGAAATGAAGGACTTTTTATGCATGTCTGGATAAATCTTTTGGATAATGCCATTAAGTTTAGTCCTAATCAGGGAATAATTACGATGTTTTTAAAACAGGAAAATGATCAGGTAAAATTTATTTTGGAAGATGAAGGCCCTGGAATTGACGAGGAAATAAAAAACAGGATATTTGATAAGTTTTATCAGGCAGATGGTTCCCATAAGGCAGAAGGAAATGGTCTTGGTCTTGCACTTGTAAAGCGAATTATTGACAGTGCAGGCGGAACGATTGAAGCACAAAATCGCGAATATGGAGGATGCAGGTTTGTTGTGCAGCTCCCATTACAATAATTATAAAATACTAGGAGGAAAGATATGACGTTTTATCAGGAATTGCAGTTAAATCAGGCAGGATCAAAAAAGATGCTTAAGACAAGTGGGACAGGGAAGGAAAAAGCATATCATATGCTTGTATATCTTGTAAAGATTGCGCTCACAATGATATTTTGCTTTGGTTTTGTTACTGTTTTTAGCATTTTGTTTGGCAATGAAAATAGTATTGTAGGTGTAGTAGTTTTATTATGCCTTATGGTATTTAGAAATGCAGATTTGGGAATCCATACAGGACAGTCAACGATATTACTTGTATTGTTCTTTGTAATTATGGCAGTATTTCCACATTTGGCTAATCATGTGTCACCTGTGTTGGGTATACTTTTGAATATAGCAGCACTTGCAGTGTTTATTATTTTTGGATGTCACAATCCATTTATGTTTAACCAGTCAACTTTAGTTTTGGGATACTTACTTTTGTATGGATATGACGTGACAGGAAAAAGTTATCAGATGAGATTAGCAGCAATGGTGGTAGGAGCATTGCTTACCTGTCTTGTATTTTTCAGAAATCATAAAAATAGAACTTATAAGAGAACAATTAAAGATATTATAAGAGAATTTGACATTACATCCTCAAGAACAAAATGGCAGCTGTGCCAGATACTTTGTGTGCCAACAGTGCTTTTTATTGCACAGGTATGTAAAATGCCGAGAGCAATGTGGGCGGGTATTGCAGCTATGTCAGCAATAGTACCTTTCATGGAGGATATGCAGTATAGAGTCAGAAAAAGAATTATTGGAAATGTAGCTGGTGTAATCTGCTTTGTTGCATTGTATTATCTGCTTCCGCCATCGATATACGCATATATTGGAATTATCGGAGGAATCGGAGTTGGATTTTCAGTAAAATATGGATGGCAGGCAGTATTTAATACGTTTGGCGCACTTGCAATTGCTGCGCAGACTTATGGACTTAAGGGTGCAGTAAGTTTGCGTGTGATACAGAACGTGTTTGGTGTTGCTTTTGCACTAGTATTTTGTATTCTATTTTATTGGATGATGTCAAAATCTTGTAAATTAGCTTCAAATCAGGTATAATAAGTTCTTGAACCGTTGTGGAGGAGAAAAAAGAAAGGCGTGGGAATTTATGAACGCATATCATGCATTTGCACTTGTCTATGATCGTATGATGGAGGAAATTCCATACGAGGAGTGGTGCAATTTTGTAACCGATCAGCTTAAAAAATTTGGCATTGAGGATGGTTTGATGCTAGAGCTAGGCTGTGGAACAGGAACGTTAACCGAGATGTTTGATGCGAAGGGATTTGACATGATCGGTGTGGATAATTCAGAAGAAATGCTGGCAGAGGCTGTTGAAAAGCGTGAGCAAAGTGGAAGATCTATTTTATATCTGAATCAGGATATGAGAGAGTTTGAGCTTTACGGAACTGTGCGCGCGGTAATTAGCTTGTGTGACACAATGAATTACTTGACTGAATACGATGATCTTGTTAATGTGTGCCGTCTTGTCAATAATTATCTGGATCCAAATGGCATATTTTTATTTGATCTAAAGACTGACCATTATTTTAAGAGTATTGGCTGTCAGAGTTTTTGTGATGCAGATGAAGAGGTAAGCTTTATTTGGGATAATGATTATGATGAAGAAAAACGAATCAACAGCTATGCGCTGACGCTGTTTGTGCAGGAAGAGGATAATCGTTATGAACGTTTTGACGAATATCATGAGCAGCGTGCGTTTTCTATTGATGAGGTGCGCTGTGCAATTGAAGAGTCGGGCATGATATTTCTTTCTGCAATTGATAAAAATGGTGCACCTGCAACGAAAGATACCGATCGTGTGTACATAATAGCACGCGAAAAGGGAAAAACACCGCTGCAAAACTTATAAAGAAAAGAGGAAGAAACATGAGTGACTATATGATTCGTGCGACTGCTGCAAATGGTCAGATCCGTGCGTTTGCCGCAACCACAAGAGATCTTACAGAATATGCAAGAAATGCACATAATACAAGTCCGGTTGTTACCGCAGCTTTAGGACGCACAATGACAGCAGCTGTCATGATGGGCAGCATGCTGAAGGGAGATAAAGAGCTTCTGACTGTTAAGATTCAGGGTGATGGCCCAATTGGTTCTTTGACAGTAACAGCTGATTCTCATGGCCATGTAAAGGGATATGCGCAAAATCCGGTTGTACTTATTCAGGCAAATTCTATTGGAAAACTTGATGTAGCAGGTGCTATTGGAAAGGGTGTGCTAAGCGTAATCAAAGATATTGGTCTGAAGGATCCGTATGTGGGACAGACAGATCTTGTAAGCGGAGAGATTGCCGAGGATTTGACATATTATTTTGCTGTCTCCGAGCAGACACCATCTAGCGTTGGATTAGGCGTGCTTATGAATAAGGACAATACTGTACGTCAGGCAGGAGGATTTATTATTCAGCTTATGCCAGATGCATCAGAAGAAACCATTTCTGCACTAGAAAAGCGTTTGGCAAAAGTATCTTCAGTAACGGCAATGCTCGACAGTGGAAAAACACCGGAAGATATTTTGCAGGAGCTTCTTGGCGATATGGAACTTGCTGTTCTTGATCGATTGGCTGTCTCATTTAAATGTGGATGCAGTAAGGAGCGTTTTGCACGAGGAATCGCAAGCATTAAAAAATCAGACATTCAGGAAATGATTGATGCAGGAGAGAATATTGAGACCTGCTGTCAGTTCTGCAATTCTAAGTATGTCTTTACACCAGATGAATTAAAAGAAATGATGTAATTAAAAAAGCCGCACCCATTTACTGAGTGTGGCTTTTGTGATTATGATTGAAAAATCTGATTGGCATTCTTTTGCAGTGCAAACAAAAGAAGCATTCCAAGTATGCCGCAGGAGATTACCTCACCTATGCCAACTGTAGCTGTTAAGTACCAGATGGAGTCTGGTGCACCATAGACGATGCGAAGAACCTGCGGAACAACAAGGATATTGGCTAAAATTGGCGGCAGAGGTGCCAGCCATTTGCTGATATGGCGCAGCTTATAAGTAAAGAAAGCACCGATCAGTGTGGCAAGTGAGCCAAACAAAATATTCCAGATTGCAGATCCGGTGATGGTGTTACTGATGATGCAGCCAACAAAAAGTCCTGGAATTGCTGCTGGTGTAAAAAATGGTAAAATGGTCAGTGCCTCAGAGAATCGAACCTGAATAACACCATTTGCGAGTCTTAAAAGATTGGCAACCCAAGTTAAAACGACATACATGGCGGCGATCAGTGCTGCCTGAACCATGTGTAAAACGTGCTTATTTCTCATAGATATGTATAGCCTTTCAAATTAAACATGTGAACTCCCCCGTCTTATAAAAAACGGGGGAGTCAAAAATCCTATTATTATCTTATTTTAAAATAATGCAGGATTACAGGCCAAGCATCCGCTCAATAGAAGCCTTAGAGGTAACACCTGTTACCTGATCAATCACTCTGCCATCTCTAAAGATAATCAGAGTTGGGATAGAGGTGATGCCATACTCGGAAGCAAGATCTGGCTCCTCATCTACATTTACCTTTCCAAATACGACGTTGGAATGAGAAGCGGCAAGCTGATCAATAATCGGACCCTGCATACGGCACGGACCGCACCAGGAAGCCCAGAAATCAAGCAGTACTGGCTTGTCAGACTTTAAAACGGTTTCTTCAAAATTGCTTTTTGTAATAGTTAAAACGGACATAGTAAAACTCCTTTCGCTAAATAGTATGCACCCAAGTAGGGGTGATGATTCAAGTAAAATAATTATAGTGCCAACAGTTTTTCAATCAATGCTTCAACGAGGCGTGCAGAGTGATATGATGCCATCTTGGAAAACTGTGTGTAATCCATAGTTGCACTTCCGTCTGCCTTGTCGGAGATTGAACGAATGATCAAAAATGGAACTTCATTTAAAGAAGCAACATGGGCAATTGCACCGCCTTCCATCTCAGCACAAAGACCATGGAAGGTGTCAATAAGCCAATTTTTCTTTTCCTGTCCGGAAATAAACTGGTCTCCAGTTAGGATTAAGCCCTCATAGACTGTAACATCTGGATTTGCCTCATGGCTGCAGGAAACAGCCAGATCATGGAGCAGTTTGTCAGAGGTAAATACCTTTCCAGTACCTGGAACATCACCTGGCTTATAGCCAAGATCTGTAACGTCGAGATCATGCTGGATCACCTCAGTGGAGACAACAATATCGCCAATATTGATGCGGGAATCTAAGGATCCGGCAGCACCTGTGTTTACGATCATCTTTACATCAAACAGATCAATTAACATCTGTGTGCAGGCTGCTGCATTCACCTTTCCGATTCCGGCCTTTACGATAACAACAGGATACTCATGGATGGTACCGCAAAAGAAAGACAGTCTGGCCTTTTTGACGGTCTTTTCAAGTGAAAGATGCTCAAGCAAAAGATCAATTTCCTGCTGCTCGGCACCGATAATACCAAGTGTTTTCTTCATAAAAGTATCTTAAAACCACCTTTCTTGACAATTAGAGTCAGGCACGGATAAACTGGAGTTTCGTGAACTGACCTCAGGGGAGATTGCGCCCCTGATAAGATACAGTATATCAGTACAACTCGAAGATTGCAAGTATCAGATGATGAATGACTCGGTCATTGAATGGACGAGGATTAAAGCGCCTGTGTTCTAAATCATGCCCAAGAATCTTCTAGTAGAAAGTCGCGAATATTGCGGTGCTTGATTCCATTTCTGCTCATATCAAATTCATCGAGAGATACGACATACTTTGGAAAATTGTCTCGAATGTTATCATACACGCCAAATTCACGCTGAATGGTTTCGGGTGATGCGAGTAGGTAGGTTACTTGAATATAGAGGCGCTCTCCACGCTTGTCACATACGAAATCGACTTCTTTGTTTCCCTCTTTTCCAACTGTGACGGTGTAGCCACGGCGCAGTAGTTCCATGTAAATGATATTTTCAAGAATTAGATTGATATCGCGCATGTTGCCGCCGAAGACGGCTTCTCGAATACCGTGATCTGCGATATAATACTTTTCATTTGAAGATAAAAGCTGTTTTCCTTGAAGATCCTGACGTTTTACCTGATAAAATAGGTAGGCATCACAACAATATTTTAAATAATTGAGAATGGTATCTGCAGAGACAGAACGTTTCTCATTTTTTAAGAATTTCACCAAAGAGGAAGCAGAAAATGGTGTCCCTATGTTTGACATAATATAAGCTGTGATTCGCTCTAGCAGATCAACATCGCGAACCTTGTTTCTTTTGACAATATCTTTTAACTGAACTGAGTTAAAAAGATCTGTTAAATATTGAATGGATGGTTCCTCGGCATAACGAAGGTTAGACAAGTATGGCATACCACCCGATACAAGATATTTTTGAAAACAGCTTGAAATTGATTCATCTGGTGCAGTGAGATGGTACAATTCAAGAAATTCTGCAAATGAAAAAGGATAAATAATAAATTCAACATATCGGCCACCAAGATAGGTAGCAAGTTCGCCGGACAACAGTTTGGCATTCGAACCTGTAATGTAAACGTCGCAGTCAAGCGTGATTCGTAGAGAATTAATGCATTTTTCCCAATCTGTTACTTCTTGAATTTCATCAAAGAAAAGGTAGACTTTTCCATCAATGGAAGAAGCAAGCTTTGTGATTTCATCATGCAGAGCCTGTGCAGTTTGCAGGTAGGTGTATCTCATATCCTCAAAGTTAATTGAGATAAATTGGGACGAATCAACACCGGATGCTTTTAATTCGTCTTTTATTAGTTCTAGCATAACGGATTTTCCACAGCGACGGATACCAGTCATAACCTTGACTAAATCGCTTCCGATAAATGGTCGGATGCGTTTCATATATAATTCACGTTTAATCATAAAAGAGGCTCCTTTCATATAATAGTGAGTATATCATATCACTAGTATACTAGATAAAACAAGCAAATATTACAATTTTATCTAGTATAAAAGATAAAATTGGATATATTAGGGATTTTATCGAGTATAAAAGATGAAAAATGATTTGAAACCAAATTATAATATAAAGATCAAACTTATCCATCTAGGAACAACGATTTGGGCTTGCGGTAAGATAGCATTTGTATTATAGTAGTGAAAAAAGTGCCAGACTCGAGTTGACGTATCGGAAAGGGTTCGTTAAGTGAGCTGTCATGAAAAATAGAGTTGAAGTTTGGAGGAAAATGGTAGTGAATATTAAACTAGTAAAGCTGACTGCTGAATATAAGAAGCAGCTGACAGATATGATGGATGAGTGGCTGGCAGTCGAAAAGGACTTCTCTCCATATGCAATTCGAAAGAATGATTACCATGATTTTGAGTACTATTTGGAAAATCTGGAGACAAAAGAAGGTGAAAAGCCTGGTCTTGTGCCGGACTCTGTCTATTTTTGTTTGGATATCGACCGCAATATTTTTGTCGGTGCTGTGAATATTCGCCATTATTTAAACGAAAGTCTTTATAAGAGTGGTGGGCATATTGGCGATGGGATTCGTCCGAGTGAGAGAAGAAAAGGTTATGCGACAGCGATGATTGGTCTGGCTCTTGAAAAATGCAAAGAACTTGGCATTAACAAGGTGCTAATGACCTGCGATAAGACCAATATTGGATCGGCAAAATCAATTACGAATAACGGTGGTGTATTGGAGTCTGAGTTTGAAGAAGACGGTGTGGTGGAGCAGAGATATTGGATTACGCTGGTTTCAATTTGAATTGCGAAGGTGTCAGATGCAAAGGCTTTGCCAAATATGCAAGTCTAGCTGTGGAAGATGAACATTTGACGAGATGATCGGCACGAATAGCTTTATCATATATTAAGGAAAGGAAAACAGAATGCAGTATCGAAAGGATAGAAAAGGCAATGACATCTCTTTACTAGGATTTGGATGTATGCGATTTGAGGGAAGTGGAACAGGAGAATATTTTCAAAAGGCAAATGATCAGGTGATGGAGGCCATCAGACAGGGTATAAACTACTTTGATACTGCATATGTCTATAAAAATAATGAAAAAGTGCTTGGCCGCATTCTGGCTGAGAACAATTGCAGAGATCAGATCTATATCGCAACGAAGCTTCCGCAGTATATGGTGAGATCAGTTGCGCAGGCAGAAAAAATCTTTAATCAGGAGCTGGAACTTTTGCAGACTGATCATATTGATTATTATCTGATGCATATGCTGAATGATTTGGCTTCTTGGAACCGCTTAAAAGCGATGGGGCTTGAAGAGTGGATCAAGGAGAAAATGGCCAGCGGAAAGATTCGAAATATCGGTTTTTCCTATCACGGCAATACCGAGAATTTTAAGCCAGTTGTAGATGCGTTTGACTGGGATTTTTGCCAAATCCAGTATAACTATCTGGATGAAAATATTCAGGCAGGAAAAAAAGGTCTTTTGTATGCAGCAGAAAAAGATCTTCCGGTGATTATTATGGAGCCTCTTCGCGGTGGTCGCCTTGTTGGAATGCTTCCAGAGACAGCAAAAAAGCGCATTGCAAAGTCTGATGTGAATGAGTCAGCTGCTTCACTTGCACTTCGTTGGCTTTACGATCAGCCACAGGTAACATGTGTGTTATCTGGCATGAATTCAATGGAGATGGTAAATGAGAATTGTAAAACTGCATCACTGGCATTGCCAGGTTGCCTGACAGATGATGAGAGACAGCTGATTGAGGATGTGAAAAACGATATCAAAAATAGTGTAAAGGTAGGCTGTACAGGATGCAATTATTGCTGCCCATGTCCGAAGGGAGTAGATATTCCAGCTGTTTTTCAGTGCTATAATCAGTTGTCAGAGGACAGTCATGCGCGCTGGCGCTATATTCAGATGACGACATTTAGAAAAGAGACAACAAATGCTGCAAAATGTGTTGGCTGTGGTGCCTGTACAAAGAAATGTCCTCAGCATCTGGATATACCGCAGTTATTGAAGGAAGCTAAAAAGGAGCTTGAGACTCCGATGTTCAAGATTATAAATTGGGGAACGCATTTTTTCCATTTTTATTAAGATATAATATAATTAGAAGAAAAAAGGGAAAAGCCGCAGCTTCTCCCTTTTAGTTCGCGCGCCATGGGCGCGCTCTAACGGGTGCAAGTCCCGAATACTCCTAGATAGTGG
>OGCZ01000388.1_pt1 | contig 23705 bp, 26 predicted proteins | sample 1570211 | NCBI WGS metagenome assembly OGCZ01 (sample SAMEA2582158, study PRJEB24529) | metagenome | biome: Human gut stool | place: China | collected 2011 | reverse complement strand
CAAATGTTGAAACCATGTTCTCTGTTCGTGAGACCCCTTGGCACGGCCTTGGCCGTATTGTTATGGATGCCCCTGCAAGCCGTGAAGCTCTGGAACTGGCTGGCTTGGACTGGCAGGTCGAGAGCCGCAACATCTACTCTGGTACGGGTGTTATGATCCCCGGCTATCGTGCCAACGTCCGCAGTACCGATGATGCCGTGCTTGGCGTAGTATCTGACCGCTACCGCATCGTGCAGAATGCGGAAGCCTTCCAGTTCACCGATGATCTGCTCGGTGAGGGTGTCACCTATGAAACTGCCGGTTCTTTGCAGGGCGGCAAAAAGGTCTGGATGCTGGCGAAGCTGCCGGAAAAGTACATTATCGCCGGAGATGAAGTGACACCGTATCTTGTGTTCTTCAACAGCCATGATGGAAGCTCCGGTGTAAAGGTTGCTATGACCCCTGTGCGTGTTGTCTGCCAGAACACCCTGAATCTGGCTCTCAGTTCTGCAAAGCGCATCTGGACTGCACGGCACACTGAAAACGTCATGCTGCGTGTGCAGGATGCCCGTGAAACTTTGCAGCTTGCCAACAGCTACATGAGCGAGCTTGGCAAAGGCATCTATGATTTGACTACTATCAAGCTGTCTGACCGCAAGGTGCAGGAGTTCATCAATGAGTTCTTCCCTGTTACGGAAGACATGACCGATGGCCAGCGGAAAAATAACCTGCGTTTGCAGGAAGAGTTGAAAGCCCGCTATTATGATGCGCCTGACCTCGCATGGGTCGGCAAAAACGGCTGGCGTTTCGTGAATGCTGTTTCCGATTTTGCCACTCATGCAGACCCCATTCGCAAGACAAGGAACTACAACGAAAACCTGTTCCTGCGCACCGCGGAAGGCAATCCGATGATCGACAAAGCCTACAAGATGGTACTGGCAGCATAAAGGAGACTTTATATGAACGATGTATGCAGTCGAGTTATCCGGGAATTTTCTGAGTTCCTTGATGATACCAATAAAAAATCTCCTGCGATAACGGCTTCTATCGCCTATGAGATCACGATTAAAAGCACAATTTCCACCATCCTGCAAACTCTGGATGCCGAAAACAAAATGGAAGAACGCTTCTGGAACCATTTGCGTGTGCAGCGGAACATCTTAGATTTTCTGTATGTACTGTGGCTTGACGATGACCGTTCTTTGGTAGACGAATTTTCCTACGTTATCGAGGACTTGGTTCAGGAAGATTTTGAAATTGCAGAAGCAAATATGAAAGCGAGGATGAAAATTGCATGAAAAGGCTTGTATCTACATTAAATTTATCGAAAGAGGACTGGCTGCGCTACCGTAAATGTGGTATCACTGGCACCGATGCCGGAGCCATCCTGGGCGTTAATCCCTACCGCTCTGCCTTTCAGGTCTATCACGATAAAATCAGTGATTCCATCGAGGACATCGACAATGAGGCCATGCGGCAGGGACGTGATCTGGAAGAATATGTTGCCCAGCGTTTCACAGAAGCAACCGGGCTGAAAGTACGCAGAGCAAATGCTATCTACCAGAGCGAGACTCATCCACTGCTTTTGGCAGACTTTGACCGCCTGATCGTCGGACAGAAAGCCGGATTGGAGTGTAAGACGGTCTCGCCGTTTTCTGCTGACAAGTGGGCAGATGATAAAATTCCTGCGTACTATATGGCTCAGATCAATCACTATCTTGCTGTAAGCGGCTTCGACTGCTGGTATATCGCCGCTCTGATCTTCGGAAAAGGGCTTGTGATTCACAAAATCACAACGGACAAGGAGATTTTGGACAGCCTCATTGCAGAAGAGGAGCATTTCTGGAAGTACAACGTGATGCCTGAGATTCCACCAGCTCCTACTGGAAGCGATGGCGACACGCAGCAGATCAACCAGATGTACGAAACTGCAAACGCCAACAAGACCGCAGACTTAAATGCAGTCCGAGGTTTACTGGATAAACGGCAGTCCCTTTCTGACCAGATCGAACAGCTGGAACAGGAAAAGACCGCCATCGAACAAAAAGTCAAGCTGGAAATGCAGGATGCAGCATACGGTACAGCTCCCGGCTACAAAGTGTCCTGGGTATCCTCCGAAAGCAAGCGTGTGGACTCCCAGCGTTTGAAAAAGGAGCAGCCTGATATTTTCAATCAGTACAGCAAAAATATCAGCAGCCGTAGGCTCACCATCGTTCATGCAGCATAATTTTGTGCTTCTTAAAGTGTACAGAATCGAATCACAAGAGTATTTTGTTTGATATTAGACTACAAAATCATTTACTTCACAGAAATTGTATGCTAAGATAAGAATGCGAGGTGATCTATTATGGTTCTGCGAAAAAGCTATCTGGATAAGATTATCCCTTTTATCGACCGAGACTTAATCAAAGTTCTGGTTGGTATTCGTCGCTGCGGAAAGACCGTTCTTCTTGGACAGATCAAAGATGTACTTCTTCAGCGCGGCGTTCCTGCACAAAATATCATTCAGGCAAACTTTGAATCCATGCGCTTCCGCAGCACACACACCGCAGAGGCTCTATACGATTACATCTCTGAAAAGGCTGCTGGATGCTCTGGAAAAATCTATATTCTTCTGGATGAGATACAGGAAGTAGACCGCTGGCAGGTTGCAATCAACTCTCTTCGTGTCGATTTTGACTGTGACATTTATCTGACAGGCTCCAATTCAAAGCTGCTTTCCGGCGAATTGGCGACCTATCTTTCCGGTCGATACATCCAGATTCAGGTCTTCCCGTTTTCTCTTGCCGAAGCAAAAGAGCAGTGCATCGAAAACGGAACCTATACTTCGGATGAAAAGCTCTTCGCAGACTATTTGAAATACGGCGGTTTTCCCCAGCGTTTCTTTCTACCAGACGATCATTCGATTGCCACCTATCTGGATGACCTTTATGAAGCTATCGTTGTCCGCGATGTTATGCTGCGTCACAATATCCGGGAACAGACTGCATTGAGGAACGTCCTGGCTTTCCTGCTGGACAACATCGGCAATCCATTCTCTGCACGCAATATCAGCGGACGAATGGTTTCGGAAGGCATGAAAATTGCAACTTCTACGGTATTGACCTATGTGGATTACTTCAAAGAAGCCTTTATCCTGCTGAATGCAAGCCGCTATGACATCAAAGGAAAAGCTCTCCTGTCCAGTACAGAAAAATACTACGCAGTCGATCTTGGCTTACGGAACGTCATCAAGAAAAGCGAAAAGCTCGATAGCAACAAGCTGTATGAGAACATCGTATATCTGGAAATGCGGAGCCGTGGCTATGAAGTTCAGGTCGGCAAGTTGGACGACACTGAGATTGATTTTATCTGCTACCGTGGAGATGAAAAGCTCTATATTCAGGTTGCTTATCTAATCACTCCTGCTGATGAAGAACGGGAGTTCGGAAATCTGGAACGGCTACACGACAACTATCCTAAATACGTAATCAGTGGTGATTTGGTAAATTTAAGCCGAAACGGAATCATTCATCGGAATATCATTGATTTTCTGCTCAATCCGTAAATCTAACATCGAAGAGGCGCAACAGTTCAAATGCTGTTGCGCCTCTTTTCTTTATTCGTACTGGAGGTCTTATTATGGAAAATCCATTTGTAAAATTATTCGCTGTCAATTTGAAAGACCATCTCGAAGTCAAAAAATCAGGTAACACCGAGCTGAAATATGTCAGTTGGCCGTACGCGTGGGCTGAAGTAAAAAAGCTGTACCCATCTGCCAGTTATGAGGTCAAAAAGTTTAACGGTCTTCCTTACGTCTATGATCCTATCACTGGCTTCATGGTTTACACATCCGTCACCATCGAGGGCGTTTCTCACGAAATGTGGCTTCCTGTTATGGATAATTCCAACAAGGCCATGAAAGCTATCCCCTACACCTATACGGCTCCCAAATGGGACTACAATCCGCAGACACACCGCAGAGAAAAAATTGGTATGGAAGAACGTACCGTAGAAGCTGCCTCCATGTTCGATGTAAATAAAACCATCATGCGGTGTCTGGTGAAGAACCTTGCCATGTTCGGTCTTGGTCTGTACGTTTATGCCGGAGAAGATTTGCCGGAAGATGCTGCACCGCAGCCGGAGGCAGAGCCGCAAAAGCAGCCGAAACCGAGATCCGCTGCCCCGAAGCAGGAACAGCCGCCTGTGCCCTGCATTTGCACCCGGTGCAATCAGCCCATTAAGAGGGTTAAGCTAAAAGATGGCTCTATCATGCAGGCAGCGGAATTTGCCGCCACCCATGATGGTCTATGTGCTGACTGTTACAAGGCTACAAGGCTAAACGTGGCATAAGGAGATTTTACGATGAAAGAAGAAAAAATAAAAGTCCTTGCGCTCATTCCAATGGAGCTGCCAAAAGAGATTGAGCTGGACAACACCCTTGAAGCCATGCAGAAATTTGTAGGCGGGTTGATCGAATGCATCACATTGAGTGATACCGATTCAGAGGTCACACTGGTCTGCAATGATGAAGGCAAGCTGCTTGGCCTGCCGCTCAATCGTCCGCTGTGGGATGGAGCCGATGTTCTTGCCGGGCCGGGATTTCTGGCCGGATGCGACAACGAAGGGAATCTGACTTCTCTGCCGCAGAGTGCAATGGATTTCTACAAAGAGAAATTCAGAGCCTTTATCATTGAAATCTAGGAGGAACGCCTTATGACCTTTAATGCAATGACCGAACACTACGAAGAGATCACGGTTTGCGGAAAGCCTGCGCTGTTCACCAGCATCCGCATCAAGAGAGATACTGTCCCGGATGGTCTGTATGCCTACGATGTCCGGCATGATGATGAGTTCCGGGGCATTCCCTGCGAGATCGCACCCTTTGTGATGGTCAACCACTGGGGAACCATCATCCTTGCAGAGCCGCTGGAGCTGCTCGATGATGGACGGCGGTACATCGACGAAGAAACTGATTGGAACTATGATCCATTCGACGGAGCAGAGAAAAAACAAAAGCCCTGTGTAACCATACAAGACTTTGTAAGTACATATCTGCCAGCCTAATAAGAAAAAAATTAGCTCGCAACCAGATATAAGACGCACCTATGTCAATCTGGTTGTGGCTATTTTTTTTTTTACGCATTATCAAAACATAGAATCCTCCTCATTGGAGATATTTTCATTGACCATTTTCTCACCTTATGCTATGCTTTTTTTATTCATAAATAAAGGATGTGTCACCTGTGGATGAAAAAAGCAGTTTGAATATTAGAACCAGCGAAGAAAAATCGTTTTTGGAAAAATTGCTCTGGTCTAAATTCAAAGATTGGAACGCTGATGAACTTTGCTTGTTAGATGCTTACTTAACAAGAATAAATCCTCAGAATCCAGAAGGAGGAAAAGTTCGTTTTACGCTGAAAGAGTACGCTAATCTCTTAGGCGTATCCGATTTATGTTACGAACAGATTGAATCCTGCACACGGAAATTTCTAGGCAACGTTGTTACGATAAATTACGAAGAAAAATTTGAAATGTATTCTCTTTTTTCTTCTGCACGATGCTATAAAGATGAAAACCAGTACGTTATAGAGCTTGACTGTGACGATCAGATAAGTGAAATTTTCTTCAGCATAGCTAGAAATAGTTCTATTAAAGGCCGACTGCAAAGTATGGCTCGCATGAGCAAGCAATATAGCATTAGACTGTACTGCTTGCTCATTGATATGATAGACATACCGAGAGACGAGCAAAAAACATTCGGTATTGAAGAATTGCGTACTCAATTAGGCATTAAACCCGGTACTTACGAAGAGTTCAAAATTTTTAAGCGTGATGTTCTGGAACCTGTGGTCAAAGAAATCAACCAAGTTTCAAATCTGAATGTAGCGTATATCTGCATGAAATCTGGGCATAAGTGTACGTCCATCAAATTCGATGCCAATTTTAAGGATGAGCAGGAGTTTCAGAAAGTCATTGGGATTCCGGTGCAAAGAAAAATACCCGTTAATAGAGAGGATTATTCAATATATTTTCCGAATTTATCAGTAGCAGACGCTAATAAAATAGGTCGTAAAGCCAAGAGAAGGGTTCAGATTCTTTTTCCGAATCTGCTTCAAAATCAGAGAGAAGATGTTATTCACCATATTTTGGAGCATCTTCAGAAAGATTTATGTGAAAGCAATGAGTTGTCTCAAATTGATATACGACAAATTATAAAAAAATTAGGGGAAGATAACTTTGTCAAGGAAATCACTCCTCTTGGATATTTGCAATATATGAGAAAGTAGTCCTTGTACTCAAATTGCAACGCTAGAAAGTTGTCCTTTCAATTTTCAGCCTACCAAACAATCCTACCATAGAAATTCTGGTTGAATTGTCAAAATCTGGGTATTCGATAGGTGTTTGTGAATCTCTGTGGAGTCTAATCTGTGAATGATAGGCTCTATAAGAGATTCGTTTTTCGTGTTTATGGAGCTGCTTCTTATTAGAAGAAGATATTAGACTTATTAGACTTATTAGATTATAATAAGGTATACCCCCATTATGGTAGGGTCAGATGGTAGGATATGTAGGTACGGATGGTAGGCTGTAAAATTCTTCTATGGTAGGTATGAATGGCAGTCTATTGTAGGTACAGATGGTAGTCTATCGACATCGACAAAAATCTATTGTATGATTGATTGACTACTTACCTACAATTTGGTATACTTGGATTATCATAACGAAAAGAGGCCGGGAATCATGAACCAGTCCAAAAATCTGAGTATGAATAACGTGATCGAAAAAAGTAAAGATCTCGTTTGGGCCAAATTTAAGGATTGGGACGCTGGTGAGCTGAAGTTATTGGAAGTTTACCTGTCTAAGATAAATCCAAGAGAACCGGAAGGCTCTACAGTCGTTTTTACGATGAAAGAATACGGCGAGCTGTTGGGTCTGGCTCATTTGCAGTACGAACAGGCAAGTCGGCTTGTTACAAAGTTCGTATCAAAGGCTGCTGGATTTGAGCAGGAAGATTCCAAAGGAAGAAAAAAGACCGTTGCAGTTCCGCTGTTTTATTCTGCGGTGTGTGAAATGGATGATAAGCTCCACCAGTATGTTATCCGGTTGCGATGCCATCCAGACCTCGAACCACTATTCTTCAATATTGCAGATCGGAAGTATATCAAGTACAGATTGAGAAATACCGTCAAACTGAAGAGTCAGTACAGCATCACACTTTACAGTCTTCTGCTTGACAGCAAAGGAAACCCACAAGGCTGGTCTCCAACGATTGAGGAACTGAAAGATCAGCTTGGGGTAACATCTGACTGGTATAAGTCCTTCCGTGCATTCAGGCAGGATATTTTGGATAAAGCAGTAAAGGAAATCAATGAAGTCACGGACTTGAACGTAGACTATGCCAAGGGCATGAAAGGTCGGAAGTGTACATCCATTCGGTTTATTGTCACTAGCAAGACTGCTGGAACCTCTAAGAACGAATTAGAGGAGCCAAAAGGGATAAGCATTGACTATACGCAGTATATCCCATGTATGGGCGCAGGAGCAATTAACGCTGGAAAACGCTTGAAAAAGGATATACATGAATTTTATCCCGAAATTCCGATGAATAAAATTGATGATGCCGTTGCGGATGTCCTAAAGGCAGTGCAAGCCAAAATAGAGTCTTTGGAGGAATGGCCTAAAAATGAAGGTGGCTACGCATGGACAATCATGTTTGGAAAAGGTGAACCAACTGAAGAAAATGCAAAACATCGTAAGGAACTGCTTGATGAATTGATTCCGGGTACATATTTTCCATTGGATTCTTATTTCAAGAAATAAAAAACTGCGGCAGTGAGCCAAAAGTGAAAATCTGACGTTATAGAGAAGCTCGCACCGAAGGAAGTAAGATGAACTCATAGAAGGATTGTTTGGTGGGCGTTATCTCGAATATGGTCGCTATTGCTTATACTGCCAGCATGAATAATAGCCGGAAACGGGCTGGAAAGGCCGTAGGACGAAGATTCGAGTCTGAAGCAAGAAGAAAAATCTAGACCAACTCAAATGGCTGTGTAAAGAGTCCTGAGAAGCCGATCAAGTGACATATGCAATGTGACTTTCAGCTTTTATGATACAAGGGAGGCGTGAAGGGTGTGTCAAGATATGATGGATTTTGATGGTTTCCCTTAGTGGTTTATTAAGAAGAGCCTGATACTATACTTAGAGCAAAGCTGAAAAATCCGCAGTGACTATCGAATTACCGATTGTAGCTGTGGATTTTATATGTAGTAATTGTGTATACGCATACGCATATACACAATTATTGAAAAGGTATAGTTATTTCTTTCATGCAATTTCCAGATGGACAAGAATCATGTCCACATGATTCTTTATAATGGCATTGTAACCAATAACAAAGTTCAATGAAGGGTGATTGTATGAAAAAAATAATAGTTGTTTTGTTGAGCATTGCATTTGTTCTGAATCTTGTACTTGTAATCGGGATGCTTGGAGAGTGCTATTCTCCAAGAAAAGTTTTTTATACCATCACTGATGAGATGATGAACAGTGCTTATCGCTTTAGAAGAGGCTGGCAACTTAAGAATGCTTTACCTTGACTTTTTAGGAGATGGACAGATATGCTGTCCATCTCCTTTTGTATACTGATGTTGTGCAAATGGAACAAAAACTTTTTTGTATTTCTGTGAAACGACAAAACTTCACACAAAGAATTGCAGTGTTTATTATGCTGTGCTACAATGGACAGAGAAGGAGAGAAAGCTGTGCGCAATAGTAGATTAGACCGTATACTCTATATTCAGCAGATTCTGGTACAGGGCGGTGTGATGAACAAACAGCAGACCGCAGACCACTTTGGAGTCAGTGAGAAGACTATACAGCGTGATCTTGACACCCTGCGCAATCATTTTGCAGATAGTGAGCCGCGCAGGGAAATTTTGTATAACTCCGCAAAGGGCGGCTATTTGCTGGATGACACGCTTTCCCGCTTTCTTACCAGCAGCGAAATTCTGGCAGTGTGCAAGATTCTTCTGGAAAGCCGCTCTATGGTCAAGGAGGAAATGTTCCCCATTCTGGACAAGCTGATCCTGGCTTGCACACCGCTGGATCGGTTGAATCAGGTCAAAGACCTCATCAGCAATGAGCGGTTCCATTATGTTGAGCCGCAGCATGGCCGGAAGTTTATCGAGAGCCTGTGGGAGATTGGAACTGCTATCGAAAATCATAACCTGATGGAGATTACCTATTGCCGCACCCATGGTGGAGAGACCCGTGTTCGTACCATCGAGCCGGTGGGAATCCTGTTCAGCGAGTATTATTTTTATCTGGCAGCATTCATCGAGGGCATCGACAAGGACAAGCACTTCAAGAACCCACAGGACAATTCACCTACAATTTATCGAATTGACCGTATCCAGAACTATAAGACGCTTGACCGTCACTTTGCACAGCGATATGTAAACCGCTTTCAGGAGGGCGAAATGCGAAAGCGTATCCAGTTTATGTATGGCGGTGAGTTGCAGACCATCCGGTTTGAGTATACTGGGCCAAGCCTGGAATCGGTATTGGATAGATTGCCGACTGCAAAGGTTTTGCAGGTAACGGAAAAAGGTTGGGTCATAGAGGCTGAAGTATTCGGTTCAGGAATCAAGATGTGGATACGGAGTCAGGGGGACTATGTGCGGGTACTTTCTGGTGTAAAATAGCATCAAAATCTCTAGGAGGAAAAATTATGCTTTGCACACGAGTTGTCACGACTCAGGAGGGCTTTGAAAAAGCTCTGAAGGATAAGGTAGATGAGATATGGCTCAGAGGTGGCTATGCAGAAGAACTCATCAAAAAGTTTGACTTGGCGACTAGAGAACGAAAGACATCAGATGGGAAATATCTTGGTGCGGTTTTGAGTGCGGGTGCTGTGGGGTGGCTGATTCCAGGAGTTGCTATACCGGCTATTGGTATTCAGATGGTGGCTCTTGCCAAAATGCTGGGAGTTAGAGAGCCGCTAAAGCATTATGAATTGGCAGAATATGGAGCCGACTTTCTTCTGCTGAAGCGGAAAGAAAGGAAGAAAAAGTAAGATGTTTTTTTCAAATGCAAAAGGTCACGCACAAGATGATCTGAGCCGCGAACAAGCCGAATATCGGAATCAATATCAAGATGTACTAGCCAGTGCAGATACATTGCTCGACATCCGCTGCGATGCAGTCCGGCTCCTGCACGAATGTGAAGCTTATCTCCAAATGATTTCAAATCGCCCATACGAATACGACCTGAAGAGCAGCAGGCTCAACAAAGAATATCAGGAGCTGGAAAAGCAGCTTAAAAAGTACAAATATAAGTCGAGCAAGAGCAAGGCAGTTCGTCTGTTTCGCACCGGTGCGGTGACAGGTACAGGAATCGCGGTACTTGGTCCGAATGTGGCACTCGCTGCGGCAACGACTTTTGGTACGGCATCAACGGGTGCGGCAATCAGTTCGTTGGGCGGTGCAGCAGCGACAAATGCAGCACTTGCATGGCTGGGTGGTGGTGCTCTGGCAGCAGGCGGCGCGGGTATTGCGGGAGGTCAGGCACTTCTTGCACTGGCGGGGCCAATCGGCATTGCTGTGGGTGCAGGCTGTGCTGTGGCGGCGGGGCTTCTCGCAGTAGACAACAAGAAAAAAGCACAACAGGCTGAGATAGATACTGCTGCAATCAAGAATGAAATCACCAGGTTGCGCGGTGTGAAGAAACAGGTGGACACGCTTCAAACAGAAACAATCTCGCTAAGCCAATTGGTAGAAAAAGAATTGAATGAGCTGAAAGCTTTGAAAAAACAGGATTACAGTAGTTTTTCCAGTGGTGAGGCTCGGAAACTTGGGACAATGATGAATAACGCACAGTCTCTAGCATCTAAAATCACAGAGGTAATTCCAATGAACTGATAACGGGAGGAAGGCACGATGCAAAAACAGCTGTCAGATTCACGATATCAAAAGGAAGTGGTAGGTCTAAACGCACAGATGGACTGGTGCGATAAGTACGAGTTCGCTCTGGCGGCCTTCTGCGGTGCAATGGCAGGTTTTATCGATGTCTTTTTTGTACAATCGCCGGCGGCGAGGTCCTCACTAATGGGCCTCTCGGATGCCGCAGCAGATGAGATGGTGAAGAAGTTTGCGCGGTTTACGGGCTGGAAGCCCAGAACCGGAAACGAAAACAATGTGGCCTCTGCCATCGGCTATCTGGAGCGGACGTTCCGGGTCAACTATGACCAGAAGAACCACGTAGAGGTGGGCGGTGCGGTTAAGCTTTTGCCCAAGAACCACCATATCAAGTCGCTGGCACATTCGCCGGACGTGGTGGGCCTGTTCTTCTCCGTTCTGGATCAGTTTCAGGGAAAATCGTCCTTCCTCGATAACGGAAAACTCATCCGTATCGATACCAGCGGAGAAGATTTTGAGCTGAAAGGAGAAAACTTCCCCGCAAAGCTCTTTTCGGGCTTTGCAAACTGGTTAGGCCACATCATGTCGGATGCAGCCGGCAGTTCAGGCAGTAAAGAACGCGGCACCGGTGTGCCGATGCCCTTTATGGAGCTGACCCAGTTTTGCAAATTTGGGCGATTCCAAGTGAAAGAAAATCGACACACCTTTGCCGAGCTTATGGCACGGACATTCCAAGACGGTTACGATGCCCGTTTCGGTGCGACGACGATGGTGCCGGTACTTTTCCAGAAGCTGGCGACCAGTGCGTGTTGGGCCATCAAGAGACATCTGGTGGATAAAAAGCGTTGGGAGGACTGCATTCCGTCGGACAACTACGGTAGCTATCGGATGATGCAGCTCGTCTCAAACGGAACGCTTTGCCTCATTGATGTTGGCGACGCAGCACTGCGAAGTGATGGCAACGCACTGATCTTCTGTCTGCATTTCAACTTTGTAGCGGCACTGCGGCTGTCATATCTGGTGCTGAAGGAAATCGATATCCGAATGGGTTCTGTAATGGAAGAAAAGCTTAAAAAGCTCTACCATGACATCGTAAAAGTCTCTACTCCAGCAGAGCAGGAGTACATCCGGCAGATGGAGCTTCGCTTGCAGAACCATCAGACTCGTCTGGATGAGCTGTACCGTAGCTACTGCACCAGTGTGGAGGAAGAATATCGCCGCTTCTCCGAGCAGGTAAAGACTATGGACAGTATGTGGGCGAGACCAGTGGAAAAGGCGGCTGCATCTGTGCAGTTGGCAGAGTCCACTGGAGTGAAAGAACAGAACATCGTCCATTCGACCAAAGAATTGGATAAGAAATTTGGAAAGAGAAAGGGCCTATTCGGGTTCTGGAATAAATAGAGGAGATAAAATGGCACAAAATGAAAAGCTTCCCAAGCTGAATATTATGATTCTCGGAAAAACGGGTGTAGGCAAAAGTACACTAATCAACAGCTTGTTTGGAGAAAATCTAGCGGTCACTGGATTTGGAAGGCCTGTTACGCAAGATATTCGTAAATTTGAGACTGAAGACTGCCCAATCTCTATCTACGATACTCCCGGTATGGAACTGGATGGACAGCATTCGGCAGAGAATTTGTTGAACGATATCACCAAGCTTATTCATGACAAAATGAGAAGCAATGACAGTGAGTCGGCTATTCATTGTGTCCTTTACTGCATCAATACGACGTCCAGCAGGTTTGAAGAGAGTGAGAGCGACTTTTTGCAGAAATTGGCTGTCAGCACAAGCCAGTGCAATACGCCTGTCATTCTTGTGCTGACGCAGGCATTCTCCCTCAAAAAGACAGAAGCCATGCTCAATGAAGTTCGTAAGATGACTCTTCCAATCCGCGGAATTGTGCCTGTTCTGGCGCAGGACTTTGAGGTTATTGATGGATACCCGACAATAAAGGCTTTCGGACTAGACAAGCTGGTCGAGGTTATGAGTGATGTGCTGCCGGAAGCCGTGCGAGATACATTCGTAGCAATGCAGATTGTGAATCTGGACGCGAAGCAATCCAGTGCAAAGAAGACCGTTACAGCAGCAGCCCTTGCAGCTGCTGCAACAGGTGCGGCACCTATCCCATTTTCGGATGCGGCACTGTTGATACCTGCACAGGTGGCGATGCTAGTGCGTATTACAGCTATCTATCGCATTCCGATTCAAAAAGCAGCATTAACTACCATCGCCACGGCGGCAGTCGGTACAGTTGGAACGACTATTCTCGGCAAAACCATTGTATCGAACGCATTAAAATTCATTCCTGGCATCGGTACGGTTGCTGGAGGAGCAATTTCTGCAACGACGGCAGCAGCACTGACAACAGCACTGGGCAATACATATATCGGTTTGATGACCAGCATTGCAAAAGGTGAAATGAAAACTTCTGACCTTTCGACAAAGCAAGGTCAGGAAGCATTCAAAAGGGAATTTAAGGCACAGATGAGAGCCGGAAAAAATTGACCCAGTACACACAATGTTGAATGGAATCGGTATCGAGAAAAGGCCGACTCCGAAATATCTATACAGGAGGAACTGAAATGGGCAATGATGTGAAAAAAATCATGGAAGAGACAACAAAGGAAATCGTGGAAGCGCAGACCGAGCATCCTAAAAAGAAGAAAAAACTGGGTGGCTTTGCCCTGTATTTACTTGGAAGTGCTGTCGTTACCGTTGGCATGGCGGCGGTGATGCCGAAGATGATGGACAAAATGGGTCGAAAAATCTATACGGAAAGTCTGAAAAAACAGAGTGTTGATGACGATTGGGAACAAAGAATCCGGAATCGGCATCAGGAAAAAACAGCGACTGTAAATAAAGCAGAGGAGGAAAAGGAGAATGTCTAACTTTAATGCTTATGATGCTGCACAGGCTGCACAGAAAATTATGGATGAAATTAAAGAAAATTACAGCAGCCTTACGACACTAAATGTTGTAGTCATTGGCAAGACCGGTGTTGGAAAAAGCACTTTGATCAATAGTGTATTTGGTGAAAATGTGGCAGAAGTTGGACTTGGTAGGCCGGTCACACAGAGCATTCGCAAGCTTGAGAAAGAAGGCACCCCGCTTGCCATCTACGATACACCGGGTCTAGAACTTCAGGGCGATCATTCTGCTGAAAATTTACTAGAACAAGTTACGAAGCTCGTCAATGAGGGCATTCAAAGTGAAGATGTGAATCAGGCAATTCACTGCATCTGGTATTGCATCAATACAGCGTCGAGCCGTGTTGAGCCAACGGAAATGAACTTTCTGCGTAAACTTGGCGAGAATACAAAAAGATGCAATGTTCCGGTCATTCTCGTGTTGACACAGGCGTTCTCCAAGAAAAAGACAGAGGAAATGGTTATTGCACTTCGGAAAGAAAATCTTCCGGTCCGGCAGGTCGTTCCCGTTCTGGCACAGGACTATGAGATCAGTGAGGATTACCCGAAGATTAAAGCATTCGGCATTGATAAGCTAGTCGAACTTATGAGTGAACTGTTGCCGGATACCGTAAGAGACACCTTTATTGCTCTGCAAATCGCCAGCATTGACTTGAAACGGAAGCGTGCACGTGCGGCGGTTACGGCTGCCGCTGGTGCAGCCGCTTTGACGGGTGCATCGCCAATTCCATTTTCGGATGCCGCTATCCTTGTGCCAACACAAGTCTCTATGCTGGCAGGCATCACGGCGATTTTCGGCCTTCCAATTGAAAAAGCTGCTCTCACGAGCATTGTTTCTGCGACCATCGGTACAGCAGGTGCAACGGTTTTGGGAAAAACGGTTGTGTCAAATTTGATTAAGATGATTCCCGGCGCAGGTACTATTGTCGGAGCAGCAATCTCAGGCACAACGGCAGCTGCACTGACTGGTGCTTTGGGTGAGGCTTATATTGCTATCCTGACTAGAGTTGCCAGCGGCGATATAAGCTTTGCAGATCTAACCAGCAAGGAAGGAATGGAAGAGTTGCGACGTGAGTTCGAGAAGCAGTTGCGAATAAGCCACAGCTGAGTTGATAAGAAAAACAAAACTGGAAGTACAGAGAATCAAAAATAAAGTAACTTACAGGTCTACTGCACTTTTAAGTTATTACAATTTCAGTCGATTGCACATACAATACAAGTATCACTTCACTGAATGGAGGGTACTTGTACTATGGTGGACTACGCCGACATCGGAAAACGCATCCGGGCCTGCCGCCTCGCGAAAGGCATGACGCAGGAACAACTGGCCAATGAGGTCGGTGTGGTAGTCACGCATATCAGCCATATCGAAACAGGCAACTCCGTACCCAGCCTAAAAACGCTGATTGACATCATCAATGCACTGGATTGCTCTGCGGACGAGCTGCTGTGCATCGAGATCAAAAAAGCAAAACCTATGTTCGATAGCTGGATGACAGAACAGCTTGCGGATTGCTCCGCCGATGAAGCTAAAATCATCAAAGAAACAGTGATTGGCTTGAAAAGATCACTCCGAAAAGTATATAGAAAGCCCAGAAAAAATTTGTACGATTGACAAATTTGTATAAATCGACACCAAGCAGAGACTGTGAAAAGCTCCATTCTCAAAAGTATTTAGCAAGAACTCCCATTGAAACGTCAAATTTTGTCGTTTCAATGGGAGTTCTTTTGGTTTACCGAATTATCTTCAGAAAATAAAAGTTGACGCTTCCAAGTAAAAAGTTTATAATATAAGCAGAATGACGTATGCGAAAAAGCATATACACAATAATGATTACACAATTACACATGCACAAATGTGAAGGATGACTTAGCAATGGAAAAATTATCAATCCATCGCACAAATTATCTGATTGAGCAAAATTCACTAACTCAAGATTTGTTTAACCGCTGGATTGCATTCATCGATGCAAGTCCAAAAACAGTAGAAGCCTATACAAAAGGAATCAAGTATTTTGGAGAATACCTTTCCGTCCGTGGAATCCGACAGCCAACGAGAGAGACTGTTATTGCCTACCGTGATGAATTGAAGAAAAATCATAAGCCAACGACTGTGCAGAGCTACCTAGAAGCTGTCAAGCTATTTTTCCAGTGGACAGAGCAAGAAAGACTGTATCCGAACATCGCTGCACATATCAAAGGTGCAAAACTAGATTCAGAATACAAGAGGGACTATCTGACCACCAAGCAGGTAAGCAAGCTACTTGATGCCATTGACACTTCCACCCTGAAAGGTCTACGCGACTATGCAGTGCTCTCTTTAATGGTAACGACTGGACTTAGAACGATTTCCATTGTCCGGGCAGATATTGGAGACATTAGAACAGCCGGAGATTCCGTAGCACTTTACTATCAGGGAAAGGGCCATGAAGAAAAAGCGGATTATGTAAAAATTGCAGAACCAGTTGAAGATGCTATCAGAAAATATCTGGTACTTCGAGGTGAGACGGATTCGAGTGCTCCACTTTTTTCATCTATCTCAAACCGAAATAGCGGTGGACGCATGACAACACGCAGCATTAGTCGTGTTGCTAAAGATCACCTTATAGAGATCGATTTGAAGAGTGATAGACTGACGGCGCACAGCTTGCGGCATACAGCAGCCACTTTGAATCTGCTGAATGGTGGAACGGTAGAAGAAACGAAGCAACTACTGGGTCATGCAAATATCAATACTACTCTTATTTATAGTCACGCACTGGAAAGAGCAAAGAACGATAGTGAAAACCGCATAGCTAAAGCAATTTTTGGATAATCTCGCACGAGCAAGCATCTACACAATATAGGTTACACAATTGCGCATACGTATATACGCAATATCAATCACACATTATCAAAGGAGCACCCATCAATGAGCAAGAAAATAGCCATTATCAATCAGAAAGGCGGCGTAGGAAAAAGCACAACAGCAGAAGCTCTGGCTGCTGGCCTTAGCTTAAAGGGCTTTTCCGTTTTGGCCATAGACTTGGATGCACAGGGAAATATGACGTACACTATCGGCGCAGAAGTAAATGAAATAACGGCCTTAGATGTCCTTATGCAGAAGAAAACCGCACTGGAAGCTATCCAGCATACTAATAATGGTGACATTATTCCCGCAAGTAGTTCTCTTGCTGGTGCGGATGCTTTTATTGCTGATACTGGAAAGGAATACAGATTAAAAGAGGCTCTGGAACCGATTGAAAGTAAGTATGATTATATTGTCATCGATACACCTCCGGCACTCGGTATCCTGACGATTAATGCTCTTACTGCCTGTGATAGTGTTATTATTCCTGCGCAGGCTGACATTTATAGTTTGCAGGGGATTGAACAGCTTTCGGAAACTATGAAACCTGTCAAGAAGTATTGCAACCCTGCATTAAAGGTTGATGGAATCTTGCTCACCCGTTACAGTTCGAGATCTGTTTTGAGCAGAGATGTTGCCGATCTTGCTAGCCAGCTTGCCGCAAAAATTGGAACCAGAGTATTTCGGACTACTATTCGTGAAGCAATTGCTGTAAAAGAAGCTCAGATAAGCCAACAGAGCCTTTTCGAGTATGCACCCAAAGCAAAGGTGACGGATGATTACGCAGCATTCATTGATGAACTGCTCAAAGGAGAGTAAGAATTATGAGCGCATCGAAAAAGAACTTCAAAAATAATCCTGCATTACAATTTATCACATCGAATACACCTGAAGAACCGGTTGAGTCTCTTAGTTCGCTTGAGCCGTCTCAGGAACTGGCTACTCACGAGGAAGAGGAAACGGATGAGGAGTTAGAGGCTCTAATAGATGAACTACATGCTGTGATTGAAAAAATCCTTGCTAAGCGAAACTCAAAAACACCACCGGAAGGATACAAACAGAATCCGAAGTTTATTCAAAAGAAGAATCGTCGAGTTCAGCTCGTATTACAGCAGGGGCTTTATGATCGCATAAAAGAAGCGGCCAACACAGAACATCTATCTGTAAATGAATATGTGCATAGTATCCTAGATATAGTAACTCCTCATTTGGATGAAAAATAAAAGATGTGCATCCAGTATAAAACTGGATGCGCGTAACTTCCAGCCGCTGCATATGGCAGCGGCTTTTATTATCCACAGGCATATAATTGATTTTCATTATAGACTTGATTCACAAGACCTTTTTCGATCCTAAAAGCATTCAATGTCCGTAAATTACTATTATCAGACATTAAAACGACCTTGAAAATCAATCCATCACACAATAAAACTTGTGTATGCTATCATACACAAGTTTTATCCATATTCCTTTCCTGTTTTCCCCTCCACAACTGCTCCACAACTGCTTTTAAGGCAGCGCAACCATTCAAACTTTAATTGCACTCCATTTTTGTTCCATTAAAACCCATTTGAATGGCTATCCATTTAATCATGGGGTTATTGGCCTTCCATGTACAGAATCAAGCTCTTTTTATAGACTCTCCATAGCTTCCCCACTTTGAACGCAGGGATTTCGCCAGTGTCTAAAAGATCCAAAAGCAGATTTTTACCAACGTGCAGAATTTCCTGTACCTGCTTAAAGGTCAAAACATCCGGGTATTTTTCCAAATCCGACATTAAAATTCACCTCCGCTATCGTTCATTTTATGATACTGTTGTTTTCCTTGGTTTTCTTCGGATTACCTTTTCCCATATATTATCCATACAGTTCATCTGTCGATTGATTATCAATTCCTTGCACTCTTGAACAGATTGGTGCGAGTGGGAATCTTGCATATTGACGCTTGTTTAGAATTCTATCCGGGATAATCACCATGTTGATTTCCAGTATATCTAATGCCTCCACGATTCGCTTCTTTTTACGGTAGTTATACTTCACAGGCTTGCCCTGTTCACTCGCTGCCTCGATATAGGAGCGAACCAACTTTTTGGTCTTTTTATCCAGATCGCTCTCTTCCAACCGTTCTAATGCACCAGAAGCATGATACCACGGGTGCGCTCCAAACATCTTGTAGGAATATTCATAGAGAACAGTCGGAATCACTTTTCCAAGTTCTTCAAAGTAGCCATACAGCGCATGGTCTTTCAAGGTGATTTCCATATCACTCAGATTTTTGTGCTCAAACTTTTTCAGATAGGGTCGTTTTAGCTGGATTTCGTATCGGACAAGATTCTTTGAGACAGCAATATCTTCAGACCGAATTGGATATCCTTTCTCTTCTTCAGCTGATAATTGCTCGTGCTTGTCGTATAATTCAAAATTATACTTATCCTTTTCGTATGTGGCGCTTCTCATTTCGTTATGTTGGTCATGATGTTTTTCACGCCCCTTTCCATGAGGTTCTACTTTTCCGGCATAACGGACTACTTTTATGGGAAGCGTTGGATCTGCTTTCACATAGAAATCTTGCGTTATATCCACACGTTTCATTTTCCATTTAATAGAATCCTCAACATCAAGAATGCCAAGGCTCTCCAATTCATTCAAAAAAATTTCTTCTTGACAAGCCAACCCTCGTAAAGATAAATTTGTTAAGGTTAATCTCGATGGCTCTCCTGCAATTCGGGCAAGATTTATGCCGGATAACAGTATATAGTTTTTTCTGCGTTCGGGACATGACGATAGCCTGATTGTCAATCCACCGTCAATTTTCTTATAGATATAATAGTTTTCAGGTTTTCCGCCGTAATGTATCTGACGGTAATTCCCCTTGTCCACCAGCCTCTTGATTGATCCAAAAATATGAGCTTTCGATTTATAATCCGAGTATTCTCCAAGTAGCTCAAATGTATGAATCGACGGAGATAAAATAGGGAGCTTTTTGGGCATAGTCATAAACATGACCTCCTCTCTAAATTTATCCCACTGTTGTATACTAATCTAATTTTTAATAAACCTAAATTTTCCTATGCAATCTATCCCAATATATAAACATCTATATAAAACCAAATATTCAATCATCCCATTTATTCTAACTTATATCTGCATGGATATATTTTTTATATCTTATAGGAAAATCACATCGAATTTATCCGATTTTTCTTTTGCATGACAATAAACCACTAGGGTAAACCATCAAAATCCACCCTAAAACGAAAGCAACGATAGTTTCGACATTTGGGATGGTTTTTTCACTCAAAAAAACAACTTGATAGTTCGTCAGAAATCAATTTTATTGCATTACATACACTCTCTGCTCACCAAATTTATTTTTGAATCAAAAAATGGGCTGATGTGTGTGCATCAGCCCATTTTAAAACCACACATTGTGTAATGTGTATTCTGCAATGTATATGACTCAAAGCAGATTTCTTCATTCAAATTCGTAATCATCTTCAGGCAGAAGACTTATACCCATGAATCCGCGTGTAAGAACTCTATTGACATATTTTCGATCTCGAAATATTCCGTGATTCTCCATATACTTATTAAACTGAGTTTTTGAACACAATGGAAGAATATTTTCATCACAGTATTTCATATATCGATCTCTTAGTTCTCTAGTCGGACAAAACGCATGGCCGTCATCAATGTCACAGCAATCTTCAATAAAATCCTGCAAATAATCAACTGGCCTCTTTTGAACCATTCCCTTTCGTATATCATCTTTAATCGGAGGGAACTTATAGTCCAAGCCTTCCAACTTTTTTGCATATTCCAAAAGTAAAGTTACTATTCCATCTCGTTCTTCCCAGAATTTATTACCAAGATCAGGATCTTCTTTTTTGACCCGATTATTAAACGGAAGATATATCAATCTATTCCAAAAAGCCTCATCGTCTGATTTAATGCTTACTGGATGATTCGTCGCAAATACAAATTTAACGGGATGATTTAACTTTTTAGATGTTTTATTTTTGCGCTGAACTTGTACCGTATCGCCACCAGTAATCTGCTTTATTTTAGCTACTGCCGACGCATTTAATGGCTCCTGTGGCAAATCCAGAGATATATTTATTCTAGCATCCAGTAGTGCCTCAGACTCAAATCGTCCTCCCAAATCGCCCACTGGAAGATTGCTTACTGCATCCGGTGGGTATAGTCTTTGTATAAAGTTAAACAGAACGCTTTTTCCTGTATTGGGTAAATACCCTGCAACAAAGAAAACTTTTCCTTTCCGTGTCTCAACCAAAAGGTATCCTAGTGCCATGAGGAGTCGCTTCGCCAGTTTCTTTCTTCCGCCCGTTGTATCATGTATAAACTTTCTAAAATTTGGGCAGTCTGCATTTTCATTATAGAAGGCATCCAAACAAGTAAACGTAAGGTATTTCGGATCACGATCTTCTAATTTTTCTTCTTCAAGAAAGTAAATTCCATTCTTCAGTGAACAGTATGTTTCTTGGTCTGGATCAATCTCGCGTTTTAATTCAGGATCTGTTTTCAAACATTTATAAAGTTCCGTATAAGCGCGAAGATTTTTTGCATCATGAAGTCCGTCGCTAACGTGATAACGGTAAAGTTCTATTACATCATCTTGATCTACCCGCTTATAATACTCATCATTATCATAATGATACACAATGCCGTCTATAACGACAAACGGGGTACGTTCTGCCAATATCCTTTCCATTTTAACAACTGGAAGATCTCTTAGCGAATCTACATCTTCAATATCTTCCTCTTTAGATATCATCTCCGAAATGTTATCATATCCTAATTGCTCTCTAAGTCTTTCCAGAATATTGTCTTCGTCAGGCGAGCAAGTATAATCTTTATTATATCCCATTTCTTCTGAAGTCGGCAAGAGATCTTTACGTTCCATAACACGCCTCCATACACAAAGTCTCTATATTAACAGCCATCGTGGAAAATTCACACAACACCGTCCGTGAAACGAAAACCTTTATCATATTTTAACACAAAGGACATCTGCCCAGCAAGGCTTCGTTTTCCACCGTATAGGCCCTTTGTATTAGTTCACCACCAAATACAAGACCTTCATATGGGCTTGACTCACAATATAACATTTGATACAATAAAGTCAACGACAAATGTTATACTCTTTAGAGGTGTCCTATGAACACAATTTTTGAAATCCGTTCGGCTTTGCAATGGAGTCAATCAAAATTTGCAGATGAGATTGGTGTCTCCTTCGCTACTGTAAATCGTTGGGAAAATGAAAAATCAACGCCAAATCGTCTCGCACAGGAAAAAATGCTTGCAATTTGCGAAGAAAATCATATCTCTATGTCTGAAATCGTACATGATGCCATCGCCAAAGATGCTACAGAAATTTCTGGGCAACACCCAGAAAAATTGGTTTTGTACCATGGCTCAAAATCGGGCATTAGAGGAAAAATAAGTCCAGCCAGCCGTGACCGTTGCGATTTCGGAGCTGGATTCTATATGGGAACTGATCCTCTTCAACCGCTTACACTGATTTGCGACTATGAGCAGTCCATTTTTTATATTCTGTCGGTTAATCTTCATAATCTGAAAACTTTGGACGTGCCTGCTGACATTGAATGGGCTATGCTGGTAGCTTATCATCGTGGACGAATGGAAGTTGCACGGGGAACAAAGTTCTTCCAGAAATATCAGGCATTGGATAAAGGATATGACATGGTGATTGGCAGCATTGCAGATGATCGGATGTTCTACGTCCTTGACAGCTTCTTTGAAGGAACCATTACCGATACAGCACTGGTGAAGAGCTTGTCCGCCTTAAAGCTAGGCCGCCAGTACGTTGCTGTTACACAGAATGCCTGTGATGCAATCAGGGTAGAGCGCGAAGTACGGCTGCTTTGGATGGAGCGTCAGGCATTAAAGAAAGCCAGCGAACAGAACCGCAGCAGCGGTGTCGCTCTTGCTAATCAGATTTGTAAAGACTACCGCAGAGAAGGTCGCTATTTTGATGAAATTCTGGATGCGGCGAAACGAGAGGGGTAATCCTTATGGATATGCTTCAGCTGAAACTATGCGATATTCAGGGACGCTTGTTTGAACTCTCTTTACAAGCAGGTTATGACAGCGAAGATTTCATAAAGCAGTTCATGCGTTCCAAAGTCGCACATGATCTGGATTCGGAGTATAATCGAATGCAATGGGCTGGTGAGGAATATCTTCTGGAAGAATTTTCAGATGAATGCCCACAGACTGTAAAAGGGGACGCGCAGTACTCTAAGGAAGTTTTGTATTGGGCGGGATACATTTACCGCTATTGGCACATTCTGACCAAAGAATCCAGCAAAGATATCTACACACAAGCTCCTGCAAAGACCATGAACACAAACTATCTAATGTTCCATACCATGTCCCCAGAGCTTGCTATTGATGATCTAAAAGAGCTGCATAGACAAAAACACAGTCTCAAAAATACCAAATAAGCTATCAAGAACACGGTATCCACCTGATGACGGATACCGTGTTCTTTTTGTGTTTTTCATACATATAACTTGCCACCTCCAACTTTTAGTTCAAAGCAAACAGGTGAGAATTTTTTATTATTTAATGTCACTTTATCGGGCATCTTTTTTATTTTTAATTTTTCTGAAATCTGTCATAATTGTCATATTTGTCATTAGCTTTCTCCCATTTCAACTTGTATAGATACCATCCAGCTCAAATCACCTGTGGCGAACCGAAAATCTCAATTTTTTGATTATATATTATACCTATAGAAAAGACATGGATAATTGATACATTCAATTTCTCCATGTCTTTTACTTTTTTAATAAAAATGGAGGAAATTCCAATGGCCGACATCGTGGCAAAAGTTCTTATGAAATGTGCAAAGGCAATCGGCAAAGGAGTTGTATTGCTCATCATCTGGACTGCCCACAAACTCGAAAATAAGTAAAAACATCAAAAATTCAGGAGGTACAAACTATGTCCGCAAATGTTGAAACCATGTTCTCTGTTCGTGAGACCCCTTGGCACGGCCTTGGCCG
>OGCZ01000380.1_pt1 | contig 24032 bp, 27 predicted proteins | sample 1570211 | NCBI WGS metagenome assembly OGCZ01 (sample SAMEA2582158, study PRJEB24529) | metagenome | biome: Human gut stool | place: China | collected 2011 | reverse complement strand
TGCCGCACCTCGCTCGCCGTATCGGCACTTAGAATTATGCGGTATTGCCTAAAATCAATAAAAGTCTGCGGAGAACTCCCAAAATGACAGAACGAATCATCGGCAACCAAATCCGGCTGCCCCCTATTATCGGAATGATGCGGTGTCCCTGCTGTGGTATCGGGACAGGGATGTCTGCAAGCAGGTGGATAGCCGGGATGCGCCATACGATGTGGAACTTTTGCGCCGTATGTACGATTATCTTAGCACCCGCGGTGATTGCTGCTATATCGAATATGAGGGCACGCTGGTTGGGGATGTCTCCCTGCAAAATAATGTGGAAATTGCCATTGTGGTAAGTAAAGCGTTCCAGAACCAGCACATCGGGCGGCGGAGAGGGTAAAGCGGGCAAATCGGAACTTGTCGGAGTAAAACTCCGCCATCTTGCGCTGTGCGCAAGCCCGTTCTGTCGCTTGAAAGCCCCCCACTGGGGCTTTCATTGCTTCACTTCGTTTCGCAAGCGCGAATTTATTAATATTTATTTCCCGAAGCGTATATTCTGTACGGTTCTTTTTTCAATCGTCAGATTTTCGTAGATGCGAATGCCGCCGTTTCCCTGCGGCGCTTGCGCAAGCAAACCCACTTTCACCTTTTTTGCCCCGAAAAGATTGAAAAATCTGGTCATGTAAAAAGTCTTTCCATCCTCGGAATAATGGAATGCGTACGAATCGTTCACTCTGCAAATTTGCAGCCAAACACAATTTCCTGCAATATTGCATCCGTTTGCGTCATCGGATACACCATTTTTGGTAACTACACTGACCGCGGCGTGTGTACCAAAGTCAGTTTTTTCAAAGCAGCTTTTTGCCCAGTTGTTTGCATCTTCCATGACCATGAGCGATGCGGAATCATAGGTATCCTTAAAATCATGAGACACCTTAACTTTAAGAACAAAGTCTCCTTCAATTTCGGTAAAGTAAAAAGGTGCATTACATAGCGTTTCGGGGGTTATCCCTTCTTCTGAAACAGCGCCGTTGTTACAGAAAAAGTCGCTCTGCGCAGGTGCATAAATTTCTATTTTTCCGTTTTCCGTTGTTATGTTGCCTTTGTTTAGCCATTGGAAATCCATAATTCTTTACCTCCACAAACTCCGATTTGCATGTTTTATAACGCTTTACTTCAAATCAATACCGGTACACAATGCCCTGCTTGACGGCGTTGGATGCCTGCTGCCCGGCCAGGCGGCTGGCGAGGGCCAGCGCAAAGGGGATGGCCGCACCCAGCGCTTCGCCGGTAATGATGTTGCCGTCCAGCGTGATGGGCAGGCCGGTGTACTCGGCCCCGGCGGCGGTCAGTTTATCTTCCATGCCGGGGTAAACCGTTGCCTTTTTGCCCTGCAAAATGCCGAACGCCGCCAACACAGACGGTGCGGCGCAGATTGCGGCCACGACCTTGCCTGCGGCGGCAAACTCGGTGCAGACCTTGCGCACCGTGGCATCGGCTTTCAGGTTGTCCACACCCGGAATGCCGCCGGGCAGGATGGCGGCATCAAAAGCGGAATAATCCAGCTCTTCGGCCAGGGCATCCGCCACAACGCTGATGCTGCGGGCAGATTTGACGATCTTTTCGCCGCCCACGGCAGCAATCGTTACTTCCACACCGGAACGGCGCAGCAGATCCACGCACAAAAGGCCCTCGCACTCTTCCAGGCCGGGCGCAAAAAAGATAACAGCTTTGCTCATACAAAACACTCCTTTACAAAATAATACAATTTGAATAATATAAAACAAATATACAAATATGACTAAAACTCTTCTGAATAATACAATCTGGAAAATACAAATAAAATATACGAATTAAAATGGGTGGAACCGCGCGACCAGCAGGCCAATAAACGGCAGGGGTGCGGCCCGGCGGCGCAGCGCCGTGATAAGCCCCACCAGCGAAAGCACATCTACCAGCAGCGTCAGGCTCAACGCAACCTGCTCCAGCACCGGAACAAACCCAAGCGCGGCACAGATGGTTGCCAGCATCAACACCATCAGCCCTTGGTTCAGGTGGAACCGTACAAATTCATCCTGCCGCCATTTGGTGCAGGCGGGAATTAAAATCAAAATGCTCAGGTAGCACAAAGCACCCATCCAGCGGGCCGTGCTGCTGACGGCGGGTTCTTCCGGCTGGGTGTGTTCCGCTTTGGCCGGTTCAGCAGAGGCAGCCGCGGGGGTGCTGCGCTTTTTCTTTTTACTCATACTTGCCACCAAACAAAAAGTCCATGCATGCAGGCACCTGCTTGGCCCAGCAGGCTTCGCAGTGGGTGCCGTCCGGCTGCATATAGGGGTCAACGGCGGCGCCTTTGCCCAGCAGCGCGCGGCATACTTCCAGCGCATTGGCGGTGTATTCGCCCAAAGCACCGGGCTTATCGCTCTCTTTTTCGCCCCAGCTCAGATAAACACGGGTGCCGGGGTGGATCGTGGCGTTGGCAATCTCCTGCCGCAGCTCCGGCATGCACAGCCGCACCGAGGGCGATAGGCACGCTGCTTTGGAAAACACTTTGTTGTAAGCGGTGATGGCGTACAGGCTCATCAGGCCGCCCATGCTGCTGCCGCCAATGGCCGTGTTGGCGCGGCCAGGCAGGGTGGGGTAGCGCTTGTCCATCATCGGCTTGAACTTTTTGGTCAGCCACTCCATGTATTCATGCCCCGTGCCCGTAATGCCGCCGAACCAGTCCGACTGGTAGGGACAGTATTCTTCCAGCCGCTTGTTGCCCTCGTGGTTGCACTCCGGTGCGGCAATGATCCAGTTGGGGTGGGCGTCACAGTATTCTTTCAGCCCCCAGCAGGTGCCGTATGTGGCGGTGGAGTCAAAAAACAGGTTGTGGCCGTCAAACATATAGAGTACGGGATATTTTTTGCCGGAAGTCTGCCAGTCATCCGGCAGGTAAACAAAAGTCCGGCGGGTCAGCCCGTACGGGGTAATGCTGACATCAAACGTTTCAACCATACAAAATCCCCCAATTCCAGCAGGGCAAACGCCCGGCCAAAAGATTGGTATTATTGTACCGCAAAAAACGATCTTTGACAACCGCCCGCAATCTGCCCGCTCTTGGTGGAAAACTATTGTCATGATTTGTGTCTTGACACATGACAACTTCGGCGGTACAATGCTGAAAGATATCTGAGAGGAGCAAGAGTATGGGAAAGCTTAAGGAATTTTTGAAGCGCAAGGACGTTGTGTTCTCGGCGCATCGCTATGGCATTGATGCTATGGGCGCTATGGCTCAGGGCCTGTTTGCCAGTTTACTGATCGGCACCATCATTAAAACGCTGGGCGAGCAGATCGGCCTGCAGTTTTTGGTGGATGCCGGTACTTTCGCCCAGAGCGTGGCCGGGCCTGCCATGGCGGCTTCCATCGGTTACGCCCTGCACACCCCACCGCTGGTGCTGTTCAGCCTGATCGCTGTGGGCAGTGCTGCCAACAGCCTGGGCGGTGCAGGCGGCCCCCTGGCCGTATACTTTATCGCCATTGTTTCGGCAGAGTGCGGCAAGCTTGTCAGCAAAGAGACCAAAGTCGATATCATCGTTACCCCGGCGGTCACCATTCTGGTGGGCACGGGTCTGAGTGTGCTGTTTGCCCCTGCCATCGGCGCGGCGGCTTCTGCGGTGGGCAGCGTGATCATGTGGGCCACTGAGCTGCAGCCCCTGCTGATGGGCATTCTGGTTTCGGTGCTGGTTGGCATTGCGCTGACTTTGCCCATTTCCAGCGCAGCCATCTGCGCGGCGCTCAACCTGACCGGTCTGGCGGGCGGCGCTGCCGTTGCGGGCTGCTGCGCCCAGATGGTCGGCTTTGCCGTGATGAGCTTTAAGGAAAACGGCGTGGGCGGTCTGGTCAGCCAGGGCATTGGCACCAGCATGCTGCAAATGCCCAACATCCTGAAAAAGCCCCGCGTGTGGCTGCCGCCGATCATTGCTTCCGCCATTACCGGCCCCATTGCCACCTGCGTGTTCAAATTGCAGATGAACGGCCCGGCGGTTTCTTCCGGCATGGGCACCTGCGGCCTGGTGGGTCAGATCGGCGTGTACACCGGCTGGGTGGCCGATGTGGCATCCGGCGCAAAAGCGGGCATCACCGCCTTTGACTGGGCAGGCTTACTGCTGGTCAGCTTTGTTCTGCCCGCCGTGCTGTGCGCTGTGCTGGGCGCGCTGTTCCGCAAAAAGGGCTGGATCAAGGACGGCGACCTGAAGCTGGACTAAGCCAATGGACGTTCAGGAAGTGTGGGCGCTGCTGGAACAGCACCAGGGCGAGCAATTTTATACTGCAAAATGCCTGCCGTTTTGCTATATCATCCGTGGCGGCGGCCCTGCAAAAGATTGCAACCCGCCAGGCAGCGGGGGAGGCCATCACCGGCCCCAAAAGATTGGCTGCTATGGTGCCAGCTACTTATACCCGATGTTTTAAATCTGGGTATCATTCCATAACCTGAAACGGGCAAAGAAATTTAAGACAATCAAAGAACTTTTTCGGCAGTGCCGGGCAGATTTCTGCCCGGCACTGGCTTTTTTACTAAAAATCGATAGATAAAATTTAATATCAAGTCTTAAAAATTGTCTTTACAAATCTCAAAACTGTGCTATAATAAGGCTATAGAACAAGGCATAATATACTGACGCAAAAAACTTTGATTCGGAATAAATCTTAAACTATGAATAAGGAGAATGTTATGAACAAGTATGCTGGTACCCAGAGCGAGAAAAACCTGATGACCGCATTTGCGGGCGAATCCGAAGCACGCAACAAGTACACCTTCTTTGCCTCCGTGGCCAAAAAGCAGGGTTTTGAGCAGATCGCAGCACTGTTTTTGAAAACGGCTGATAACGAAAAAGAACATGCCAAGCTGTGGTTCAAGGAGCTGAACGGCATCGGCGATACCGCCGACAACCTGAAAGCCGCCGCCGCGGGCGAAAATTACGAATGGACCGATATGTATGACAGCTTTGCCAAGACGGCTGAGGAAGAGGGCTTCCCCGAACTGGCTGCCCGGTTCCGCCTGGTGGGAGCCATTGAAAAGCATCACGAAGAGCGCTACCGCGCCCTGCTGCACAACATTGAAATGGCAGAAGTGTTTGCCAAGAGCGAAGTAAAAGTGTGGGAGTGCCGCAACTGCGGCCACATCGTGGTGGGCACCCAGGCCCCCGAAGTCTGCCCCACCTGCAATCACCCCCAGAGCTACTTTGAAGTCCACGCGGAAAATTATTGATGATGGAGAACCGCCCCGGAAAGCATAACCTTTCCGGGGCGGTTTTTGGTGTGGGAAAATGTATTTTATGGGGCTGAGAATGGGAAAAATAGTTGAGTGGGTGGTATCGCCCATAACGGGATTTTCCCCAAAGCCCCGGAACGCTCAAGACCGTTCCGAAACATTATGAATGATGCACGCTCTGCTGTAATGCCATGAACATTGCAAAAATTTGAAATATCTACATACCCAATGTTCCGGCGGGATCGGATGCCCCCATCCTACTGATATGATAAAGACAGATTGCCTTAAATCAGTTCGCGCTGGGGGCCTGGCTCAGGTCGGTGCCAAAGTACTTCTCGCTGATCTCGGCAATGGTGCCGTCCTCGCGCAACTCATTGATAGCCTGGTTCAGAGCTTCGCGCAGGGTGGCGGTTTCATCGCCCTTGCGCACAGGGAAAGCAACCTGGGAAGCATCATTGGTCAAAGCCGCAATCTTGATGTTCGCATCGGGATGCTCTTTCAGGTAGTCAAAATAGGTTACTTCGGCGTTCAGGGTGGCATCCACACGGCCGTTCAGCAGCAGCTCAATGGTCTGGTTCAGGTCGTCCACGCCGGTGGTTTTGGCGCCATAGCTTTCGGCCAGTGTTGCATAGGTGCTGGAAATGGTGTTGGCGGTGGTCTTGCCGTTCAGATCCTCAAAGCTGTTGATGCTGTCATCATCGCTTTTTACAATAATGGCAGTGCGGATGTAGCAGTACGGGTCAGAAAAATCGTATTTCTGGGCGCGCTCTTCGGTAATTTCCACGCCGTTGGCCATGCTGTCATAGCGGCCGCCGTCCACGCCGGCCAGCAGGCCGTCCCATTCGCCCTCCACAAAGGTGGCCTTTACGCCAAGCTTTTCGGCAACCTTCTGGGCAACTTCAATGTCGAAGCCGACCAGCTGGTCGTTTTCGTCATGGTAGGTCCAGGGGGACCAGGTGCCCTCGGTGCCAAACACGATCTCGCCGCGCTGCTGAATCTGGGCCAGCAGATCGCCGGAGTTATCGGCGCTGGCAGCGGTTTCGCTGGAAGTATCCGCTGCCGGTGCAGCAGAGGACGCTGCGGAGGAACCGCAGGCGGACAGCAGGGCGGCTGCCAGTACGGCAGCGGTCAATGCTTTCAGTTTCATATGTGCTTCTCCTTGGTTATGTAAAAACTTTCATTTATCTTCCACCAGACGCAAAAAAGCGCGGGTGCGCTCCTCGCGTGGGGCGGTAAAAATCTCTTTGGCGGGACCCTGTTCCACCACAACGCCGTGCTCCATGAACACGACCTGGTTAGAAACATTGCGGGCAAAGCCCATCTCGTGGGTCACGACCAGCATTGTCATGCCATCGGCGGCCAGGTCCCGCATCACGGCCAGCACTTCCACGGTCAGCTCCGGGTCCAGCGCGCTGGTGGGCTCGTCAAAATAGATGATCTTGGGGTCGGTGGCAATGGCGCGGGCAATGGCCACGCGCTGCTGCTGCCCGCCGGAAAGCTGATTGGGGTAGCTGGCACCGCGGTTGCCCAGGCCGACCTTTTCCAGCGCTTTTTGGGCGCGGGCTTCGGCCTCATCCCTGGGCATTTTGCGGGCAACAATCAACCCTTCGGTCACGTTCTGCAGCGCGGTCTTATTCAAAAACAGGTTGTAATTCTGGAACACAAACGCTGTGTGGCGGCGGGCTTCGTACATCTCAGTGCGGCGCACATGGCCCAAATGGTAGGTCTGGCCGTCCAGCACCATAGTGCCGTCCTCGGCCTGGTCCAAAAAGTTGGCGCAGCGCAGCAGAGTGGTCTTGCCGGAACCGGAAGGCCCGATCAGCGAAACAACCTCGCCCTTGTGCACCGTCAGGTCCACGCCTTTCAGCACATCCAGCGTGCTGAACGATTTGCGGATTCCGGTGATTTTCAGCATCTCCTGCATGGCGGCACCTCCTCAGGAATTCTGGCTGAAGCCTTTGGCGTTCAGCTTTTTTTCGCCCCAGCGCTGGACCTGCGTCAGGATGGTGGAGAACATCAGGTAGATAAAGGCAACTTCCAGATAAAGCGGCAGCGATTCATAGGTGCGCGCCACAATGCGCTGGGTGGCCATAAACATCTCGGTTACCGTAATGTTTGCGGCAAGGGAGGTATCTTTGAGCAGGGAAATCAGCGAGTTGAACAGCGGCGGGAACGCCGTGCGCAGTGCCTGCGGCAGCACAATACGGCGCATCGTCTGCAGATAGGTCATGCCAACGCAGTACCCGGCTTCCATCTGACCAGCGGGAACAGATTCCAGCGCGGCGCGGATGGTCTCGGCGCAGTAGGCACCCTCATTGATGGCAAAGCAGGCCACAGCAGCCGGGAACGGGTCGATCAGTACGCCAAGGCTGGGCAGGCCGTAAAACACCACGAACAGCTGTACCAGCACCGGGGTGCCGCGGATGACCCAGACATAAAACCGGGCAAGTTGCCGCAGAACGGGGATTTTGGCGGTCTGCACAAGGGCAGTAATCAGCGCAATGACCAACGCAAGCGCAAAAGAAATGATCGTAAGCGGCAGGGTGACCGTAAGGCCGTTAATTAAAATCTTAGGAAAAGAGTCGATCAAAATGCCGACCAGACGTGTATTCACAGCGGAGTCCTTTCCGTTTTTGCAAAACAAGATAAAAATAGACAAACTACCCATCATTATACTAGGGTATGGGAGAAAAAGCAAATTAAATCTGCTTCATAAAATAAAGCAGAGTACAAAATGGCAGGCAAAAACACAAAAGCCCGCTTGAAAAGCGGGCTTTTGTGCATAGAGGGGTGGGAAAGTATATAAAGGTCAGAAGATGGTAATGTAATAAATGGGAACTTAAAGGGGTTATACTCTGTTTTTCTCTTTCTTGTTACAAATACATTATAACCTTGATTATTAAAATGTCAAATGCAATACTTGCAATTTTGTTTTGCTTTTATTATAATGATGCCCAGATAACTTAAAATAATTCAGCATATGCACATAAAATGAAAGGGTTTTCGGTTTTGTAATGCCATACAAGGTTTATTTGCTTTATTTTATTTTTATTGTGCTCATTGACTAAAACTGACAGGAAGTGACTCGACATGGATGAATTAGACAGCAAAATCATCCAGCTTATGATGCGCAACGCCCGCATGCCGGTCAAGGAAATCGCCAAACAGGTCAACCTGACCAGTCCGGCGGTGTCCAGCCGTATCCACCGCATGGAGCAGGAGGGCATCATCGGCGGCTATACCGTGCGCCTGCACCACCCCGGCGAGAATAACCGAGTCCAGGCGTTGATTTCCATCCAGACGGCGGCATCGGAACGGGACCATTTCCTTAAAATGATCCAGGGCGAACCGCAGATCCTGCAGTGCTACCGCGTGACCGGCAGCTATAACTTTATCGTCAAGGTCAGCTGCCCCGGCATTGATGCACTGGAACACCTGCTGACCCACCTGCAAAAGATGGGCAACACCAACACCCAGATCATTCTTGCCACACCGCTGGACCGCAGTCTGAGCCTGGAAGGGGACGTATAAATGGAATTGCATATTTGTAAACAATGCGGTCTGGTGGCTCCCAAGGGCACTACCGTCTGCCCGCGCTGCGGCCGTGCGCTGCCCCCCACCAAAGCAGAAGCCAGCCGCCCGCGCTATACCATCCATGTGGACCCGGATATGGTTCAATACTGGGATGATGAAGACGAGGATGAATTTCCGCTGAAAGATGATCCCTTTTTCATGTGGTATGGGGGCGAGCAACAGGAAGAGATGGGCACTGGGCATTACCTTGCAACGCTGCTGTTGTTTGCCATCCCGGTGGTGGGCCTTATCATGATGATTTACTGGAGCCTTTGCGGCAGCAAATGGGAGGAACGCCAGAAGCTGGCCACTGCCTGCATGATCAAGCGGCTGGTGGGGGACCTGGTCATTCTGGCCCTGCTGATTGCGGCGCACAGTGTGATCGTTGGCCTTTCTTACATGCCCATCCTGCTTGGCGGCATGGGTTATTAAAAGGAGGGAAGCACAGTGAAAGCAAGCGTGATTATCCCCAATCTGAATGGTGCTGGCTGGCTGCGGGATTCCATCGAATCCATCTGGGCGCAGACTGAGCAGGACTTTGAGCTGATCGTGATCGATAACGGCTCCACCGATGAAAGCCTCGAAATTGCCCACAGCTACTGCGGTAACCCCCGCTACCACCTGATCGAAAACAGCGAGAATACCGGTTTTTCCCATGCTGTCAACCAAGGCATCGCCATGGCCAAAGGCGAGTATATGGCCTTGTTCAATAACGATGCCTTTGCCGAACCGAACTGGTTGGAAGAGCTGCTGAAAACCGCTGAGAGCGACCCGAAGATTTTTGCGGTATCCAGCCTGATGCTGCGCTATTACGAGCCGGAACTGGCCGATGACGCCGGAGATTATGTGACGATTCTGGGCTTTGCCTGCAAGCGCGGCGACGGCCTGAAAGCCAGCCGCTACCAGAAGCCCTGCCGTATTTTTTCTGCCTGTGGCGGCGCAGCACTGTACAGAAAATCCATTTTGGATAAAATTGGCGTTTTTGACGAATTGTTTTTTGCCTACTATGAGGATGTTGACCTCAGCTGGCGCGCCAACAATTTTGGTTATAAAAACGTCTATTGCCCCACCGCAAAGTGCCGCCATATCTGCGGTGCCACCACCGGTGCGGTGCGGTATAACCCATTCAAAAGCATTCAGAGCGGCCGCAACAGCATTCTGCTGCCCTACAAAAACCAGCCGGTGGTCATGCTGGTTGTCAATTTTATCCCCATGCTGCTGGGCTATTTGTTGAAAGTTATCATGTTCCGTCACCGCGGCTTCGGCAATGATTATGCCAAGGGCTATGCGGAAGCCAAGATCGCCCTGCCCAACATCAAAAAGCCCAAATTTTACTGGCGTAATCTGCCTAACTATTTATGGTGCGAGGGCAGCATGATCGTTGGGCTGTTCCGCTACCTGGTCTACCGCGTTCAGCGCGCGCTGAAAATTACCTGAAAGATAACGGAAGCAATAGAATAAAATAAAGCATGTGATTTCCCGCCCGGCAAAGGTGGAAAAAGCACATGCTTTTTGCATTTGTGGAATCGTGTTATATCTAAGGCAATACCGCATAATTCTAAGTGCCGCAGCCGCCGTATCGGCACTTAGAATTATGCGGTATTGCCCTACAAATGCTTGCTGGGGTTTCGTGGATATTCGTTATTTTCTCCCGCGCTGCAATTCGATCCAGGCCAGGTCTCCGCGCTCCAGGCCGTGGATCAAAACCTCGGCAGTGGCAATGTTGGTGGCAACGGGGATGGCGCGGGTATCGCACAGGCGCAGCAGGGTAACGGTGTTCGGCTCATTGGGCCGGGCGTTGACGGGGTCGCGGAAAAACAGCAGCATATCAATTTCGCCGCAGGCAATCATGGAGGAAATCTGCTCGGCACCGCCGCGTGCACCGGGGTACAGGCAGTGAACCGGCAGCCCACAGGTATCGTGTACCACTTTGCCCGTCACGCCGGTGGCAACCAGTTCGTTCTGAGACAGAATACGCACATAGGCTGTGCAGAACTGGGCCAAAAGCTCTTTGCGGGAATCATGGGCAATCAATGCGATCCTCAAGGTGGGTGCCTCCTATAATTACAATTATTTATATAATATCATAGAATAGATTGCTGAAAAATGCAAGCCACCTTTGGTTAAACCGCCCGCTAACCCCGAAAAAGCGTGCAGTGTTACCAAAAAACTTTACACGATTTTGGCAAAACCGCTTTGTGCGAATGTGCTATAATATGTACAATAAATACATAACCTGTAAGGCACCAAAAGCGCCGCACAGGCAAAGGAGGAAAAACGCTATGAAAAAATCCGCACAGACCGTCATTCGGGAAGGCGCCTGCTATACTATCGCTGCCGCCAATGGCCGCGTGCTGGAAGTTGCCGATTTCAACACCGAGAACGGTGCATCCATCCGCCTGTGGAGCTATGAGGGTCAGCCCTGGCAGCAATGGATTTTTGAGGAAGCCGCCGAAGGCCAGTACCGCATCAAAAACCGCTTTACCGGCAAGGTGATGGACCTGGCCATGAGTGGTGTTGTAAACGGAACCTGGGTGCATCAGTGGGAGAAAACCACCGGCAAGGGCCAGCGGTGGGAGATTGTTCCCGCCGATGGCGGCAAGGCCAAGATCCGCAATGTGCTGGCTGATAAGGTCATTGACCTGGTAGGCATGCGGGTCGATAACGGTACCCAGGCCCAGATCTGGCAGGATGTGTTTGGCGAAAACCAGCTGTGGAGCATCCAGCCCGTGCCGGATAAGCTGCTGCAAAAGGATATGCCAAAGCCGGAACCCAAGAAAACGGCCCCCAAGTCCACCCGCACCCAGACCGGCACCGGCCGCGCCAAAAAGACCGGCGGCAAAGGCGGACGCCGCGCAGCCAAGTAAAGCAGAGAAAACCGAATAAATAAAATTGAAACAGCCCGCTCATCCGGCAACAAACGGATGGACGGGCTGTTGCGGTTACATTTTGAAAGCCAAACTTTACTGGCGGATCATGCGGTAGCCAACGCCGATGTGGGTCTGGATATAGCGGGGGTGGCTGGGGTCTTCCTCAATTTTTTTGCGCAGCGTTGCCATAAACACGCGCAGGGACGGTGTGTCCGATGCAGCCGGGCTGCCCCAGACTTCGTTCAGCAGATAGTTGTGGGTCAGCACTTTGCCGGTGTTCTTGGCCAGCACGCAGATCAGCTTGTACTCAATGGGGGTCAGGTGAATCTCCGTTCCGCCGCGGTACACACAGCCTGCGGCATAGTCAATGCGCAGTTCTCCGTTCTCGTATATGCTGGCCTGGTCACCTGCGCGGGAAGTATCATACCGCACACGGCGCAGCGCCACGCGCAGCCGGGCCAAAAGCTCCTCCACGCTAAACGGCTTGGTCAGGTAATCATCTGCACCGGCATCCAGGGCGGATACTTTGTCGGTATCATCACTGCGGGCCGAAACCACCAGAATGGGCACATTGCTCCATCCGCGAATCTTGCGAATCACATCAATACCGTCCATATCCGGCAGGCCAAGGTCCAGCAAAATTACATCCGGCCGTGCCGAAGCAGCTTCCAACAGGGCACCGGCTCCGTTCTGTACACGGTGGTACTGATAATTGCGGGTTTCCAGTGTGGTGGAGATCAGCCGTGCAACAGCCGGGTCATCCTCCACCACAAGGATCAGCGGTTTATTCATACAGGGTCACCTCAGTTCGCGGGAGTGTAAAACGGAAGCAGGCACCGTGCGGTGCAGCGTTCTGTACATCGATCACACCGCCATGGGCGGCAACAATGGAACGGCACAAGGCCAGCCCAAGACCCAGCCCGCGGCGGCCATCGCTGCGGGTTTTGCCAAGGGTATAAAACATATCAAACAGCTTATCCCGGCTTTCTTCCGGGATGCCGGGGCCGTTATCCGTTACGCAGATGCGGACAAATTTGCCCTCCGGCGCGGCGGAAAGCTCGATGCGGGAATGTTCGGGGGTATATTTGATGGCGTTGTTGATGAGGTTCACCAGCACCTGCTCGATCAGCTGGGCGTCCATATCGGCCATCAGCAGGTCATCCGCCACGTTGGTCACAATGGTGTGGCGGGCGGCGTCGTGATCCAGATGAATCAATACATCGTCAAAAATGTCTTGAATCAGCTCCGGCTGAATGCGCAGGTTTACCTGGCCGTTCTCCATCCGGGTGATGGAAAGCAGATTTTCCACCAGATGGTTCAGCCAGTTGGCGTCCTCATAAATTGCGGCAGAAAGCTCCCGGCGCTTTTCCTCGGTCAGCAGGGGATTTTTCTCGGTCAAAATCAGCGCGTTGCCGGAAATGCTTGTCAGCGGGGTGCGCAGGTCATGGCTGATGCTGCGCAGCAGGTTGGCGCACAGCTGTTCCTGGCGGGCGGCTTCCTCAATTTCGCGCCGGGTGCGGTTGGAGGCTTCTTTTTCCAGCGCCAGGGAACACACATCCAGGATGGATAATGCCAGATTGTGCTCATAGGTGCTGAATTCATGCAGCGCCGGGCAACTGCGGTAATCCGTCTGGCTGGGCGGGGGCAGAATCAGGGTTCCCGGTGCAATGTGCTCCGGTGCGGGGGCAAAGCAGACCGGGCGCTCCAACAGCTTGCCCAGCTGGGTGGCCGTTATCCGCAGAATGGTGTCGGGGTCTTCGGCCCCCAACAGGCTGCGGCTGGCTTCCAGCAGCACCTGCGAAGCGTAGGCTTTGCGCTCGCTTTGGGCGGCCTGTACCTTGATACGCCCCGTCAGCGAGGAGCAGAGCAGCGAAACGCAGAGCATGACCACTGCCGTTACCATGTCGTCTGACCGGATGCGGAACTGCATAAAGGGGTCAATGAACATATAGTTGACCAGCATCACCGAGAACAGCGAAGCCACAACGCCGTACACCAACCCCGATGTAAAGACGTTGATATACATGACGCCCAGGATATAGGTCAGGATATAGTTGGAAGAAACAAAATCCAGCCGGAAAAATACCCAGCTTGTCAGCGTACACAGCGCAAGGACCAATGCGGTCAGGGCGCAGTCCCGCAGCCAACGCAGGGCAGGTTCGCGTTGCGGCATGGGTGCAGGCTCCTTTCCACTACAGGGCAGGGAATGCGGCCCAGCACTGTATTTATCCTAATTATAACATATTGCCGAACTCTTTGATACAAACGGAATAATCTTTATATAAATTTAATGCGGACCTGCCCTATCCGCGGCAGCCCCGGCACTTTTTTGCACGCTGGGCGGGGCATTGGTTGAAATCAGGCCGCAAATCGGTTATACTATTTTGTAATAATTGGATTGTTCTGCCCTGCGGGCGGTATTGCCATATAAAAAGGAGTGTTTTTACAATGTCCCATACCGTTATGGTGACCGGTGCCGATGGCTTTATCGGCAGCCATCTGGCCGAAGAGCTGGTAAAAAGCGGCGAGAAAGTGCGTGCTTTCTGCCTGTATAACTCGTTTGGTTCCCTGGGCTGGATCGATACCCTGCCCCCGGAAATCCGCAATGAAATGGATATCTTTATGGGCGATGTGCGTGACCCCAACGGCGTGCGTACTGCCATGCGCGGGCAGGAACGCGTGTTCCATCTGGCGGCCCTGATTGCCATTCCGTTCAGCTACCACAGCCCGGACAGCTATGTGGATACCAACATCAAGGGCACCCTGAACGTGCTGAACGCCGCCCGTGAGCTGGGCACCCAGCGCGTGATGGTTACTTCCACCAGCGAAGTATACGGCACCGCCCAGTATGTGCCCATTGACGAGCACCACCCGTTCCAGGGCCAGAGCCCCTACTCTGCCACCAAGATCGGCGCGGACCGCCTGGCCGAAAGCTTTTACCGCAGCTTTGACCTGCCGGTTTCCATTGTGCGCCCCTTCAACACCTATGGCCCGCGCCAGAGCGGCCGCGCCATCATCCCCACCATCATCACCCAGCTGCTGGCCGGCCAGCAGGAGATCAAGCTGGGCAGCCTGACCCCCACCCGCGACTTTAACTATGTCAAGGACACCGCCCACGGCTTTATGGCCATTGCGGACTGCGATGCCGCCATTGGCCAGGAAATCAACATTGCCACCGGCGTGGAACATTCCATCGGCGATTTGGCCAATGAGCTGATTGCCCAGATCAACCCCAGCGCCAGGATCGTCTGCGAAGCCGAGCGCCTGCGCCCCGAAAAGAGCGAGGTCAACCGCCTGCTGGGCGATGCCACCAAGCTGCGCACCCTGACCGATTGGAAACCGCAGTATACCTTTGAACAGGGCCTTGCCGAAACCATTGAGTTCCTGCGCGGCAACCTGGACCAGTACAAGGTCGGCCAGTACATTCTGTAAGGGCGGTTGTAAGGAAGTTTTATGCCAATAAAATTACAAAAGCTGCCCGCCGCTGTGCGGTGGGGGCTGGCTGTGCTGTGCGCCGCCGTGTGCGGCGTGCTGTGGGCCTATTACTGGCGGGTGTTCTTTGGGCTGGATAACCGTGTGTCCCCCCTGGTGGTTACACTGGGGTGTGCGGCCTTTCTGGAAGTATGTCTGCTGGCCGGGTATTGTGTGCGGCGGTTTGCAAAAGGATTTGCGGCAAAAGGGGCCGTGTGCATCTTTTTGTGCGGGCTGCTGTTTGCATTTGCCAACCCGCCGCTGCAAACGCCGGACGAAGCCGACCATTACCTGCGCACCTATGCCATCTCCACCGGGCACTTTGATTTTGATGCTTCCCGCACCTACCCGGACGATGTGGCATACCTGCTGGAAGCGTTCCCCGGTGCATGGGTGAATGCGCATACCTCTGCCGGTGTGGGCACTGACCCCGATACCGGGGCGGAAAAAGCCTATAACACCGCGGGCTATGCCCTGAAGCAATACGGCAAGGACGGCGCAGTGCAGAGCATGGCGGATAGCTTTGCCCTGTACCTCGCGCACGATGTGCGGGATTCTGTGCCGGACCCGGTCAGCGAGCCGGTCAGCTTTCTGGTCATTCCATTCCTGCCGGGTGCGGTTGGTATGGCGTTGGCACGCCTGCTGGGCTTTGGCGCGCTGGGCTGCCTGTATGGCGGGCGCATCGTCAACCTGCTGGCCTACACGCTGTTGTGCGCGTTGGCGCTGGCCAAAGCGGAGCGTTACCGCCCGGCCTTTGCGGCCATTATGCTGCTGCCGATGTCGCTTTTTATGGGGGCATCACTGAGCTATGATGCAACCCTGCTGGGCTGCTATTACCTGATGCTTGCCCTGCTGACCCGCAAGGAGTGGAACACCCAAACGGCGGGCATTTACACCGCCGCCTGCATCTTTGTCAATATCGCTAAACCGTACCTGAACCTTTTGTGGGTGCTGCCTATCTTTTTGGTGGCAAAGCGGGAATGGCACGCCAAGGGACGCCGCCCGCTGTGGGCGCTGGGCGGCTTTGGCGGTGCTATGGCCGTTACCCTGCTGACGGAATGGTACGGCACGGCGTTCCGCTATAGCTATCCCATCATTGAGCGCCAGGGCGGCAGCACGGTAAACGGCGGTGAACAGCTGGCCTTTGTGCTGCGCAACCCTCTGCGGACCATTGCTGCGTTCTGGGGGACCCTGGGAGAGAATGATTTCTTTATTGGGCAGCTCGGCCTGTTCGGCTGGAAGGACCTGCCCATCAGCTTTTTGAACCTGACCGGCCCGCTGGTGCTGCTGTTGGCCGCCCTGCTGGCTGCTGCGCAGCCAAAACGCGCCGATGCGTTCCCCACCCGCCGCCGCGTGGGCGGGGTGGCGCTGCTGGCGCTGGTGTACGCCGCCGGTGCCATAGCAGCCATGTATATCACCTATACCCCGGTGGGCATGGTGCGCATTGTGGGGCTGCAGGCGCGGTATTTCCTCTGCGTCTGGCTGGCATTGCTGCCCGCCCTGGCCGTACTGCTGTGCAAAACCATCCGCCCCGCCATCACGGAAGAAAAGGCCGAAGCGGCCATCATCCCGCTGTGCGCCTGCTATGCCGTTTTTGGCGCTGTGCTGCTCTTCCAGCACTACTTTGTGGGGCCGGTGTACGTCGTATACGCGTGAGCTGGCTTACGCGTATATGAGAGAATAGTTAAAAGAATAAAGAATAATGGCGGTGTGCCTGCGGCACGATCAAATCTGCGGTTTTTCGCGGCTTTTGCGTGATAGTCTGCGAATATAGAATCAGCCTTTATATGCTATCTTGCCCCAAATTTCTGAGCCGTCCACCGGGCGGCGGTCCACCGCTAATGATTCATTGCTAATTGCTAATTTAATTCTGATTCCGGGAGGTGCTGTACCGTGCAGATTGTATTCGGCCTGCTGTTTTTGCTGTTTTTCTCCGCATGCTGTCTGTGCGTGGCGGCATGTACCCGGTTCGATGCCGCCCTGCTGCCGCTGCCCGCCTTGTGCGGGTCGGTCGTGGTGCTGTATCTGCTTTCCCTGCTGGGGCTTTTGCAGTTCGGCCATTTTATCATCATGGCGGTCTGGCTGGCCGGCGGGGTCTATTTTGGGGTGCGTGCCGGGTGGCGGGCTATCCGGCGGGCGCTGTTCAGCCCCGGCTTTTTGCTGTTTGTGGGCGGCAGCTGCTTTTTGTGGGTGCTGTTTGCTTTGCAGCAGCCCATGTTTACCCAGTGGGATGAATTTACCGCCTGGGGCCTGGCCCCCAAGATGGTGGCGGAGCGCGCTGCGCTGTATGTGGCGGATCCCATCAACCTGACGGCGAGCTTTACCTACCCGGCAACCAGCCTGGTTTCCTATCTCTTCCAGCGCGTACCGGGCCAGTTTTATGAATGGCAGTGCCTGGCCGGGCTGGATATTTTGTTCCTGGCCTGCATTGCCCCGGCGGCAGCCATGCCGCGCAAAAACTGGGCGGGTGCTGTGTTGGTGTTTGCTGCGGGCTTTCTTCTGCCGTTCTTTTTCAGCGTGGTTCCGGCGGGCACCCCATCCACCATTTACGCCAACGCCATGGCGGATACCCCCCTGGCGCTGCTGTTTGGCGGAACCCTGTGCCTGTATGCCGCGGCGGGCGGGCGCAAAACCGGCTTTTTTGCCTGTGCCATGCCACTTGCCGTGCTGACCATGACCAAAGATATCGGTTTTGCCTATGCCTTGATCGTTACGTTCCTGATCGGACTGGATCAGCTGTTCGGTACGCCGCACCCGGATACAAAGCCTGCCCGCATTTTCGGCGTATCGCTGGCAAAATGCAGTATTCTGGCGGCGGTGGTGCTGGCGGTGTTTATCAGCTGGAACCGCTATACCGCCGCCGTGACCCCAACCGAAACCACTGGGGCCAGCGTGGGCAGCGCGGGCCTGAGCTATGGTGCTGTGCTGACCGGCGGCATCAAGCAGCTGCTGGGCATTGGGCGCGAAGAACGCTTTGCCCAGATCATGCAGAGCATGGGCCAGGCATTTTTGTACCGCCGCGTCTGTTTGGTGGGCGCGCCCATCATGGCCGTCAGCTGCATTCTGCTGCTGTTCACGGCGGCCTTTGTGGCAGCGCCTGCCGGTGCCGCACGCCGCCGCACCGTGGTTGGCTTTGTGGGCGGGGCGTTCTGCTTTGCCGCGCTGTATCTCTTCCACCTGATTTTGTACTTCTACAATTTCTCCGAGGCCGAAGGCTCCGCCTTGAAGGACTATGAGCGTTATATCGCGCCCTACCTGCAGGGGTGGATGCTGTACGGCTTCTGTGTGCTGGGCTTTGCGGTGGGGCAGGGCAGCGGCGCGGCGCAGCGGCTGGGCCGTGCGGCGTGGGGCTGGCCGCTGCGGCAGTGCTGGGTATTTTTGCCTGGCGCGGTGTGCCCGCAGCCGGGTTCTGGACCAACGCCGACAGCCTGTACACCCTGCGCCGCGATGTAAAGAATCGCGCTGAAGCAATGAACACTGTGCTGGACTGGCCGGACCGCGTGCTGGTCATCAGTCAGGGCGATGATGCCACCCGCTGGTACTACTACAAGTATGAGCTGACCGCCAAGGTGGTCAACGGCTATGGTGGTACCTGGTGGGGCAACGATGATTATTCCAGCCGGTGGGACTCCGACTTTATGAACCTGGTGGAAAGCCTGAACTGGACCTTGTATGACTTTGAGGCGGTCTGCACCGCAGACTCTCTGACCGCCTATATGGAAGAAAAGCAGATCGACTACCTGCTGATCGACCGCGCGGACGACTATCTGGAGCGGGAGTTCAGCAGCCGGTTCGAAGGCGGGCTGAAAGCGAATATGCCCGCAACCCTCTACCGGTTTGAAGGCCGCAGCAAGCCTATCGCCTTTACCCCGGTGGCTGTGGCAGAAAGCGGGGTGGTACAATGAAAGATAAACGCCCAACCAAGCGTTTTGCCGCCCCCGCCCGTGCGGGCCGCCTGCTGCGCCCTCAGCAGCTGCTGATATTGGCATATGCCGCCGCTGTTATTGTGTGGCTGGTGTACGTGCTGGTGGGCAGCGCTGTGATGCTGAACCATAAAGCAGACGGCACTATGGTGACCCGCACCCTGACGGCGGATGACCTGGAATTTGAAAGCTTTGTCAATTATGATGACGATGAATGGCATACCGCGCCGGTGGATGAACCCGGCTGGTATCTTTCCACCGACAACGACCCGCACATCATCTGGCGGGGCGAAGCCTGGCTGGAAACGGTGGAGCTGGACGCCGTGCACTACCTGCCGCCCGGCAGCGTAGCATTGTATTACCTGCGCCCCGGCCAGACCGAGTACAGCGAGACCCAGAAAGTTTTTGCCCGCGTGAGCGGCGAAAACCAGTATACCTTTGACCTGGGCGGCCTTACCGTGACCGGGCTGCGCATTGACCCGGACAGTGTGGGCGGCGTGCCTACCCGGCTGGATGGCGTGGTGCTCAACCCGGTGCAGCCGTGGTACCTGCGCTTTGTGCCAAACGGCGGCCAATGGCTGCTGCTGTTGTTTGCCCCGGCTGTGGGGGCTGCGTTTGCCTGCCTTGCCGTTGATGTTTTCCGCAAAAAGTAAAAAAGAGCCCTGTGGGGCGGTGCGCCCATGGCTTGGGGGCACACCCGCAGGGCTTTTATGTTGTATAAAATGGTGATTCTATGGAGCTGCTTTGCATCTTTGCCGCGCTGGCGGTGCTGTTTTTGTTCTGCGCGTTCCTAACGCTCAAATGTAACCTGCATGCTGCGCTGGCCCCGCTGACCGCGCTGGGCATTGCCGTTGCCTGGCTGACGGCTGCGGGCATGGCAAACCTGCTGCTGCCCGGCACTGTGCTGCTGTGGGCGGTGTTTGCGGGCAGCGGCGTGTGGGCGCTGGTGCCCCACAAAGGCCAGCGCCCGGCCTACCGCCGCCTGGTTACACCGGGGGCGGTGCTGTTCTGGGGCATGGCGCTGGCATTTGCGGTGTACTTTTTCATCCGCCAGCCGCTGGCAACCAAGTATGATGAACTCAGCCTGTGGGCTACCGCCGTAAAGGTGACCAAGGCGGATAACCGCCTGTATGCCCTGGCTACCCTTGGAACCCCCTGGCCCCAGACCCAAAACCCCGGCCTGCCGCTGCTCTCCTACTTCTTCCAGTTTTTGGGCCATTATGCAGACTGGAAGATCTATGTGGCGTATGATGTGCTGGCCGCCGCCGTGTTTGCCGCGGTGCTGGGCGGGCTGAACTTCCGCCAGTACCGCATTGCGGTGCCGCTGGCAGCAATCTGCTGGTTTGCCCCCTGGTTTTTGACGGTGTATAACCATACGATCTATCTGGATACCACTTATATGACCGCCTATGGCGATGTGCCCGCGGGCCTTGCACTGGGCGGCGCTGTGGCGCTGTGGCTGGCGCTGCGCAAAACCGGCGGCCCCAAGTGGGCCGTACTGCCGGTACTGGCGCTGGCGGCCAACATCAAGGCCAACACCTTTGTGCTGTCTCTGGTGGCGGCGGGGCTGATGGCTGTGGATGCCTGGCTGTTTGCGGAGCACCCCTTCAAAAAGGGCCTTGCCCGCCGCACCGGCTTTGCCATTGCCTGCTTTGCCGCGCCCATGCTGATCTATTATTTCTGGAACATCCGCTATGTGGGCATTCTGGTTGCCAAAAGTGCCAGCGAGGGCGGCACCGGCGAAACCAGCGCCCCCTTGTCCGCTGTGGTCATCAACGGCATCAAGATTTTGCTGGGCCAGCCGGTGGAGGGCTTTTACGCCGAGCGCCAGAGCCAGTTCACCCAAGCCATGGCCGATATGGGCCATCAGTTCTGGACTTCGGATGGTCGGCTGAGCATGATCGGCCAGGGCCGCAATGTTGTGGTGCTGATTCTGCTGGTGTTCTTGGTGGCGGCCATCTGCGCCAGAGGCCGCCAGCTCAAGTTGCGCATTGGCTGCATCGGGGTGCTGTCCCTTGCATGCTTTGTGGGGTATAACCTCATGCTGGCGCTCAGCTATGGCTTTATTTTCAAGCCAGATCAGGCCGTGGGGCTGGTGGATTATAACCGCTATATCTATACCTACTATATCGGCTGGTTCTTTATGGCGCTGGCCTGCTGGAGCACCGCCCTGCAAACCGCGGATGGCGAACAGAAAGCCTCGGCCCGCCACTGGATTGCCCTGGCGGGCCAGGCCGGTGTTCTGCTGATGGCCGCCGCCATGCTGGTGCGGGTGAACGGCATGATCCTGCCGCAGCTTTCGGTGCTGGGCTTCTCGGATGGCGAATTCGCCGACCGCAAGACCGCCCGCACCGAAGCTGACTGGCTGCGCAGCGATTACCTGAACGAAAACGACCGCGTGTTTTTTGTCAGCCAGGGGGATAACGGCGAACACTGGTTCTCTGCCGTGTTTGATTTTTACCCCGTCCTGGTGGATTACTCCGGCGTGGGGGCCACGCAGGAGGGCGGCGGCGGAACCTTCGGCCTGCCGGAGCTGGAACCGCAGGAGGAGGGCGTGAAGCAGCGCTACTACCACCCCTACACCGCTGAACGCCTGGATGAAACCGTGCGTGCCAACGGCTGTACGGTGCTTTACCTGCAAAAGATCGACGATATCTTTGTGCAGAGCTATCAGAACCTGTTTACCGACCACCTGGCCGCTGCGCAGGCGGGGCAGACCCTGCTCTACCGCGTAACGGATGCCGGGTATGAGCCGGTCACAATGCAGATGAGCAAGGAGGCGGCCCAATGAAAGAGATGACATGGAAAAGCCGTCTGAACCGACTGTTTGCCCATCGCTTTGCCTTGCCGGTGCTGTGCTGGTGCGCGGCGCTGGTGTTCTGGCTGGTGCAGGGTGCGGTGGCCTTTGCGGGGGACAGCTCCGCCAAGGCAAAAGGCACCCTGACTGAAACCTCGATCCCCATTGAAAGCTGGCAGCTGGCCGAGCTGACCTGGGGGGAGCCGGGGGAGAACAGCGCACCCCAGGGCCAGCTGATTACCACAGGCGGCGACCCGCAGATGATTTTGGAGGATGTATCCGGCCGCGTGGTGCGTACCGTGAGCTACAACGTGGAGTTTGACGGCGATTCCCGCGAAATGTGCCTGTATTACACCACAAAAATGGGGGAGCCCTACAGCCAGGACCGCCGCGTCTTCCCCAAAGTGCTGGCAGACGGCACCTATGTGTACACCCTGCCGCGCACCCAGATCGTGGCACTGCGGCTGGATCCCTGCAGCCCCGATGAAAACAAGACCGTGGGCCTGACCTTTACTCCGCAAAGCATTACCCTGAACGCCGCCAGCACCCTGCCCGGCGGGGCAGATTACTTTATCCCCGCCTGGTACCAGCTGTTCGGCCTGATCGTGTACCCCGCCCTTGCCGCCGCCGCATTGGATTGGCTGTGGGCCGTGGGCAGACAGCTTGCCAAAAAGAAACAATAACCCGACAATAGCCTGATACAACAAAGCACCGTGCCGCAAGCAGGAGAACCCCCTGCATGGCGGCACGGTGTTTGTTGTTGGTATGGGTGAAATCAGCAAAAGGCATCCCCCAGCCGAGAGCGAATGTATTCCAGGAACGCGGCAGATGCTGGGGCATATTGCCATCGGGTGGTGCTGTCCTGGGCATTGTTCCCGGCCATGGTGGCCACCGGCACCGACAGGATCTTCGCCAACCTGTTCTGGATGGGGGTGATGATCTGGAGGAAATGAAAAGCGGGCTAAGCAGCCAAAAAGGAATCACAATGTTGAGAATCTTGAATGACACAACAAAAAAGCACCGGACAAAAATTTGTCTGGTGCTTTTTGGTGCGCCCGCGGGAATTCGAATCCCGGACACCCTGATTAAAAGTCAGGTGCTCTACCAACTGAGCTACGGGCACAAATACTCAATTTGCCTGTTACAGCTTAAATATTGTAACAGGTATGGGAGAAAAAGTCAAGCTTTTTGCCGCATTTTCAGCCAGAAAATCTGCCGCAGGGCAGCTGGTGCAGGAACCTGAAGCATAAACGCATTGTAAAACAGAATAAATATATTGAAAAACAATAAAAATGTATTGTAAAACGATGCGATATATGCTATGATAACAGCATCGGATATACCATAAAACATCAGGGGGAATGACCAATGCGTCAATTACCAGAAAACTTTTTTGGCTGGAACGACCACAAAAGCATTATGCTGACCAAGTTCGCCACCCTGGCGGCGGCCATGGGGTGCGTGGTGATGGTGCTGTGCGGGCCGCGCATCGTCAGCTGGGTTTTGGCGGTGCACGCGCTGCAGCTGGTGCATGGGCCAAAGCTGGGGTATTTTTTGCTGGGGCTGGGCTATTGCAGCGCCGCGCTGGCCCTGTGGATGCTGTATAACCTGTACATGTTTTTGGCGCGCATTGAAAAAGAAGAGGTGTTTACCCCTGCCAACGTGTTGGCCCTGCGGCGCATCAGCTGGTGCTGCACCTGGGCTGCAGCGCTCTGCCTGCCGGTGGGTGCTGTGCTGGGGCTGCCGTTCATCTTTGCCATTGGCGTTGCGGCGGCGTTTATGGCGCTGATCGTGCGGGTCATCAAAAATGCGTTTGCCCAGGCCGTTAAGATGAAAGACGAACTGGACTATACCGTGTAAGGGGGCGCAGAAGATGCCAATTATCGTCAACCTGGATGTGATGATGGCAAAGCGCCACATGGGGGCGGGGGAGCTGGCTGAAACCATCGGCATTACCCCGGCCAACCTTTCCATCCTGAAAAACAACAAAGCAAAAGCGGTGCGGTTTTCCACCCTGGAAGCCCTGTGCAAAGCGCTGGACTGCCAGCCCGCTGACCTGTTGGAATACCGCCCGGACGAAACGTAAAGAAACGACCTTGGGCAACATCGCACAATTCCCGCCTTGCGGCTTAAGCACCGCTCCGGCAGCTGCGGCACGGCAT
>OGCZ01000379.1_pt1 | contig 24058 bp, 20 predicted proteins | sample 1570211 | NCBI WGS metagenome assembly OGCZ01 (sample SAMEA2582158, study PRJEB24529) | metagenome | biome: Human gut stool | place: China | collected 2011 | reverse complement strand
TGACCTTCTTCATGAACCAGATCCTGATGGCCTTCTCGGCCACGGCGGTCGCCGTCTTCGGCGTCTACTTCAAGCTCCAGAGCTTCGTCTTCATGCCCATCTTCGGCATGAACAACGGCATGGTGCCCATCATCAGCTACAACTACGGCGCCCGTAATCCCGACCGCGTCAAAAAGACCATCAAGCTGGCCATGTGCTACGCAGAGGGCATCATGCTCATCGGCTTCTGCCTGTTCCAGTTTGCGCCGGACAAGCTGCTGAGCTTCTTCGCCGCCAGCGACGCGATGCTGGCCATCGGCATCCCGGCCATGCGCACCATCTGCTTCCACTTCCTGCTGGCCGGCATGAGCATCATCCTGTCCTCCACCTTCCAGGCGCTGGGCAACGGCATGTTCAGCCTCATCGTCTCCGTCTGCCGCCAGCTGGTCGTCCTGCTGCCTGCCGCCTGGCTGCTGAGCCAGACCGGCAACGTCAACCTGGTGTGGTGGTCGTTCGTCATCGCCGAGCTGGTCAGCGTGACCCTGAGTTTTGTCTTCTTTGCCCGTCTGGACAAAAAGATCATCGAACCCATGTACAACAAAGCTCCTGCCATGCAGTGAGCGGAGCCGGCATTCTCCAAATTGAGAAAGGAACGTGACTGTTTTATGGGAAAGAAATTGAAATGGAATCTGGTCCTGATGAGCATCCTCTATCTGGCTCTGGGCATCTTCCTGCTGCTGGTGCCGGGCACCGCGATGAACATCGTCTGCTATGCGCTGGGCGGCGTGGTGCTGGCCTGTGCAGCGGTGCAGCTCGTCCGCTACTTTGCGGTGGAGCGCGGTGTCTTCCAGAGCCAGCTGACCCTGATCTCCGGTCTGGTCTGTCTGGGGCTGGGTGCGTTCCTCATCATCCGCAGCGACATCGTGGTGCGCATCCTGCCCATCGTCTTCGGCCTGTTCGTCATCTTCGACAGTCTGGGCCGCATCCAGAACGCACTGGAGCTGCGCAAGTGCCAGTATCCCAGCTGGAAAGGCTTCCTGCTGCTGGCCGTGCTGAGCATCGTGCTGGGCATCGTCATGATCCTCGACCCCTTCGGCACCATGGAAACGCTGGTCATGGCCATCGGCGTCATCCTCATCGTGGAGGGTGCGCTGAACCTGCTCAGTGCGCTGTACACCGTCATCGCGGTGAAGCGGTTCCTGAAGCTGCACCCGGAGACGCAGTCCATGCTGGAAGCCGTCACCGGGGAAGACCTGAACGGCGACGGCATCGTCGCCCCGGAGGTCGCCCATGCCGATGTGGAAGCCACTGCCGTCGAACTCGACCATGTGGACGAGAGCGCTGAGGTGGAGCAGGAAGACGACCCGTAAAACAAGCCCGCATAAAAGCTCCCCATCGGGGGAACTGGCCGCAGCGCGGTCTGAGCGGTTTTTATCAAATACAGCAAAGGATTACAGAACAATGGAAAAGTACGATCTGATCATCGTGGGTGCGGGCCCTGCCGGCATCTTTACCGCTGTGGAGCTGCTGCGCCACGGCAGCAAAAAGAAGATGCTGCTGGTGGAAAAGGGCAAGCCAGTGGAAAAACGCCACTGCCCCAAGGCAGAGGTAGGCCACTGCGTCAACTGCCGCCCCACCTGCGCCATCACCACCGGCTTTTCCGGTGCGGGCGCGTTCTCGGACGGCAAGCTGAGCCTGTCTTATGAGGTGGGCGGCGACCTGCCCACCCTCATCGGGGAGGAATTTGCGCAGGAGCTCATCGACTACACCGATAAAATTTATCTGGAGTTCGGTGCCGACCCCCATGTGGAGGGTATCTACACCGGCGAGGACATCAAGGAGATCCGCAAAAACGCCATCCACGCGGGTCTGAAGCTGGTGGATTGCCCCATCCGTCATCTGGGCACTGAGAAGGCGCAGGAGCTGTATCTTGCCATCCAGAACTATCTGGCAGACAACGGCGTGGAGATGCGCTTCAATACCGAGTGCGAGAACATCATTCTGGAAGAGGAAGGCTGCAAGGGCGTTCTGCTGAAGGACGGCGACAGCCTGCTGCCCGTGTACGCGGACGAGGTGGTCATCGGCACCGGACGCCGCGGCGCAGACTGGCTGGAAAAGCTCTGCGCAGAGCACCACATCGCCCACAAGCCCGGCACTGTGGACATCGGCGTGCGTGTGGAGTGCCGCAACGAGGTGATGGAAAAGGTGAACAAGGTGCTGTATGAGTCCAAGCTCATCGGCTACCCGAAGCCTTGGAAGAACAAGGTGCGCACCTTCTGCCAGAACCCCGGCGGCTTTGTGGCACAGGAGAACTACGACAACGACCTTGCGGTGGTCAACGGCCACAGCTTCAAGGAAAAGAAGAGCCCGAACACCAACCTTGCCATTCTGGTGTCCCACAACTTTACCGAGCCCTTCAACCAGCCCATCGCCTACGCCCAGAAGGTGGGCGAGCTGACCAATATGCTGGGCGCAGGCCACATCATGGTACAGCGCTACGGCGATATTCTGGACGGCAAGCGCACCTGGGCCAAAGAGCTGGCGCAGTCCAACGTCAAGCCCACCCTGAAGGACGCGGTGGCCGGTGACATCACCGCCGCCATGCCCTACCGCGCCATGACCAACATCATCGAGTTCATCAAGATGCTGGATATGGTCGTGCCCGGCTTTGCCGCCAACGAGACCCTGCTCTACAGCCCGGAGCTGAAGTTCTACTCCAACAAGGTCAAGATGGATGAGAACCTCGACACCAACATTCAGGGCCTGCACTGCCTGGGCGATTCTTCCGGCTGGACCCGCGGCCTGATGATGGCGTCCGTCATGGGCGTGCTCATGGGCCGCAAGCTGGCCGAAAAGGAAGGCTGCTGATCCCCGGAACTCACGATCCCCCCGTGCGATTTGCACGGGGGATCTTTTTGCTGGTTTTTGCCGGTTTTTGCCCGGATTTGCCAAACTGGCGGTGTTCCGGTCCTGCTCAGCCTCCTTCACGGAAATAATTGATTTTTTTCGCGAAAACTGCTACACTAAGAAAAAACTCCACTGAAAGCGCTTCATAGATGTAGGGAGGTATCTTCTATGCGCGATTCTCCGGGAAGCGTCGTCACGCTGCTGTGTTCTGGCATCCAGCTTTACAGCGCGGAACGGCGCATTGCAGACTGCATCCTCAACGATGTGAAATGGGCGTCTGTGGTCACCTCGGCCCAGCTTGCCCGCGCCAGCCAGTCCTCGGAAGCCACCGTCACCCGGCTGTGCCACAAGCTCGGCTTTGACAACTACCGCAAATTCCAGCTGGCACTCGCGCGGGATGTGATGGACCAGCAGGAGACGGAGACCCAGCGCTCCACCAGTCCGGACCCCTTGCGGCAGGCCCTGCAGTCGGTGCAGGCCAACCGGCAGGAAGAGGTGCGCGCCACCATCCAGGCACTCAATCTGCGCCAGCTGCGGAAGGCGATGAGTGTCCTGCGCAGCGCGGAGCTGATCGAGGTCGAAGCCTCCGACAACAGCCTGCCCGTGGCCATGGATGCGTCGCTCAAGCTCGGCAGCCTGGGCAAGCGCTGCATGACCAGCGCTGTGCCCGGCCGGACCAGAGCCTTTGCCGCCACCCTGACCGAGCGGGACGCCCTGCTGCTCATCTCGAACTCCGGCCGCAGCGAGCGTCTGCTGGAAACGGCTCGCGCCGCCCGCGAGCGGGGTGCCTCGGTCCTGCTCATCACCTGCGACCGCCGCTCCCCTCTGGCCGCGCAGGCAGACCACCTGCTGCTGGCCTCCAACCGGGCGCAGCGCATCGTGGCGACCGACCCGGTCCCATCCCTGCTCTCGTCGGCCCTTCTGGTCGAGGTGCTGTACTACCTGCTCCTGACCGAAGAAGACCTCTGACCAACCCAAAAGGGCCCTCTGCCAACCGGCAAAGGGCCCTTTTTCTGTTTCCTTACGCATGGAAGACATACTGGTCCATCCGGCGGAAGGCTTCCTCGATGCGGGAGCGGGGCGAAGCCAGGTTCATCCGCAGATGGCAGGGGCCGTGGAACATCTTTCCGTCCTGCACGGCTGCGCCGACATCCCAGCAGGCCTTTTCCACATCGTCGATGGTCTTGCCGTGAGCGGCGCACCAGTCGGTGCAGTCCACAAAGAGCATATAGGTGCCTTCGGGCTTGGAGACCGTGACGCCCGCAAAGTGCTGCTCGATGTAGTCGCAGGCAAAGTTCACATTGCCGCTCAGTACCTCGCAGAGCTCGTCCGTCCACTCATAGCCTTCGGGCTGATAGGCGCCGATGAGGGCGTGCATGGACAGCACGTTCATCATGTTATAGTGGTTCAGGCTGGACTCTTTCTCGATGCGGTCACGCCACCAGTTGTTGTACACGATGTGGTAGCTGCCCACGAGACCGGCCAGGTTGAAAGTCTTGGAGGGCGCATAGAAGGCGGCGGTGCGCATCCGGGCATCCTCGCTGACGGACTGGGTGGGGGTGTGCTTGTGGCCGTTCAGGATGATGTCCTACCAGATCTCGTCGGAGACGACGTAGACGTCGTACTTTTTGAACAGCTCCATGGCCTTTTCCAGCTCCCAGCGCTCCCAGACGCGGCCGCAGGGGTTGTGGGGGTTGCACAGGATGGCTGCATGGATATGCTCTTCCTTCAGATGCTTTTCCATGTCCTCAAAATCCATCCGCCAGACGCCGTTCTCGTCCTTCACCAGCGGGGAATGCACGGCCTCGTAGCCGTTGTTCTTCAGGCTCATGGTGAAGCCGATGTAGGTGGGGCTGTGGATCAGGATCTTGTCGCCGCGGGAGCAGACGCAGTTCAGCGCACTGATGACGCCGCCCAGCACACCGTTCTCGTAGCCGATGTGTTCCGGCTTCAGGCCGGTGACGCCGTTGCGCTTCTCATGCCACCGGATGATGCTGTCGAAATACGCATCCGTGGCTTGAAAATAGCCGAAGGCCGGGTGTTTTGCACGCTCAATGATGGCTTCCTGGATGGTGGGCACGGTGGGGAAGTTCATGTCGGCCACCCACATCGGGATAGCGTCAAAGCCCGCCTTCGGGGGAGCCGGGGAGAAGCCGTCGCCCTTCAGGCCGTCCACTGCGATGGCGTCTCTACCGCGGCGGTCCAGGATGGAAGTAAAATCGTATTTCATAAGTGCGCTCCTTCTCAAAAATTTTGTCTGGCCCCACCTTAACACATTTGGGAGCCGGATGCAACCGCCCGCCGGGAAGTTGAAAAAATCGTGCGGAAAAATCACGAATTTCTACGATAAAAAAGAGCCTTCCGGCCGCCGAGTAAAGCACTTTTTGGGGCGATAAGGCACAAATAAGGCACATTCTAGCCAGATTTCAGGATTCTGAAAACAAAGAAAGCCACGATAAAACCGCATTTGTAAACGGTTCATCGTGGCTTTTATCCTGGTCGAGCAGAGCCGGACAAATCCGAACTATTTCCCACTGTTTCTGTGGTAGTCAAGGCATCCTCAAAGCGGATGGTTTGAGAGCCATCCTTGTAGTTGAACGTGATCAGCATCCGGTCATCATACAGGAAAATGGCGTTCACAAAAATCTCAATCAGTGCTTTGCGCTGTTTTTGCTGCGATATATCGAACTTTCTGAATTTCATCAGCCAGAACCGGATGAAATCGGCATTGAAGGATGGCTTTCGCAGTTTTTCATCAGCGATTTTTGCAGTCAGCTCATCCTTCTGAGCTTCCAAGGCATCCAGACGTTCCTTGGTCGTTCGGGTGAATAAGCCTTCCTCGATTGCTTTCATCAGGTTGTCCAGTTTCCTGTCCACCTCTCGGAGCTGCTTTTCCAAGAGCGGAATCGTAGTGTTCTCCTGATTCTGAAAATCCATGACCAGCTGAACGATTCTTTCGATAACTGCATCATCATGAATCAGCTTCATCGTCTCTTGGACGACCAGATTCTCCAGCCACTCCTTTTGTACGGTTTTCTTATTGCAGCCTTTGCGCCGCTTGGCAGTAGCACATTTATAGTAATAGTAGGTTCGTCCAGTGGCGCTTGTTCCGCTTTCGCCAAACATCAATGCTCCGCACTTGCCACAGAACAGCTTGGTAGTCAGCAAGTATTCCTCATCTGCCTTTCCGTGAGCCGGTGCGCGCTTGTTTTTCTCCAAACGCTTTTGAACACGGTCAAACAGGTCTTTCGGGACGATAGCAGGAATCGCATCTGGCACAACGGTATCCCGGAAAGAAAGCTCTCCAATGTAACGGCGGTTCTTCAACATGGTGTTCATGCTGCTGCACGTCAGCTTTCCACCCAGCATATTACGAACGCCTTTTGCGTTGAGATAGTTCAGAATCTCAACGATTTTCTCACCATTATCGTAGCGCTGAAAAGCCTCTAATACAAGTGGAGCGACCAGTGGGTCGATACGATAGAACTTATCTGCGTCGATTTTATAGCCAATCGTTCCGGTGCCGCCTGTGCATTTGCCTTTCAGGGCATTTTCCGTCTGACCACGGATGACCTTTTCAGATAGCTCAGCAGAGTAGTATTCTGCCATGCCTTCCAGCAGTGTTTCCACAAGAATACCTTGCGAGCCTTCAGCAATCGGCTCCATGACCGATATCAGGTGTACATTGTTCTTTTTCAGAATCATCTTGTAGTTCGCACTGTCAAAACGATTCCGGGCAAAGCGGTCAAACTTCCAGACCAGAACGATTTCAAACAATTTTTTGTTGCTGTCCCGAATCATTTGCTGAAAATCCGGGCGATGATCTGTTTTAGCGGAGAATGCACGGTCAATGTAGTGCCTGACCACCGTGATACCGTTTCTTTCTGCATAGGCTGTGCATTCCCGAATCTGACCTTCGATGGATTCTTCGCGCTGGTTGTCACTGGAATAGCGGGCATAAATCACAGCATTCATAGCAAGCACCTTTCTTTTATATATCATCGAACGGTAGGTCGTTCATTCAGGATGTTGTTTCGTATAATGTATATACCACACTTCATAGGGGTTTGCAAGGACAATTTTGAAAGATATCCCAATGTGAAATAGCAGCCACTCCGGTGATTTCAGCCATCTTAGCACCCTACCTTTAGATATGCTCGCAATTTGGCCTGCAAAATCGGGTCTTCGGACGGAAGAAATTTACGACTGTCGACTCGCATCACCCGATCGGGGGACAGCTGCGCACGATACTCGGTGGGTGTGCGGTGCAGTGTGGAGCGAAAACGTGCATTAAAGGTTTTCAAATCGGCAAAACCATTGCGCAAAGCAATATCTGTCAGGCCATCATTGGTCAATGCCAAGTCACTCAAAGCGTGCTGGAAGCGCACACGGCTCAGATATTCATGAAAATTAACACCAACCACCTGTTTGAACAGGGTTGAAACATAGGTTCGGTTGTACTGGGCAAAATCTGCAAGATTTTCAAGAGTGAGCTTTTCTGCGTAATGTTCTTCAATATATGCTAAAAGGCGGCGAATTGCAGAACGTCTTTGCTCATCTTCCGGCATTTCGTTCAATCGCTGTGGCTCAAACTCTGTGCATAGTATAACGAGCAGCAAGTCGAGGCTTGCCTTGACAGCCAGCTGTGCATATGGACTGTTCTGCTGCATCAGCATGAAAATCTGGCTGGCATAAAATCGAATATGACGGTAGCGTTCTTCTGTGTGTGTTCCAGCGTTTGAAAGACAGGAAGGAAAGTGGTAGACGCCACCCTTTTTAAGCAATGGACGAATCGCTGTAGCTGAAAAATGCAGGACGATGGCAGTAGTATTTGCCTGTTGACCAAAGGAGGCGTGTCCTACTCCCGGCGGAGTGAGCAGAACGTCATCCTCCTCCAGTACAACATTCTGCGTTCCACGGCAGTACTCTTGACTGCCATGCAGCAAAATGTTAAGCTCATATTCGTCTGGATGCCAGTGGTAACGATAATTCATGATATCGTGTGCAAAGCATCGCACAGTAAGCCTCTCACGCGGCCATTCCATTTTGTAATTGGCTAAATCCATCTCTTTCTCTCCCAAAATCCAAATATTTTCCCTATGTCAAATCTTTGGAGTGTGCTCCATTGGTGAATCGTCTTTTTCAGAATAAACGATAAAATATCTCCTGTCAACTGATTTTTTGAGGCCTATCAATAAATTTTTTACTTAGAATTTGACATTTTGACTAAGGGAGAGTCTCTCGATTTGGCAAAGCGCACAGGGAAAATATTTGGATTTTATTCTGATATTTCAGGATGTCATAGCTTTCCTGACAAGATTTGATTTCTGTACGGGTGCCAAAAGATACAAATTTTTGCATCGACAGAGTAAATTTGCTTTGTTAAAATGTCCACAATGAGCCTGCCCGGGCAGCAAGCGAATTGAAATCGAACCGTTTTCATATCAGGAAAGGAAAACAAATCTATGAATACTCAAATGATCATCTGTATGGTGATCTTTGCGGCAACGCTGGTCAGCTATATGCTGAACAAGATCCCCATGTGGCTTACTGCATTGATCTCAATGGCCGCCCTGTACATCACCGGCTGTATTGATGATGCCGGTGCATTGTCCGGCTTTTCTAATGTGAACACCCTGCTGATGGCATGTATGTTTATTGTAGCAGCGGGTTTCCGCCGTACCTCTCTGGTGGACGGTATGTGTAACAGCATCATGAAGCTGACGCATGGCAGCTTCAAAATGGCTTACTTTGGTTACATCCTTCTGGCAGTTCTGCTCACCAACTTCATTTCCAGCCCCATGGTCGTTTATGCGATCATCAGCCCTCTGCTGGCAGCACTGTGCGACAAGACCGGAAACAGCCGTACGCGGTATATGTTCCCCATTATGGTCGTCTGTGTGGCTTGCTGCGGTATCCTTCCACTGGCAACCTCTATCCAGATGGCTGGTCAGTTCACTGGTTTCATGGAAACCTATGGCTTTACTGGAATGAGTGTCCGTCCCATTGATTTTACGATCGCCGCATGGCCTGTCCTTATCGTTGTTCCTCTCTGGGCAATTTTCCTTGGCCCGAAGTTTACTCCGAAGCAGCCGGTCGTTCCCATTGAGGCACTGGAGAAAAAGGATTCTGGCAAAGCTCAGCAGAAGCTCAGCCCTGTTGTGGATAAGATTGGTATCTTCCTGTTCTTTGCAACGATTATTTGCCTGATCTTTGCACCTCAGCTGCATCTGACCACTTGGTTCGTTGCGCTGGTCGGCAGTCTGCTGATGGTTCTGTTCGGCGTAGTCGATCAGAAGTCCGCTCTCCGCGATATTCCTTGGGATATGCTGATGCTCTTTGTCGGCGCACTGGCTCTGGGTACTGCACTGACCAATACCGGTGCAGGTGACATGATCGGTCAGACGTTGGCAACAGTCGTTGGTGGTACTCACAACAACTATGTCCTCGGTGCCCTGTTCTTTATCATCCCCTTCTTGCTCACTCAGTTCATGCTGAACCGTTCTGTCTCCGCAGTCTTCGTTCCTATCTGCCTGCTGACCTGCTCCGCTCTGGGCGCAAATCCCACCGGCCTTGTGATTCTTGTCAATGCCGGTTCTCTGACTGCCTTCCTGACCCCGATGGCTACCCCCGCAGTGCCCATGTGCATGGCAGACGGCGGTTACGACCTGAAAGCCATCGTCAAGAGCGGTGCACTCATCACGCTGATCCTACCCTTCGTCTATATTTTCTACACCATGACGGTGCTTCCTGCATTCTGATCCTGTGAAAAGGAGCGCAAAATCCTATGACGTTAGAAGAAAAAGTCGCTATGGCCAATACCGTGCGCAGCCGCGACCGATTTGGTCCGGTCAGCCCGGAAGAGCTGGCCGCTCTGCCCGGCACCGAAAAAGAAATGTGGGTCGAAGTGGCCGATGGCCGCAAAGTCCATGTGTTCGAGGAACGTCCGGAACATCTGCCTGCCAAAGTAACCCTGCTGTTGAACTTCCACGGCGGCGGCTTTATCAAGGGCCGCACTGACCGTGACCGCCGCTATTGCTGCACCCTGATGGAGCAGCTGAACTGCCTTGTCTGGGATGTGGACTACTGCCTTGCACCGGAACAGGCGTTTCCGGCAGCAGTCGAGGAGACGTACGGTATCATCGCTTACGCCTTTGATCATGCGGAAGAACTTGGAATCGACCCTCAAAAAATCGTGCTGGCTGGTCACAGCGCAGGCGGAAATCTTGTCGCTGCCGCACTTATCAAAGATGCGGAAGCGCATCACCTGAAGCCCTGCTGCGCATTGCTTGAATATTTTCCTGTGGACAACACGGTCGATCCTGTAAATCGGCTCTCACCGGAGTTGCAGACTAACGAATTCTGGGTCAAACGCGCCCAGACGGAGAAACTGTATACCGATTTTTATGTTGGCGATGCCGATCCTGCCGATCCGCTGTGTTCGCCGCTCAAGGCAGATGAGACTGCACTTGCTGCATTTCCTGAGTGTCTTATCCTTTCCGCAGGCGAGGATAGTCTGCGAGACGATACAGAAGCTTTTGCATTGCGTCTGGTCAAGGCAGGTGTCTGCGTAACAGCACAGCGGATCCCGGAAGCCATGCACGGGTTCACGACAAACCGCACTCCCGGTTGGGAGCGCGCACTCAAAAAACATATCCAGTTCTTCCGGGAACATTTGCAGGAGGATAATTCATGAAGATCACAGATGTAAAACTGCGCTTTGCCAAGCATTATCTGTTTGTTCAAGTCTATACCGATGCTGGTATCGTGGGCTTGGGCGAAGCGGGCAACTGGGGCTATCTGCAGGCGACCGCAGCAGCAATTGAAAAATTTGCCGACTATCTCATTGGAAAAGACCCCTTCCGAATTGAAGACTTCAATCAAAATTTTCTGAGGTCGGTCTATTTCCGTGGCTCGGTCATCATGAGCGCAATTTCTGCCATTGACATTGCGCTGTGGGATATCAAAGGCAAAGCACTGGGTGTTCCTGTCTATGAACTGCTGGGCGGTAAGACCCGTGATAAGGTGCGCGTCTATGCTTCGGTGATGCACATCACGGAAGATAAGAATGAGCTGGCTGCACAGTATCAGCAGTTGCAGCAGATGGGCTTTACTGCGGCTAAAATTTTCTGCAACGGCCCCACAAGTTCTCCGGACGGCAAGGGCGAGTTCTTTTCCAGCCGCATCGAGCGGGAAGTTGAAAAGGTGCGTGTCTGCCGGGAAGCGGTCGGCCCTGATTTCGATTTCATTCTGGAAGTTCATCGCGGCATGACACTGCCGGAGGCGGTCGCTTTTGGTCGTGCAGTTGAGCCTTACCGTCCGATGATTCTGGAAGACCCTGTTCCGCCGGACAATGTAGATACTATGGCCGAAGTTGCAAGCAAAATCGGTGTGCCGATTGCTACTGGCGAACGTGCCATTGACCTGCGTGAGTGCGAAGTGCTGATGGCTCGCCATGTCTGCCAGTATATCCGTCCCGATGTGTGCGCTGTGGGCGGCATCACTACCAGCAAGAAGATTGCTGCACTGGCAGAAGCACATGATGTTCTAGTGATTCCGCACAATCCGCTTGGCCCGGTCTCTACGGCGGCCTGTTTGCAGATTTGCGCTTCCATTCCGAATCTGGGCATTCAGGAACTTCCCGGTTTCTGTCTGAACGGTGCAGAGGATAAGATGGTCAAGGAGCCGCTGCGTTATGAGAACGGCTGTATGCTCATCCCCGATGCTCCCGGCATTGGCGTGGAGCTGGCAGATGATGCTGAGGAGCTTTATCCGGCGAGGGAACGTGGCAGCAACGCTGCCCGCCGTGCCTTTGACGGTGCGGTAAAAGATTGGTAACAAGAAAGAATGTGAGGTTGACATATGCCGATTGGGGTTTTGACAAACTGTGCCGCCGTGCTGCTTGGCGGTCTACTGGGAACATATCTTGGAAAGATTCTCCCGCGGGGACTAAAAGACAATCTGCCGACTCTTTTCGGTTTCTGTTCCATTGCAATCGGTGTCAATTCCATTATCAAAGCATCTGGAATGACTGCGGTCGTGTTAGCGATTCTGGTCGGCTTTACGATTGGCCATCTTCTGCATCTTGAACAGTGGACAAGTAAATTTTTTCATAACCTTGTTCGGGTACTCCATCTTGGTGGGGAGGACATTGATATGGAATTTTACATCACAGCGGTCGCGCTGTTCTGCTGTTCCGGCTTTGGATGGTACAGCACTCTGACAGAGGGCATCACAGGCGATCCAAGCCTATTGATGTCCAAGGCTGTTCTTGATGGATTCACGGCAATGATCTTTGCGGCTTCCTTGGGTAAATCCATATGCGCAATTCCTTTGCCGCAGTGTGCGATTCTTCTTGTCGTATACATGGTTGGTCGCACTTTATCCGCTTATTTGACCCCCACAATGTTTGCGGATTTGTCGGCTTGCGGCGGCATTTTAACAATGGCTGCGGGTTTCCGCGTCTCTAAAATCAAGTCAGTTCCCCTCGTTGACTTGATGCCTGCCTTGATCCTAGTGATGCCTTTCAGTATGGCGTGGAGCGCACTGATGGGCTGATAGGAGCGTTCTCCCTTTCAACCGGGCTGTTCTTTCATTTATGAATAGAGCAGCCCGGTTTTCTTTTTGGCTGACTTTGCACGAATGATGAGGAAAGAAACTATCGACAAAGAATAACTGTTTTAACAGAAGTCTTACTATTGTCGCTTTATCGTGATAAATTTTGCAAAACCATCTTGACGTACCCACGCTTCCATGATACCCTTTATTCCAAATCCTGCTGAAAAAGTGGTGGTTCTCACCGTGATAACCACCACTTTCAGCGGATAATCACCTCGGAAAGAACGTACCGTCCCGCAACACACCCGATTCATTTTGCCGCCGATTCACCCGACAAAATCCATCGCTGCGCTGCGTGGGCGGTATTTTTCTTTTCCGGGAAGCTGTACCTTGAATCCTTCATAAGCCGTCTGAACGTGATACCGTGCCATGACCTTACACTTTCTGTGGGCGAGCCGGACAACGCCGCTGCAAAACAGGGGCAGGAACTTCGTTCGGAGTAAACGGTGACCCCCTTACATGAGCAGCACCACCTCTACTTATTTTTGCGCCTTAACAATTCGGAAACATTTGTCGAAAGTTGATTTTGAGCGCAGCGGTAGAGGGCAAGAACCGTCCCGTGGCCACAAACTTTCAATTCTTGAAAATGTTGTGCTCCACCGGGACTTCACTTCTTCAATGCGTCTGCATTTCCGAAGTGATCTTGTTGGGGCGTGCCTGCCCCAAACCCTGCTCATGGTTCGCACCTGACGGTGCGAACAGCAACGGCGTGTCGTGCTTACATAACTTCACCGAGGAGTTATCGAACAGACAGGAGGTACAATGACCAAAACGAATGTTCAACCGATTCCTAGCAATTCCCAGCACCACGACACGCCGAACAACAAAACGCACGTCATCAAGTTCCGTGTGACAGCGGAGGAAAAAGCGTCACTGGAACTCACTTGCAAACTCCTGAATCTCTCCCTCTCCACTTTCATCCGCCGCGCCATCCACAACGTCAAGATCGAGAAAACGGTCATCGTTGCCGGTGGTGGCGAAGAAACCCTGACTGCTGTTTCCACTTTGCTTGCTCAGTGCAGCAAGGTGGGCGGCAACCTCAACCAACTTGCACGTCACTTCAACTCCGGCGGTGCGGACACCCAGCAGATCCGGGCGAAACTCCTTGACGAACTTGCAGACCTGACTGCATTCCGGCTCAGCGCCGAGAAAGTTCTGGGTGAACTGTATGGCAACGCTCAAGCATATCGCCTCAGTCGCAAGGGCAACTGCATCGTTCAACCATAAACCGCATATTTGCGACATACAATTCGATGTTGTTGCCAACGATTTGAATAATCGAATTGTAATAAAAACTCGGACTACACCGCCATTGAAGCGTACCTGATCTACCAGCACGATGCGTTCACCGGAAAGCAACTTCTTGATGAACAGGGCAAGCCGAAGCTGCGGGAATCCTACCTGCTCAATACGCTTGAGTGTGGCGATTTCTCCTTTGCAACAGCCTGTCTGCTGGCAAACCGAAAGTACAACAAGAACAACCACCCGGACGATATCAAGAGCCACCAGTATATCATCAGCTTTGACCCCAGAGATGCAGCCGACAACGGCTTGACCATGGAAAAGGCACAGGCACTTGGCCTGAAGTTTTGTTCTGAAAATTTTCCCGGTCATCCTGCCATCGTCTGCACTCACCCGGATGGGCACAACCATTCGGGAAACATCCATGTCCACATCGTGATCGGCAGCATCCGAACACGAGAGGTGGAGCGCAAGCCCTATATGCAGAAGCCCCGCGACTGGCTAGAGGGTATGAAGCACTCCAGCACTGCCCAGACCATGCGGCACTTGCGTGTCGAGGTCATGGAGTTGTGCGAAGGTGCCGGACTGTACCAGATTGACCTGCTCAACGGCTCGAAAGAGCGTGTCAGCGAAGCTGAGTATTGGGCGCATAGGCGCGGCCAGTTGAAACTTGACCGTGAAAACACAAGCCTCGCCGCAACCGGACAGCAGCCCCGGCAGAAGAAGTTTGAAACCGTGAAAAACACTTTACGGAAACAGATTTCTTCGGTGCTGTACCGCGCTACCAGCTTTGAGGATTTCTCTGACAAGCTCATGCAGCAGTACGGCATTGCCGTTAAGGAAAGCCGTGGGCAGCTCAGCTATCTGCCTGCTGGCAGAACCAAGTTTATCCGGGCGAAACATCTCGGTGACAAGTTCGATAAGGCGGCAGTGCTTGCCACGTTGCAGGCAAACGCCGAACGCAAACCCAAGGTGCAGTTCAAGCAGGATGCCATCGGGAAACTGATCGACATCCAATCGAGGATGACCGAGGGCAAGGGCATCGGCTATAAGCGTTGGCTCACGAAACACAATCTCAAAGTTATGGCACAGACCGTGAAGCTTCTGCAGGAAAAGGGCTTGACCGACGAGGACGCCCTGAACCAGCGCATCGCCAAACTGGAAACCAAATATCACGACTCGCTGGCAGTGGTGAAAGACCTCGAAGGTCGCATGAAGGTCAACAAAGAGCTGCGCTATCACATCGCAGCCTACACCAACACCAAGAACATCGCACAGCAGTTAAAAACTGCAAAACGACCAGCAGCCTTTGAAGAACAGCACCGTGCAGAGCTGACAGCGCACCGGGCGGCAGCAGCCTATTTCAAGGCAAATGATATCACCAAGCTGCCCAGCCCGAAAAAGCTGGAAGCCGAGTATGCGCAGCTGGCATCCGAAAAGGCAAAGTTCTACGAGCAGTACAAGGAAGCCAAAGAGGAACTGCTCAAACTGAAAACCGCAAAGCAGAATGTTGCGTCCTTTTTCCGGGAGGAAGAGCAGACGCAGCAGGAGAGATAAAGGAGTGTGCGTATGATCAATCTGAAAATCGACCCTGAGTTCCAGTCCCAGATTCCGCCTCTGACCGATGATGAATTTAAGCAGCTTGAAGAAAATATCTTGAAAGAAGGCAAGCTGATTTCTCCTTTGATCGTGTGGAACAACACACTTGTTGACGGTCACAATCGTTATGCAATCCTCCAAAAGCACCCAGAGATTTATTTTTCCACCATGCCGCTCCCGTTTGAAAGCCGGGAAGAAGTTCTCGCTTGGATCTGCAAGAACCAGTTGGGGCGGCGCAACCTCACGCCGGAGCAGAAGAAGTTCCTCATTGGAAAACAGTACAGTGTGGAGCATCGGAAGCCCGGTGGAAACGGCAACAACCAGCATACGGCTGCTGCCAAGAAAACCGTCCCGGAGGAATTGTGTCAATTTGACACAATTCCTCCCACTGCCTCAGAAGCAAGCGTTCGTAAGCAGATCGCAGAGCGGAACAATGTCAGCGAATCCTACGTTGCCCGTTCTGAAAAGTTCATGCGGGGCGTAGAGATCATGGAACAGATGGTGCCCGGTATGCAGGAGAAAATCCTGTCCGGGCAATTCAAAGTCCGTGATGCCGATATGCACCGCCTCGCTAGAGCTGATTTTCCGAACCGCAAGCAGATCGTGCACGAGATTCTGCACCCGGAAGACCGTCCCGCTCCGCAGTCGAGCTACTCACACTACTCTGGAATCAACTACTCCGCGCTGGAAGTCGCTGTCCGGCGGATTCAGCAGGACTTTGATTTTTTGATGAGATACTTGCCTAAGCTGCCGGACGATTCCTACGCCAAAACTGAAACGCTAAAAATCCTCAAGCAGCACAAAGCGTATATGGCACAGTTTGAAGAAATGCTGAACGATAAAGAAATCGCATAACGACAGGCACTTGTAAGCCATCAACGAGCCACCAGCCGCAAGAGCAGGGCGGAAAGCATCCGCGCCCTTGCGCCTGATAAAAATTGGAACTTTGATTTTCTCGCCCGGCTTTGCCACGGTGGGACGATCAAAGGAGCGTGCGTTTGAACAAAAAGAAAAAGTCCACAAACACTTCCCCCTATCCCGATGAAGCCATCGAACGTCTGGCACGAGCATTCTACCCGGCCATCCTTGCCTGCTGGAACAGCGAGGAAGGCCAACGAGAGTTTGCCGCGTGGCAGGCGGAACAGGCTCATATTGCAAACAACGAAAAACAGGAAGTTCCCGTTGGGGAACTCCCTGCCTTACTTATCGTATGTGGATTTTTGCGGGGTGCGTCCGGTAGGGCGCACCCTGTTTTTGTGTTCATTCCTCTAGACCGAGACTCGCAACCACATTCTTCAGATATTCCTTTGGGTAACCGTTCAGGATTAGTCCGGCATACACAAATGGGTCATTGCAGATGAGATGGTTCGTTCAGACCGCAACGCTATTGTGATATCCAGCGAACCCTCGACCCCAGTGCAGGCGATGGAGAGTTCCTCCCATCTTGGAGCGGCAGTGTTTTGCAACCCATTAGCATTTCACGCACATATATTATTTGGTCGAAGAACGGTTGATTTTCTCTTGTTTTTAAGGTATCATGTAAAAAACAATTACTCGAGTTCAAAAGGAGTTCTTTTATGACAAATTCAGATTATAAAGACCTCGCTCCAAATGACGCTATTGAAAATGGAGATGAATATCTTTATTCTTTAAATTGGGCTTTGCAAGATCCAAAGATTAAAAACATTGCGCTTACAGGGCCTTATGGATCAGGAAAAAGTAGCATTATTGATACCTTTTTAAAGCAAAATGATTCCAAATCTCTTTATGCTCAAATCAATGATAGGTTTCACGGTCGAAATGTTCCCTCTTCAAAAAACTCGTTAAAAATCTCTATGGCTACATTTTCAAGTGGTCTTAAGGATTCAAATTCTCTTTCAACTTCAAAGGTGAAGCTTGATATTGATGAAATTGAAACCGGGATTTTAAAGCAACTTTTTTATAAAGTTAAATATTCTCGCATTCCTCAGAGTCGGTATCGCAAGTTGCATACTATTGACAGTTGTAGAATATTCTTTCTCGAACTCATTTTTCTACTTTTTCTCTTTTTATTTTGCTTTGTTTTTAAATATGATTTTCTATTTAGCGTCTATCAAAATATTGTTAATGCAGGGAGCCGGATATATTTAAGTCCTGCATTATCTCTCGTTCTGTTTTTAATTGTTTTTGTTATTGCGTTATGGACTATATCTCTGATTTATCGTTTTGTCTTATCAAAATTCACCATAAAGCAATTTAAGATTAGCGACAACACGTCTATTGAGCCATCAGAATTATCGAAAGAATCCGTATTTAATAAAAACCTCGATGAGATTGTATATTTTTTTGAAGAAACGAATTTTCGATATGTGTTTTTTGAGGATCTCGATCGGCTCGATAATCCCGAACTATTTGTGCATCTCAGGGAGCTAAACACGCTACTCAACAATGATGATGCTATAAATAAGCCCATAATTTTCATTTATGCTGTCAAAGATGACATCTTTGTTGGAAATGATCGTACGAAATTTTTTGATTTTATCATTCCTGTTGTTCCAATTATTAATTCAACGAATTCTAGCGAAATTCTTCTCCAGAAAATAAACCCAAACAGCGGATTCCCTCAATTCCAAGGTATCTTGCAAGAAACGGTTTTTGATGTGGCTCCATTTATTTCCGATATGAGAACGCTTCAAAATATATGCAACGAATTCATTGTGTACAAAAATACTCTAGCAAACGAACTTTCTTTATCGGAAGATAAAATGTTTGCAATAATGGCTTTCAAAAATCTCTATCCGAAGGATTTTTCGGACTTGCAGAATGAAAGCGGCGTTGTAAAAGAAGCATTTTCCGACAAGCAAAAATTCATTTATGCTCAATCAGAAGTCCTACAGCACAAGATCGAGCATGCCGAAGAATTGCTCAAAAAAGTTCATTCGGACGTATTGCAAAATAGCAATGAAGTGAAATTTTCTATGCTTATTTCCCTCGCTGGAAGCAATCAAATCGTCACCCGTATTTACTCATATTCATCTTCCTTTGATGTTGACTACAGCAGAATTATGACCGACTCATTTGATTTGCTTGCTCTCAAAAAAGTCAAACAATGCCGCATAGAATGTCGTCAGATTTTTTCACATTCTTATTATACCGATCGTTCCGAAAAAGAAATTGATGATTTGTCCTCGCTGGTGTCAAATTATGTTGATAGATGGCAAGCATTCCACGAAGCGGAAGCACAAGGTTACGAAAAGCTCAAATCTGATATTGAAACCTGCAAATTGCAACAAAAAAATCTTTCGAAACAGTCTTTAAAAAATTTGATAAACTACTACTCAGCAACCGATGTCCTGTCTTCTCAAGTTTGCGATAACAAGTTACTTGTGTTTTTGCTTCGCCGTGGTTATATTGATGAAGAATACACTAATTATATCAACTATTTTAAAGGAACAAGCATTACAAAGGATGACATGAATTTCATCCTCAGCGTCAAAACTCAGACCGCCTTGCCATTCGATTATACTCTAAATAAAACTGAAATGGTTATCAATAGATTGCAGCCATATGAGTTTGAACAAAAAGAGATTCTTAATTATGCACTTTTGGAGCGGCTTTTTGACCTTCCGCAAGAATCCGAAAAGTTTGGTATACTTTTTTCCCAATTTCACAACGGAAGTGACTTCTGTTGGAACTTCATTGATTCTTTCATCGATATCACAAAGCATTTAGATGTTTTTGTGCAGTCCCTGGCATCTTCATGGAAAGGTATTTGGCTATATATATTTAACAAGTCTGAGCTTTCCTATAAAAGAAAAATTAGATATCTTTCACTTTTAATCACTTATATTCCGTCTTCTGAGTTACAGTCACTCAATCAGAACAATTCAATGGCTGCGTTCATTGAATCTCATCCTGATATTTTACAGATGCTTCCGGCTGTTCCTGCAGAAGATGTCATTTCCTGTATCGAATCTCTAAACATAAAATTCTCAAACGTTCATATAGATCAAGTTCCGACCTCTATAATTTCATATATCTTTGATAACGACTGTTATATAATCAATCGGGTTATGACACGCCTCGCTATATTACATTATGACTGCTCTCTTAGTGATTATTTTATTTCACAAAAGCCATACACTGCAATTCTTTCATTAAAAAACACACCTGTTAACGAGTATGTACAAACGGATCTCGTTTCTTTTGTAGAAAACGTTCTTGCAGGCTCTACTGCATCCGATGATGTGTCCGCGATAATAGTAATGCTTGAATCATCTGTTGGCAATGCGGATTTGTGTGAAAAAATCATCACCTATGAATCATTTCGTCTTCCTGAATTTTGCTGTGAATCCAAAATAGATTCACAAACATCTGAAATTTTAAATCTGTGGAACTTAATTGTTTGTCAAAGAAAAATCATTTCCTCTTTTCATAACGTCACTGTATACTGGAGTCATTTCGGCTTAACTTCTGAACTTTTATCTTTTATTATCAGTGAAAAAGAATCTCTTTGTTCTCAATCAGACCTTTCTGCTGATAATAAATTGATTCAAGATATCATCAGTTCAGATATTGATGATAATTCGTTTTCTTATTTCATTCATCGATTCTCTATTGAAAGTCCTGATTTCCCATTTTGGGATTTGTCCGAAAGTAAACTTTCTATTATGATAGATTGCAACTACTTTCCATTTACAATTGACGGCTATTTGAAGTTGAAAGCAAAGTCTAAAGCTTTGTCACTTGAGTATATTTTGAAAAATCAGCATGAGTTCATAAAAGTCATTGATTCTATCGAAATAGATCAGCCCTTGTTTGAGAAATTGATTTGCTCTTCCAAAGCTAATCACGCTATAAAATCCGTATTGCTCAAACATTTTTCTAAGGAGTTCTTGACTACTTCTATTGCTCTTTCTCTCGTGAATTCTGATTTTCGGTTCACAAACGAAACATTTAATATCGTATGGCCTTTGCTGAATTCGGAAAGCAAGAAAATGTTTTTTCTTCAGCATCTCGACATTTTGAATGCGGATGATTTTGAACGCATTTTTACCGAACTGTCTTTCCTGTACCCTGATTTCAGCAATCGAGATTCAAGACATATTGTAAAACTTACGAAATCGCCAAATGATAGACAGCTTGCTTCACGACTTAAGGAAACAGGATATATTTCCAATATTGAGGAAACAGAGAAGGACGATTACCTTCGTTTGAGAATTCGTTCCATCAAAAGACGATGAATACAATGCTTAACGTCAGCTTTTTCGTCTTTTAGTTTAGCCTTTCTGTGCTAATGGGTCACTGCGGAAACCGTAATTTGACCTCTGCCATTGCACTAGGATGGCACAGTGTATCCTTCGATACGAATATCCTGATGATGCAATCGAGCGTTCACTCTGTTTGGTGATTTTTGTGTGAAAAGCATAGGGAGATTCCATCATGGTAGATGGAACAAGCTTATCTTTTTGACAAAAGTGGTTTTCTCTACCCAATTCAAATGCAAAGGCAGGGTACCACCTCCATGGTGATCCCCTGCCTTTACTTGTTCTTGCTTACTGTTCCGAGTAATGCCTTCTCAGAACTTCCTGTAAACAAAAAACGTACCCGAACCCTTTTTCATAAAGAATCGGGTTCGAGTACGAACTGTATGGTGGGCCAGGCAGGACTCGAACCCGCGATAACCCCGTTATGAGCGGGGAGTTCTAACCGACTGAACTACTGGCCCTTATGACGTTGTTTGAGATTCTTTAACCGGCTTTCGTACCCAGAAAATACCCAAGTCCGATCTTGAAGCCGCTCAAAAAAGCAAAAACAACGGAAAATCGCTGTTTGGAAAAGGTGGAAACGGTAAGGTCTGGCGGTTATGAGCCGCCAGCTCTGACCAGCTGAGCTACTGGCCCGCAAGGGTGCTGCAGTGCTGCAACACGCACTAGTATAACAAAAACTGCGCAAAAAGGAAAGCATTTTCCGCAAAAATCATTTGGTGCGGTGGGCATCCAGCTTTTGCAGCATAAATTCGTCCAGCATGGCGGGCGGGAACAGCGGCTCTTTGTAGCCAAAGGCCTCCCGGATAAAGATCAAAGTCACCACGGTCTGGCGGCCGGGGTCCAGCCGCAGGGTGTACAAGGTGTCCAGCGGCTGCTGGCTGGGCTGGTGCAGCGTCAGGTGCAGCAGAAAGCTGCCGTCATTCTCCCGGCGGCACTCGTAGGCAAAGAGGTCGGTGTCGCTGCAGGAGTCCAGACGGTCAAAGCACTCGTCCAGCGCAAGGCCGGTGCGGAACTCGGACAGGCCGGCGGGGCCGTACTGGCTGCGGCGGGTTGTCTCCCGCCGGGAGAGCAGGTACACGATGATGCCCAGCGCACAGGCTAAAAGACAGACGGAAACGACAGCGTTCATGGAAAGACCCTCCCCAAAAGAGTTTTCCTTATTGTAACACAACCTGCGGGGGTTTGTGCTATAATATTTACAATTCTTTTTTAAATTTTTCTGCAAGCCGGGTACAAACGCCCGGGGGGAGGGGCTTCATGAAGCTTAAATTTACACGCAAGACATGGTATTTCTTTTTGCTGGCTGCAGCGGCGGTGTCCATGCTGGGCGGCTTTGCCGTGCTGAGCGGGATGGATTTTTCCGGGCTGGAAATGATCGTGTTCTGCCTTACCGGCATCGCGGTGCTGTTTCTGGCGGCGCAAAAGGGCGCACCGGCAAGGGAAAAGCGCAACTACACCGGCGTGTTCGTGGTGCTGATGCTCAGCAAGCTGGGTGCCAGCGGCTGGGCGGGCGATATCTGCTCGGCGCTGGTGTGGCCTGCTTTGCTGGCGACTGAGTACGAGCGCGGCAGATCCATCCAGCGGCAGCTGCAGCTGGTGAGCGCCGCCGAGGTGCTGCGGCTGGTGTTCTGGATGCTGACCAAGTACGCGGGCATGAGCGGCCTTGCCTTCTGGACGAATATCCTGTTCGTGCTGCTGACCTGCGCCCGGGGCTGGGCGGGACTTACCCTGTATAAGACGCAGGAGGAGACCCTGTGACCCAGCGCCGCGGGACGTCTAAAGCCAAGGCGAAACGCGGCTTTGGGCGCAGAGCCTTTCTGGCAGGGGCGGGCGCAGCCGCCTGTGCTGCGGCGGGGTGGTATCTGCGGCAGAAAAGCGATGCAGACCACACTGCCGCTTCCGGGCAGGATACGCCCCCGGCACCCAACCCCGCCCTGCCCGCCGGGGAGTGGCGGGCGGTGTGGGTGAGCTATCTGGACTGGGCGCTGCTGGATTTTTCCACCGCGGACACCTTCCGCGCCGGGGCGGCGCAGCTGCTGGACAATTGCGCCGGGCTGGGACTGAACACCGTACTGGCACAGGTGCGCCCCTTCGGGGATGCGCTGTACCGCAGCAGTTTGTTCCCGTGGAGCCATCTGTGCACCGGGGTGCAGGGCAAAGACCCCGACTTTGACCCGCTGGATATCTTTCTGACCGAGGCGCACCGCCGGGGCATCGGGGTGGAGGCGTGGGTCAACCCCTACCGTCTGCGCTCCTCGGCGGCGATGCCGCCGAATCTGGCAGAGAATAATCTGGCCAACACTCACCCGGACTGGCTGTGCACCGCCGGGGAGGGGCTGTACCTGAACCCCGCCGTGCCCGCCGCCGCAGACTATGTGGTGCAGGGGGTGGCAGAGCTTTTGCAGAACTACCCGGTGGACGGCATCCACTTTGACGATTATTTTTACCCCACCACCGATGCCGCCGTGGACGCGGCGCAGTTTGCGGCAAGCGGCGCAGCCGACCTTGCCGCGTGGCGGCGGCAGAACGTTACCGCGCTGGTGGCGAAGGGGTACCGCACCGTGAAGGCGGCAGACCCGACCTTGCGGTTCGGCATCAGCCCGCAGGGCAACCCGGACAACGACCTTGACCAGCAGTACAGCGATGTGACCGCGTGGCTGGCGGCAGGCGGGGAGGAGAAGGTCATCGACTACCTCTGCCCGCAGGTGTACTGGGGCTACGGCTTTACCCTGCACTCCGGCAGCACCCGCTTTGCCTTTGAAAACATCGTTCCGGCGTGGCTTGCCTACCCCCGGGCGGGGGATGTGGCACTGTACTTCGGGCTGGGTGCGTACCGGGTGGGCACCGGGGATGGCGGCGCGAACCCGGACAGCGTATCCGGCTGGAGCACCGGCAGTGCGCTGGCGGCGCAGGTAAAGGACTTACGGCAGCAGGCGGCGGGCGGCTGGGCACTGTACCGCTACGGCAGTTTGTTCGGGCCAGAGGCTCCCGCGCTGGCCGGGGCCGAGTGTGCGGCGCTGCGGGCGCTGAATAAGTGAAAATTCGTGCAGAAACAGGCGGCAAACCGCACAAAATAAACACAGGTATCTTGTGCAGAGCGGCAAAATGCGGTATACTTACCTTGTATCTGCCTGTTGGCAGAGACGCACGAAAAAGAAAAGTTTCTTTGTTTCTATGAGGAAAGCTATGAAGATGAAAAAACAGCTTTTGGCACTGCTGCTGGCGGCGGTGATGGTGCTTAGCCTGACCGGCTGCAAGGAGACCCTGAAAAAGGTGGCGGAGGCCGCCGTGGTGCCCACTCAGTCCACCAAGAACCTGCGCGCCGATATCACCGCCCAGGAGGTCTACGACGCCATCCTGGAGGCCGACCGCATCGGTCGGGACTATCTGGCACGCTGAGCCCAGTCTTAAAATCCAAAGAATAGAGGGTGTGTATCGTATGAATTGGAAGGAATATTACAAGC
>OGCZ01000378.1_pt1 | contig 24079 bp, 23 predicted proteins | sample 1570211 | NCBI WGS metagenome assembly OGCZ01 (sample SAMEA2582158, study PRJEB24529) | metagenome | biome: Human gut stool | place: China | collected 2011 | reverse complement strand
CACAAAGGCGGCGATGGGCAGGAGCAGCCAGTGGAATAAAAGGGCGTACCCCATGGTGTCCGTGGGGGCCATCAACAAGAACACCACCAGGGCAAAAACCCAGAGTCCCAGGTAAACCGCTACCAGCCGCCTCGGGGACCGCCAGCTCCTCCCCTTGGCTCCCCGAACACGCACCGCAAAGTCCGGCATAGGCACCTCCACTTCCCAGAGGGCAGACGAAACAGACCGAATACCCGTTTTTTCCAGTCTACCATGGGCTGCCGGACCCGTCAAGGGTGACTCAGGTCCGCTTCCGGGGGATCAGCAGCAGCTGGTCCCGGGAGATATCTCCTTCCGTCTCCAGTTGATTGGCTGCCAGGATCACGCCGATGGTGGTGTTGTACCGTTTCGCCAGATCCCAGGCGGTCTCCTGCTTCCCCAGGCAACGCAGCACCAGGGACGGCGCGCCGGTGGTCTCCTTAGGCGCGTCTGTATTGATCTTTCCTGCGGACACGCACACCCGTTTCACACGCTGGGCCGCCTCCGCCCGGAAGTCCACCGGGAACCGGACCTCGATGCCCCGGTCCGTCAGGCTGCCCTGGACCTCTTCCGGGCAGACGGCCCGGGCAGCGACCCGGCAGTCCTCCGGCAGCTCCAGTTGGCAGCTGACGTCGATGCTCCGCTCCGCCACCAGAGGCACGCCCCCCTCGTCCAGATACAGTGCCCGGACAGACGCCCCGGTCCGCAGGACCACGCCCGCCCCCTCCCGGCTGACGGAAACAGCTCCGCAGGTGACGGAGAGGGCCAGGATGGAATCCGCCACCACACCGATCTCCAGCACCTCCCGCACCGTCTGACGGCGGGTGAACTGTTCCCGAAAGCTGGTGAGTTCCAGAGGCGCGGCGTCATAAGTCAGATCATAGGCAGTGGAGTAGAGGTCACTGAGGAGCGTCAGTTCCTGGGTCTGGCGCAGCAGAGCTGTGGCGTGGAGGTACAGCGTCACCGCGATCTCCCGGCCCTCGGCGTCGGCGCCGTCGACCTGCAGATCCGCGCCGGTGAACTGGAGGCGCACCGATGGCTCTGCGCCCTCCGGGGCGCCTTCCACCTCCAGGATCTGAGAGAACGGCAGCTCTCCGGACGCGGCGCAGCAGCGGCCGTCCGCCGTCCGGTACAGGAGGCTGACGGTGAAGATACCCTTGAACAGCAGCTTGCTGCCCACGATCTTCGTCTCCGTCACAGTGCTGTTCACCCGGCTGGTGAGGATCTCCGCCGCTCCCTCTCTGCCCGGGGACAGGTCCATCTGTTCGGAGAAGGTGAAGTCCTTCTCCGCAATGTGGGTCAGCACGATGGCGTGCTGCTGCTCCTGCTTTTTTTCGATGCACAGTTCCGGCCCCGCCTCTGCATCCGTGCAGAAGCATAAGGGCCTGCGCTGATAGCCCGTCAGCCGCGTCACCAGCTTGCAGTGGGTGAAGACCTTGCGGGGGTTCAGCATCCGGGTCTCCAGAAGCTCCGGCTCCGTGTCCGCCAGCAGCGCCGCGCAGTCCGGCAGACTGCGTCCGTCGGTCTCCACCGTGAAGGGCATGGCAAATTCCAGGGTCCGGATGCCCCCCTCCCCCTCCGGCGTGTACAGCACCGTCACCCGGACGGTGCCGGAGATCTCTGCCCTGCCGTCCCGCATCTCCCGGCTGTGGAGGAACACCTTGCCCGTGGTCTCGATGATCCGCGCAATGTCCGGACAGTAGTCCGGCACGATGGTCTCCGCTGTCTCCTCCTGAGTCAATGTCAGCTCTCCCGCCGCCTCATAGGCGTCGAAGCAGGCCTTTTTCAATTCCAGTTCCATGGTTCGCCCTTCCTTTCCGGCCGTTGGTCCTCCGATGGACGGCGCAGCCGTTTCCCGCCGCCTGGAAAACGGTACGGGGCGGGAGGGGCCGCCAGCGGCCGCTCTCCCGCCCCTGTGCGCCGCCATGTTGTCCACGGAGTCTCGCTCTGCTGACACTGTATGCCCGGCCGGGACTGCTTATTCCGAAATCTTGAACAGCTTCCGCAGAATGCCGCTGAGGGCTTTGGGGGACTTCCACACTACAATTCGCATGATATTTGCTCCTTTCTAACGCCTGCAGCAGGCGCAGCCGCACGCAATCAGCAGGACCGCCACCAAAAACATCAGCGCCCCTACCGGAAAGATCGCCGCAATCAGGATCCCGGCCCCCAGCGCCACCGCACAGACGCCCAGTATCCAGCATCCGCCGCCTCTCCGAAACATACGCCCCACGCCCCTTTCTCACTCCCATTATATACGCCGCTGCCTGTCCTGGTACAAAAGGCAGGGCACACAAAAAGAGGCGGGCATCTGCCCGCCTCTTCCGCGCGATTCACTTCTTCCGCTCCTGCCAGTCCTGGAGGGGCTTCAGCTCCTCATACAGGCGCACATAGCTGGCGTGGCGGCTCCGTTGGATCTTGCCAGCGCGCACCGCCTCCAGCACGGCGCAGCCCTTCTCCTTGGTGTGGCTGCACCCCACGAAGCGGCACTGGTCCAGATAAGGCCGGAACTCCACAAAGGTCTCCGGCAGGCGGTGCTTCAGCTCCAGATTCAGCTCATCGGTCTCAAAGGAGGAGAAGCCCGGGGAGTCCACAACGTCCGCCCCGCAGCTCAGGTGGAACAGCTCCACGTGCCGGGTGGTGTGGCGTCCCCGGCCCAGCGCCTGGCTCACATCCCCCACCTGGAGCTGAAACGCCGGATCCAGGGCATTCAGGATGCTGGACTTTCCCACACCGGAATTCCCTGTAAAGGCAGACAGCTTCCCAGCGATCAGGGGCTTCAATTCCTCGATCCCCTCCCCGGTCTCCGCGCTGACCCGCAGAGTTGGAAATCCGGCGGCTGCGTAAACGGCGTACAGCGCATCGGCACAGTCCAGATCGCATTTGTTCAGCAGCACCATCACGCTGCATCCTTTCAGTGCTGCGATGGCCGCCACCCGGTCAATGAGGAACGGGTCTGTTTTGGGGATGGCACCGGAGGCGATGACCACCAGCTGGTCGATGTTGGCCACCGCCGGCCGGGAAAATGCGTTCTTCCGGGGCAGGATGGCCTCCACAAAGCCCTCGCCGTTCCCCAGCTCCCGGACCTCCACCCGGTCCCCCACCAGAGGGGAGATGCCCTCCTTCCGAAACTTGCCCCGGGCCCGGCAGGTGAGCACCTCGCTGCCGGTGTCCACATAGTAGAAGCCGCTGAGGGCCTTTCGGATCCGTCCCTCACTCACCGAAGGTCACCTCTTGGGAAGCATTGCTGTGCTGACCGTCAATCAGAATTTCCACATAGGAAGTTCCGCTGCCATACACAGGCAGGGGGAACGTGTACTGATAGTCAGCGCAGGTTACCGTCTCATTGAGAATTTCATTGCCGTCCTGCAATACCTGAAGTGTCACAGTTTCCCGATCATCCGGCAGGGGAATCATAATCATCTCCATCCCCTCTTCACCGTTGGATTCCTCCGGGCCGGTGCTGACCCACAGCTCTACGGTGCTGCCGGCAGGCACCTGCGTGGTAGCCGTCGGGTTCTGGCGGATGACCAGACCCGCTTCCACAGTGTCGCTGGCCTCCTCATGGACCTCGACCTCCAGGCCCAGCACGTTCTTCAGCTGGTCCTCCGCCCAGGCACGTTCCCTATTCGTGAAATCGATCAGCGGCACGGTCTGGGGTCCCCGGCTGAGGACAAAGGTGATGGTGTCCCCCTTGTGGAGTTCTTCATTCGCCGCCGGGGTGGTGGACTTGATGACGTCAACGGCCAGCTCGTCATCGTACTCCTTCTGGGTCTCCTCATAGGGCTGGACGTTCAGTTCATATTCCGCCACCAGATCCTGCAGGATGGTCATGGCCTGGTCATAGGTCATGGGCTTGGTGGTCAGGTCCGGCATAGTGCCCACGTCCTCACCGGCGCTGACCCAGACGTTGATGGTGATGGGCAGCTCACCCTTCTTCTCCGTGTCCGGCTCCGGGTCCTGGCGGATGATTTCACCCACGGCGGCGTCGCTGGCCTCGGTGCCCGCCACCACCACCTGGAAGGTGCCGTCCGCCACACTGGCCTGCTCGTTGGCCTGCTCCTCCGTCATGCCCACCAGCTTGGGTACGGTGTAGGTGTCCGGCGCCGCCGGGACAAAGGAGGCGAAGATGGCCCGGAACAGGAAGAACAGGACCACCACGACCACTACGGCACCGCCGCCGATCAACGCGATCTTCTTGCCGCCGCTGAGGCGGGAGGGCTGTTCGTCCTCGTAGCGATCCTCCTCCCACCGGCGTCCCCGCTCATAGGAGGGCTCCCGGCCCTGCCGGTGGAGCTGGGGCGGCACAGCGGAACGGAGCTTCTGAGTGGGCTCGTCGGTCTCCTCCGGCCGCAGGTCGGACAGCTCGAAGTCCAGATTCACGCCGGGGTTCTTCCGAAAGGCCTCCAGATCTGCGATCATCGCGTCTGCAGAGGGGTAGCGTTTCTCCAGATCCGGCGCCATGGCCTTCATGCAGATCAGCTCCAGCTGCTCCGGGATGTCCGGATTCACCTCCCGGGGCGCCAGGGGCACGGAGCTCAGGTGCTGGATGGCCACGGACACGGCGCTGTCCCCCTCAAAGGGCAGGCGGCCGGTAATCATCTCATAGAGCACCACACCGGCGGAGTACAGGTCGGACCGGGCGTCGATGTGGCTGCCCCGGGCCTGCTCCGGCGAGATGTAGTGCACCGAACCCAGGGCCTCCTGGGTGAGGGTGCTGTGGCCCCCGGAGGCCACCCGGGCGATGCCGAAGTCGGCCACCTTCACGCTGCCGTCCCGCAGCACCATCACGTTCTGGGGCTTGATGTCCCGGTGGACGATGCCCCGGCTGTGGGCGTGGCTGAGGCCCCGCATGATCTGTGTAATGAAGTGCAGCGACTCCCGCCAGTTTAGCTGCCCCCGCTTCTCCATGTACTGCTTCAGCGTGATGCCGTCGATCAGCTCCATGACGATATACTCGATATCGCCGCCCTTGGACACGTCGTACACCGATACGATGTTGGGGTGAGACAGTTGGGCGACTGCCTGGGATTCTGCGTTGAACCGGCGGCGGAAGTCCTCGTCCTGGGCCAGGTCGCTCTTGAGAATCTTGACGGCCACCAGGCGGTTCAGCCGGTGGCACTTGGCCTTGTACACAATCGCCATGCCCCCGGTGCCGATACGCTCCAGAATCTCATAGCGGTTGTCCAGCATTTTTCCAATATACGGGTCCTTGTGTTCCATGTGTCTCCCCCCTTTACTGTTTTTGCATCAGGACGGCCGTGACATTGTCCGGCGCGCCCTGGCGCTTGGCGATGGCCAGCAGCCGGTCCAGGCAGGTGTCCGGCCCGTCCCCGTGGATGACCTCGAAGAGCATCTCCTGATCGGTGACGGTGTTCACCAGTCCGTCGGAACACAGCAGCAGATACTCCCCGGCGTTCATCGGGCATATGTACCCGTCACAGTCGGCGGAGATGTCCGGTCCCAGGGCCCGGGTGATGAGATTGCGGCTGGGGTGGCGGCGGGCCTCCTCAGCGGTGATATCTCCCCGGTCTACCATGCTCTCCACCAGGGAGTGGTCCTTGGTGATGCGGGTGATGCCGTCCTCCGTGATGTGATAAGCCCGGCTGTCCCCCACGTTGGTGACCACCACGCCGCCGTCATAGGAGATGGCGGACACCAGGGTAGTGCCCATGTTCCGGCATTCCTCCCGGCGCTCTGCCTCCGCCTGAATGGCCTGATTGGCCAGGGCTGCCGCCTGGGCGGATGCCTCCAGCAGCTGCTGAGGGGTCTGATCCGCCGTCAGGAGCTTCTCCAGCTCCTCCAGATAGACGGAGACGGCGATCTGGCTGGCCACACGGCCCCCGGCGGGGCCGCCCATGCCGTCGCACACCACGCCCACCGTGCGGCCGGAGGCCGTGTGCTGCGCCGTGACGTAGGCGTCCTGGTTCTCCTTCCGGACAAGGCCGATGTCGGTCATGCCCCAGACGTTCATTTGGTTCATTGGGAACACTCCCCTTTCTGCGCTTCTTCCATGGCCTTCCGGCGGAGCTGTCCGCAGGAGGCGTCGATATCTCCACCCAGGCTCCGCCGCACGGTGGCGGTGATGCCGTGGGATTCCAGCCGTTTTTGAAAGGCCCCGATCCGGCGGGAGGGCTTGTAGGGGCTCTCCACCACGTCGTTCAGGGGAATCAGATTCACGTGGCCCGGCATCCCCCGGAGCTTCCTGGCGATCAGGTCCGCCTGCCAGTCGTGGTCGTTGACCCCGTCGATCATGGCGTACTCAAAGGAGATGCGGCGGCCGGTCTTGTCGAAGTAGTCGTGGCAGGCCCGGAACAGCTCCTCCACGTCATAGGCCCGGTTGATGGGCATGATCTTGGATCGGGTCTCGCTGTCCGGCGCATGGAGGGACACAGAGAGAGTCAGCTGAAGTTCAAGCTCCGCCAGCCGCCGGATGCCCGGCACGATGCCGCAGGTGGAGAGGGAGATATGCCGCATCCCGATGTTCATCCCGTCGGGGTGGTTCACCAGCTCCAGGAATTTCAGCACCGTGTCCAGGTTGTCCAGCGGCTCGCCGATACCCATCAGCACGATGTTGGAGACGGGCAGGCCGGAGTCTTTTTGGGTGAACAGCACCTGGTCCAGCATCTCCGCCGGGGTCAGGTCCCGGACCTTGCCGGCGATGGTGGAGGCACAGAAGGCGCACCCCATCCGGCACCCCACCTGGGAGGAGATGCACACGGTGTTGCCGTGGTGGTACTGCATGAGCACTGACTCCACACAGTTTCCGTCGCGCAGCTTCCAGAGGTACTGCATGAGCACTGTCTCGATGCAGTTGCCGTCGGACAGCTCCCAGAGGTATTTGATGGTCCCGTCCAACCGGGACACCTGCTTGCGGGCCACCTGGGGGGCGGTGATGAAACAGGTCTCCTTCAGCTTTTCCCGCAGGGACTTGGAGAGATTGGTCATCCCATCGAAGTCCGTCACCCCCCGGTGGAGCCAGGTGAACACCTGCCTGCCCCGGAAGGCCGGCTCCCCCAGGGACTGGAGGAAGGCCGTCATCTCCGGCAGGGTCAGTGATTTCAAATCGGTCATGGATCGTTCCTCAATTCCGCGTCATGCGGCAGATGTAAAAGCCGTCGGTGCCGTGGCGGTGGGGCCACAGAGTCACCTGGCCCTCGGTCTCCCCCACCGGTCCGGACAGGGAGAAGGGCGTGCGGCAAAAGTCCGGGTGCTCTGCCAGGAAGCTGTCGGATACACCCTCGTTCTCCTCCGGCAGGATCGTGCAGGTGGAGTACACCAGCGTGCCGCCGGGCCTCACGTACCGGGCGGCGTTGTCCAAGATCGCCCGCTGGATCACCGGCAGGGCGAACAGGTCGTCAGGCTTTTTGTACCGGACATCCGGCTTCTTCCGGATGATGCCGAAACCCGAGCAGGGGGCGTCTACCAGCACCACATCGAACCGCGCCTCCCACTCCGGCCGGAACCCCCGGCCGTCTGCGGCGGTAGTCTGGATGCACGCAAGGCCCAGTCGCTCCGCCCCCTCCCGGATGCGCTTCAGCTTGTTCTCGTGGAGGTCGCAGGCCAAAATCTCCCCCTGGTCCTCCATTGCAAAGGCGGCGGAGAAGGACTTGCCTCCCGGCGCGGCGCACACGTCCAGCACCCGCATACCCGGCTCCACCCCGGCGATTTGGGACACCAGCCGGGCCGCCGGGTCCTGGACCAGGAATTTTCCCATTCGGAAGGGCTCCAGCGCCGTCAGATCCCCGACGTGGTCCAGCTCCAGGCATCCGGACACCCAAGGATGGGGCCGGACAATCACGCCGGATGCCTCCAGCTCCGCCGTCAGCTCCTCCGCAGCAGCTTTCAGCGGATTCACCTGAATCGTCAGCGGCGCCGGAGCGTTGTCGGCCGCAAGGCAGGCTTCCGTCTCCGGCCCCAGAATGGCCTGGAGGCGTTTCACCAGCCACTTGGGATGGCTGTACCGGATGGAGAGGCTGTGCAGTGCATCCTGGTCCGGGATCCTCGGCAGGTGTACCTTGTTCCGGGAGAGCTGCCGCAGCACCGCGTTCACCAGCCCGGCTGCCTTGGCCCGGCCGTTGTCCTTGGCCTGCTCCACCGCCTGATTGACAGCGGCGCTGTGGGGAATTTTATCCAGAAACAGAATTTGATAAGCCCCAATCCGCAGAATTTCCAGCAACGGCGGCTGCAAGTGGTCGACCTTTTGGGAGCAGTAGGCACCCAGGTAGAAGTCCAGCAGCAGCCGGTTCTGCATCACGCCGTAGACGATGCGACTGCACAGCGCCGCCTCTGGTCCGGACAGGCCGTCCCGGCGGAGCTGGGCCCTCAGGGCCGCATCCGCCCAGGCCCCGGCCGTGCGGCAGCTCACCAGGACGCGCAGGGCGGTGTCCCGGGCATTAGGGGCCCTCATTGGCTGCCTCCCTGATCGCGGCCGCCGCGGCCGATAAAGATCAGCACAAACCGCATCAGCTGCAGCAGGCTCATCAGCAGCGCCGCCACATAGGTCAACGCCGCGGCCCGCAGCACCTTTTTGGCGCCGGGCAGCTCATCCTCATCCAGCAGGCCTGCCCCGTCGATGGTGGCGATGGCCCGGGCGGAGGCGTTGAACTCCACCGGCAGCGTCACCAGCTGGAACAGCGTGGTGAAGGAAAACAGCACGATGCCGATGAAGAACAGAGACTGGTTGTACAGCACCAGCCCCACCAGCAACAGGATGAAGGACAGGCTGGAACCGATCCGCGTGGCGGGGATGATGGCCGTGCGCAGCCGCACAGGGCCGTAGTTTTCCGCGTACTGGACAGCGTGGCCCGCCTCGTGGGCCGCCACGCCCACCGCCGCGATGGTGGGGGCGTCGTAGACTGTCTCAGACAGGTAGATGGTATTGTCCCGAGGGTCGTAGTGGTCTGTCAGATTTCCCCGGCAGGGCCGGACAGGCACACCGAATACCCCGTGAGCCCGCAGCACCGCTTCCGCCGCCTGGGCACCGGTGATGCGGCGCCGGTTGTTCACGGCATTGTACCGCCGGAAGCTGCCGGACACCTGGAACTGGGCCCACAGGGACAGCAGCAGCACTGGGATCAGCAGCAGGACGTACAGATTATTTGCAAGAAAGTCGCCATAACCGTAATAGATATGACCGTAATAGGGCATAAAAACCTCCCGAATTGTGAAACTGGCGGAGCTCAGACCTCCAACGGGTGGCCCAGCAGATAGGACGCCGCAGCCATGCGCTTGCCGCCCTCCGCCTGGATCTCCGTGAGATACAGGCTCTCTCCCCTGCCGCAGGCCACCTGGATGCCCTGCTTCCCGGCGGAGAGCACTGTACCGGGCGCCGCGCCGGTCTGTTCGCCGGGGGCGGTGCGGTAGACCTTGAACCGCTGCCCTGCCAGCTCGCAGGCCGCGCAGGGCCAGGGAATCAGTCCCCGGACCTGACAGTCGATCTCCCGGGCGGAGCGGGTCCAGTCGATGGGGGACATCTCTTTTGTCAGCATGGAGGCGTAGGTCTGACGGCTCTCATCCTGGGGGGTCCGGGCGGCTGTGCCGTTTCCGATGGCCGCCACCGCCTCGCTGAGGGCCTCTGCCCCCAGGTCCGCCAGGCGCGCCGTCAGGGCCTGGGCGTCCTCGTCCGGGCCGATGGGAGTCTCCTTCTGCAGGATCACGTCCCCTGCGTCCAGCTCCTTCGCCATATACATGATGGAGACGCCGGTAGTCTCCTCCCCGTTCAGGATGGCCCAGTTGATGGGGGCCGCCCCCCGATACTTGGGCAGCAGAGACGAGTGGACGTTGATAGAGCCGTATCTGGGCGCCTCCAGAATGTCCTCCGGCAGGATGCGGCCGTAGGCCGCCACCACCGTCAGCTCCGGTGCCAGGGACTGCACCAGCTCCAGCGCCGTGCCGTCCCGCATCTTCAAAGGCTGATAGACGGGAATATTTTCTGTCAAAGCAAATTCCTTTACAGGCGTTGACACCAGCTTATGTCCCCGGTTTTTGGGCTTGTCCGGCTGCGTGAACACGCCGCAGACCTCATGGCCGTCGGCCACCAGCCGCCGCAAAGACGCCACGGCGAAGTCCGGCGTGCCCATGAACAGGATCCGCATGGGCTCACTCCCCTTCCTGAGCTTCTGCGGCCTCACGGGCCTCCCGCTCCTCCTGCTCCAGATAGTCCCGAAGCTCCTCATCAGAGAGGAAGTGGTCGATGTGCTCCACAAACAGATGGCCGTCCAGATGCTCGATCTCGTGGCAGAAAGCTCGGGCCGTCAGGCCCTCGCCCTCCACCTCGAACCAGTCACCATACCGGTCCTGGGCCCGGACCCGGACCACGTCCGGCCGGGTGACGATGCCCCATTTGCCGGGCACGCTGAGGCAGCCCTCCAGCCCGGTCTGCTCGCCGCTCTGAGCCACGATCTCCGGGTTCACCAGTTCGATATACTCCTCAGAGTCCTCGTCCAGCACCACGCACACCCGGCGCAGCACTCCCACCTGGGGAGCAGCCAGCCCAGCGCCATTGGCATCCTCCAGTGTTTCCAGCATATCGTCCAGCAACTGGTGCAGGTGAGGGTTGAACTCCGTCACAGGGCGGCACACCTTTGTCAGGCACTCCTCTCCCTGCACCACGATCTTCCGTAAAGCCATAAGTCCTTGACCTCCTTCAAAACGCTGCTCACTCCATGGAGTTGCAGTCCACAAATAGATTCATCCCGCGGTTGGCGCGGTCGTTTGCAAATGCCTTCAGCAGCCAGCTCACCGCCTCTCGGGTGGGCCTGTCGTTCTTTCCCACCAGCAGGCAGCGGTAGCGGTAGCGGTTATTCAGCTTCATCACCGGCGCAGGGGCGGGACCCAGCACCTCCGGTTCTCCGGCCGCCAGCTCCGGCAGGGCGCAGAGGCGGCGCAGCTCTTCCCGCACTGCGACGGCGGCCCGGAGGACGGCGCCCTCCTCGGTACCGGAGACGGTGAAGGTGAAGAGGTCTGCAAATGGCGGAAACCGCCGCAATTGCCGCATCCGGATCTCCCGCTCATAAAACCCCTGGTAATCCTGCCGAGCCGCGCACTGGATCACATCGTTTTCCGGGGTGTAGGTCTGGATCACCGCCCGGCCGGCACTGCCGCCCCGGCCCGCCCGGCCCACCACCTGGGTCAGCAGGCTGAAGGTCCGCTCGGCGGCCCGGTAGTTGTCTACATACAGGGACAGATCCGCAGCCAGAACCCCCACCAGTGTCACCTGGGGAAAGTCCAGCCCCTTGGCCACCATCTGGGTGCCCAGGAGGATGGGAATCTGCTCCCGCTCAAACTTGTCCAGCAGCTGTTCATGACGGCCCTCGGCGGTGTCTGCGTCCATCCGCAGCACCTCCGTACCTGGGAACAGATCGTGGAGCTCCTCCTCCACCTTCTGAGTGCCGGTGCCCACGTGCTTCATGATGCCGCCGCAGACGGGGCAGGTGTCGCTGGATCGCTCCGAGTGGCCGCAGTAGTGGCACATCAGCCGCCCATTGGCGGAGTGATACGTCAGCGCCACGCTGCAGCGGGGACACTCCGGCACATGGCCGCACTCCCCGCACAGCAGATACCTGTTGCTGCCCCGGCGGTTCAGCAGCAGGATGCTCTGCTCTCCCCGCCGCAAGTTTTCCTCCAGCTCAGTGCGGAGGACCTGCCCCACCATCCCGGCGTTGCCCGCCCGGATTTCCTGTTTCAGGTCCGCCACCAGCACCTCCGGCAATGCCTGCCGGTTATAGCGCTGGCGCAGCAGCGCCTTGTGATAGATCCCATGCTCCGCGTTCCAGGCGGTCTCCACCGCCGGAGTGGCAGACCCCAGGACCAAGGTGGACTTGTCCCGGGCGCAGAGGTATTTGGCCACGTCCCGGGTGTGATACCGGGGCGGGTTTTCCGACTGATAGCTGCTCTCCTGCTCCTCGTCCAGGACGATCAGGCCCACGTTTTTCAGCGGGGCGAAGATGGCGGACCGGGTGCCCAGCACCACCTGGACCTCGCCCCGGCGGATACGCTTCCACTGGTCGTAGCGCTCCGTCATCCGCAGGGAGCTGTGGAGCATGGCCACCTGGTCCCCAAAACAGGCGGAGAACCGCCGCATCATCTGGGGCGTCAGCACGATCTCCGGCACCAGGACCATGGCCCGCCTCCCCCGGCTCAGTATTTCCTGAACCAGACGGAGATAGACCTGGGTCTTGCCGCTGCCGGTGACGCCCTGGAGCAGCACCGCCTCCGGCTTCCCGGTCTTCGTCAGGGTCCGGATACACTGAAAGGCCGCCTCCTGTTCCTCATTGAGGACGATAGGACCGCTGGGTTCCACCGCCGTCAGGTCCGGCAGCCGCAGCTCCTCTTCCGCTGAAAAAGCCACGATCCCCGCCTTCTCCATCCCCCGGAGGGCGGCCATGGAGACGCCTGTGAAGTAGCATACCTCCGCCGCGCTCATCCGCCCCTCTGCCGCCAGGAGACGCACCGCCTCCCGCCGCTGGGGGGAGGATCGCTTTTCCGTCAGAGATGCGGCCTCCTCGGCGCTGACGGCCAGTTCCACCATCCGACGGGACTTGTCGCCGATCCTCCGGCGGGCCGCAGTCTCGCAGACCGTGACCCCGGCCTTCTGCAGTGCCCGCAGCACAGTGCCAGCCTCCCTGCCGCAGGCCTCCTCCAGCACTGACAGCTCTGCGGAGCCTCCGGCGGCAAACAAGGCGTCCAGCACCGGGGCGGCCCGTCGGATGCCGGTGGCCGCGCAGCGGTCCATGCCCTCTGCCACATGCCAGACCTCCCGGATCTGGTACCAGAGTCCGGCGGGCAGAATGGCCTTCACCGCTTCAAACAGCGTGCAGAAGTACCGCTGCCGCAGCCACAATGCCAGGGCGATGCCATCGCCGTCCAGTACCGGCTCCCGGTCCAGGACCGACAGCAGGGGCTTGAGCCCCTGCATCTTTTCACCTGGCGTCCGGGCCAGAATAATGCCCTCACTGGTGCGGTTGCCCCGGCCGAAGGGCACGGTGACCCGGACGCCGGGTACCGCCGTTTCCAGCAGCTCCGGGGGAACCAGGTAGTCATAGGGCTTGTCAATGGAATAGGGCGCGGCGCTCACCGCGATTTTCACGATCTCAGCGGTTTCCATGCCTCGCCCCTCCTGTTGTTACTGTGCCTCTTCCTCCGCCGGCTGTAGATCCTCCGGTTCCTCAATGGTCAGGTCCATGTTTCTGGCGTCCAGCTTGCCGTCCGCCACTTCCTGGATGGCCAGGGTGACGGGCTTCTCCGTCAGATGCTCGCCAGTCTCCTCCGCCTCGTCGGCGATCTGCCGGGCCCGGCGGGCCACCACGTCCACCAGCATATAGCGGTTGGGGATATAGCCGGTCAGCTTGTTCATTGCGGGATACAGCATCATAATGGATCAACTTCCTATCTGCCTTGCAGGCGTAAATTTATTTATGAACAAAGCGGGCGTCTCAGCGTCCGCTGATGATCTCCATGCGCTCCTGGGGCTTGCAGTGCTCCGCCGTGATAATGGCGTTCAGCTCCCCCACCGCATTCTCCACGGTGTCGTTGATGACAAAGTAATCATAGGTGTGGGCCGTCTGAAACTCCACTTTGGCCCGCAGCAGCCGCTTCTGGATCTTCTCGGGGCTGTCGGTGCCCCGCTCTGTCAGGCGGCGCTCCAGCTCCGCCCAGCTGGGAGGGGCGATGAAGATGCGCACCGTGTCCGGCCGCTTGCTGCACACCTGGATGGCGCCCTGGATCTCAATATCCAGGATCACGTCCTTCCCGGCCTCCATGGCATCGTCCACAAACTTCTTGGGTGTGCCGTAGAAGTTCCCCACGTACTCCGCGTACTCCAGGAACTGGTCCATGGCGATCCACTTCCGGAAGGACTCCACGTCCATGAAGTGGTAGTGGATGCCGTCCAGCTCTCCGGGACGCGGGTCCCGCGTGGTGGCCGACACAGAAAAATACAGATTCTTCCGGGACTCCAGCAGGGCCTTGAGCACCGTGCTCTTCCCCACGCCGGAGGGGCCGGAGACCACAAAGGTCCTCCCCTTTCTCATATACACACGCTCCTATTCTTCGTTCTCTCTCTCTTCCTTCGGTGCGAACCGCTCCGGCGGCAGGGCCGACAGTACCACGTGGTCGCTGTCCATGATAAAAATGGATGCGGTCTTGCGGCCATAGGTGGCGTCGATCAGCATTCCCCGCTCCCGGGACTCCTGCACCATGCGCTTGATGGGGGCCGAGTCCGGCCCCACCACAGCCACCAGCCGGTCAGCGGAGACCAGATTGCCGAATCCGATGTTGATGAGCTTCATCTTGCATCACTCCACATTCTGGACCTGCTCCCGCATCTTCTCCACTTCCGCCTTCAGCCCCACTACCACATTGGCAATGGCCACATCGTTGCACTTGGAGCCGATGGTGTTGGACTCCCGGTTGACCTCCTGAATCAGGAAGTCCATCTTCCGGCCCATGGGCTCGTCGCTTGCCAGCATGGTCCGCAGCTGGGCCACGTGGCTCCGCAGGCGGACGGTCTCCTCGTCCACAGCCACCTTGTCCGCGTAGATGGCGGCCTCCATCAGGATCCGCTGCTCGTCGACGGTGGTGCTCTGCAGCATCTCCTCCATCCGGGCGGTGAGCTTGGCGCGGTACTCCGCCACCGTCTCCGGCGACCGCATCTCCACCTGTCCGGTGTAGCGCTCAATGGCGTCCAGCCGGTTGGAGATGTCCTCCGCCAGCTTCTGCCCCTCTACGGCCCGCATGTCATTGTACGCGGCCAGCGCCTCGTCCAAGACCGCGCAGAGGTCGGCGCTGACAGTCTCCAGGTCCTCATCCGCCTTCGTGACGGTGAGGACGTCCGGGAACCGGGCCAGCGTCTCCGGCGCGGGCCGATAGTCCGCTGTGCCGCAGACGTCCGACAGCTCCCCCAGGGCGGCGGCATACTGGGCCGCCAGCTCCCGGTTCACCGCAACCTTGACCACATCCGCGGCAGTGGCGTCCACGGTGATGAACACGTCCACCTTTCCCCGGGACACCGCCTGCTGGACGTGCTTTTTCACCGCGTCCTCCGCAAAGGCATACATCCGGGGCATCTTCACGGTGCAGTCCAGATACCGGTTGTTGACGGAGCGGACCTCCACCGTGATGTCCCGCTTGTGCAGCTCCTGTCTTGCCCGGCCGTAGCCGGTCATGCTCTTAATCATGTGATCCCTACTTCCTCTCTTGTGGTCTCTCAGCAGCAGAACCAATAGCCGCCGCCATTGCAGAGCGCCCAGAGACAGCACAGGCTCATACAGGGATTTCCGCCGCACAAGGTGCCGAAACTCCCGCCGCCGGGGCGGTATGCCGTGTCGTCCGTGCCCTCCATATACTCCAGCGCCTGCCGGTACTCGGCGTTGGTGGGGTCCATCTGGCAGGCGGTCCGGTAGTACTGCAGCGCCTCGTCCAGCCAGCCCCGGCGGTAGCAGACCGCCCCCTTCAGGAAGTTCCACTCCGCATTGTGGTCGCTGTAATTGGCCAGCAGCGCCTCCGCCCGGCTGATGTTGCCGGTGTTGATGGCGATGCGGGCCTGCTGGAGCACGGAGCTCTGACCGCTGTAACTCTGGGAGCCCCCATATCCGCCGTAGCCCTGATAGCCGCCGTACCCGCCGTAGCCGGAAGCGCCGTAAGAGGCCCCGCCGGAGCCACTCCCCCGCTTGCCGGAGGCCCGCTCCTTGGTGATCTGCTCGTAGGCGGCGTTGATCTCTTTCATCTTCTCCTGCGCCAGATCCGCCAGCGGATTGTCGTGGTAGTTATCCGGGTGGTACTTCCGGGCCAGGTCCCGATATGCTTTTTTGATCTCCTCGTCGGAGGCGTTCTCCGACACACCCAGTATCTGATAGGGATCGTTCATGTGGTCTCCTCAGCCTTCTTGTGTTTCTTTCTCTGTTCCCTGGGGGGCATTTTGTGGAAGGTGCCCTCCAGCACGGCCCGGCCCACGGCAAAAAGCCCGGTGTACACCGTACTCTCCAGCAGGGGGCGCCAGACGCCGAAGTCCCACAGCTCAAAGGCCGTGGCGATCATGTGGATGGAGTGGTCCAGCGTTCTGGCAAAGGCCCGGCGGCTCTCCTCGTCCCATTTGCCGTCCCGCAGGCCATAGCGCAGGGCCACGGGATTATAATTCCCGGAGACGGCGTCTTTTTGCAGGTCGTCCGCCGCGTCGATCAGATACACCCACCGGCCCAGGTGGTAGAGCATCTGCTCCAGCACCCGCCGCCGCACCGGGTCCTCCACCCCGGCAGCCGCTGCCGCCAGCAGCTGGGCAAAGGTATCTGCCGCCTGATCCATGGAGGGACAACACTCCCCCTCCAAGCGGCTCAGAGCCGCCAGCTGTTCCCGCACCCGGCCGTCAAACTCCGGCCGGGCCGCGGCAGCCTTTCGATAGCCGCCCCGCAGTGCGGCGGCGGAGACCCGGTAGCCCAACCCCTTCCAGAGGCCGTGGTCCTCCACGCCGTCCCGCAGCTGCCAGTAGGCCAGAATCACGCTCTCATCCGCCGCCAGCTCCAGGGCCGCGGTTGCGGGCTGGTACGCCCGGAGCCGGACGGGGCTGGACACGCACCGCCTCCGGCAGGGTGCAGCTTCTTCCGGATCCGACAGCAGGATGGCCAGATAGGTGAAGTCGTAGTTCAGGATCATCCGGGCCGCCGGGCCGTACCGCTCCCCCAAGGTGTGGCACAGCCCGCAGTATGCCCGCCGGAACCGGTCTGCCTCCTCCTGAGGCAGGATCTCCAGCGGGGGGCGTACATAGCCGAACACCGCCTCAGAACACCCGGACGATGTTGAAGGTCAGGCCGCCCCTGGCCCGCAGCCTGCGGTCATAGAAGATGGCAAAGACGATGCCCGCCGCGAATCCGGCCGCAGCCACCGCGTACTGCGCCGCTACGCTGTCCGTCAACAGGGACATGATGACATACCCCGCCAGGAAGAGCACCACCGGGATCAGGTACACCAGTACCACGATCCGCAGCATATTCTTGGTGCTGCTCTCCACAACCACCTTCTGTCCGGGCCGGGCGCCGATGGGGTTGCTGGCCCGGGCGTGGACCGCCGCGCCGGTGACGCCGCAGCCGGCGCACTCCTCGCAGTCGTGTCCGCAGGCGGATTTCCGGGGTACGGAAATCTCCGCGTGGTCCGCATCTAAAATTCGTTCAACTGTTGCGATCTGCGTCATGTTGTCTCGTCTCCTGTATCTGGGATCTCCCCGGCGGGCGTATCAGGCTCCGCCGGCTGATCGGATGTCTGTTCAGAAATGGTGACACGCACCTGATACGTCCCGCCGGAGACGCCCACGTCGTGCCCCACCACCGTCACCTCCGCGGGGACAGTGTAGGTGCCCACGGCGGAGCCGAAGTCCGCCAGGTCCACCGTCACCAGAATGTTGTCCGAGGTAATGGCCCCCACATCCCCGCTGGTGCCGAAGATGGACACGGCCAGCTGCTCTGTCAGCAGGTCTACGGTCCGGTCCTCCGGCGCGTTCTCCAGAATGAAGTTGGTGGCCGTCACCGTGGTGCGCTGCATATCCTTGAAGGAGATGCGCAGCGTGGCGCGTGTGACGCCGCTGAGATTCTCGCATCCCTCCGGGATGGGAATGGCATAGCTGTAATTGGTGGTGCTGCCCAGCTCCGCCAGATTGAAATCGTCCAGAACGATGCTGTCCATGCTGTTCAGCACATCTGCCGGGCCGGACACCAAGATGGTGGACGGCTCGATCCCCCAGTCCACGTTGTACATGCGGGCGCCGGCGGACTCCACGAAGTTCATGGTCAGCTGCAGCTCCCGGGTGACATATACCGGCAGCGTCACCTGAATGGTCTCCTCTGTGGTCTGGAGGCTGGTGTTCTCCAGCAGCTGGTCGTTTGCGTCATAGAACTGGATGGGCAGCTCTCCCGTGACCGTGGAGGTGGCGTCCTCTCCCAGATCCAGGGTCACCTTGGCATAGCTGACGGCATCCACATCCTCCTGATCGCCCCGGACCTCGATCTCCGTGGGGCTGACCTGCAGCTCTCCGGCGGAGTAACCCTCTGCCACATTGCCGGAGATCTCGCACCGGACATCCACCGTCTTGTGGTACAGCTCCGCCACGTTGATGGTGATGACGGAGGGCGTCCGGTCGCTCACCGTAATATTCTGCCGGAAATACTCTTCCGTATAGCCGTAAATCACCGAGGTCACCGTCTGCACCCCTGTCCGGCTCACATTGGAGAGATCCACTGTCACCCGGATATAGTCTTTGTCCAGCAGAGCCAGGTCAAACGCGGTCCCTTCCATCTCCAAATCCACGGTGCTGACGGTATCCTCGTCCAGCAGCATGAAGCCCCGCTCTGTAAGGACCGTCTCCCCAGTGTAGGTGATGGGCACATCCCGGAACCACTTGGTATGCATCACCGCACCGCCGTTGTTTCCGAAGTTGTCTACGAAGATCCACACCACGATGGCCGCCAGGATGCACAGGGCGAGATACACCGCCTTCTGCTTGGGATTACTTTTCATGGTTGTCGCCTCCCGTGCTTCCGGCCCGCAGCAGATTCATCAGGCTGAACTTGGGCTTGTCCTCCCCGGCCTCCTGCGGAAGCAACTCGTTCCGCAGGATATTGGCCAGCGTCTCCGGCTTGAGGGGCCGCTTGAGCATTCCCCCACGGAGATGGACCCGGTCTTCTCGGAGTTCATGACCACCACGGCGTCGGCGTTCTCGCTCATGCCGATACCGGCCCGGTGGCGCATCCCCAGCTCCCGGGAGAGGTTCACGTTCTTGCTGAGAGGCAGCATGCATCCGGCGCCAAGCACCCGCCCGTTCCGGACGATGACGGCGCCGTCATGCATGGGAGCCTTTACAAAGAAGATGTTTTTCAGCAATTCGCTGGAGACCGCCGCGTCCAGCACCGTGCCGCTGCGGACCATGTCGTCCAGCAGGTTTTCCCGCTCGAACACGATCAGGGCGCCGGTGCGGGACTGGGACATCTCGGTGCAGGCCAGCACCGTCTGGTCGATGGCCTGTTCCACGGCGGTGCCGGCCTCCGCCCGGGAGAAGAAGGCGATGAAGCGGCGGCTGCCCACCTCCTCCAGGATGCGTCGGATCTCGGGCTGGAAGAGGACGATCAGCGCCACCACGCCCCACCTCACCAGCTGGTTCATGATAAAGTTGATGCTGTTCATATTCAGGACCATGGACAGCATCAGCGCCGCCAGAAACACCAGCACGCCCTTGAGCAGGCTGGCGGCCCGGGTGCTCTGAATCAGCGTCAGAGCCTTGTAAAACACAAACACCATAATCGCTATATCCAAAATGTCCGTGACCTTCAGCATCATCAGATACCGGCCGATGATCCCGGGCAGTGTGGAGAGCGTGACAAATTCCATTGGACGTCATCATCCCTTTCAGGCCATGAATATCTAGATTATATAAAATCTGCCTGTAGAATGCAAGGCAAACCAAGCTAAAATTCACGGTCTGTTCAGAAAGTCACCTCAGGATCTCCCCCATAGCCACTAGGAAACGGGATACTTCCTCCCGCGTGTTCCAGTGGGAAAAACTCAGCCGGACGGTGCCGGTGTCCAGCGTCCCGGCGGTGCGGTGGGCCAGGGGCGCGCAGTGAAGGCCCGCCCGCACGGCGATGCCCCGGTCTGCCAGGGCCGCGCCCAATGCCTCTGCGTCCATGTGCTCCGGGACAATGGAAAGCACCCCCGCCTGGGCCGCCAGGTCTGGCAGGGCAAACACCTGCAGTCCAGGGAGCCGCCCCAGGCCCTCCGCCGCCTGGAAGGTCAGCTGCCGCTCTCCGGCGCAGATGGCCTCCGGCCCCAGCTGGCGGACGAATCGGACCCCCGCCAGCAGCCCTGCGATGCCGGGCATATTGTGGGTGCCCGCCTCCAGCCGATCCGGCAGGAAGTCCGGCATCTCCTGCTGGATAGAGATGCTGCCGGTGCCGCCCTCCAGCAGTGTGCGGACGGGGACGTCCTTCCCGCACAGCAGTACGCCGGTTCCCTGGGGGCCGTACAGGCCCTTGTGGCCCGGCATGGCGATGAAGGCCGCCCCCAGGGCCGTCATGTCCAGGGTCAGCATCCCGGCGGACTGGGACGCGTCGATGATGAAGGGTACCTCCCGCTCCCGGCAGATAGCGGCGATAGCCTCCACCGGCTGGACGAAGCCGAATACGTTGGACACGTGGTTGCAGATCACCGCGTCCGTGCCGGGCACGATCAGGCGGTCAAAGGCCGCCGTCACCGCTGCAGGCTGAAACAGGGGCGCCGCCGCCACGGACACCTGGGCCCCCAGGGCCGCCAGGGGCCGGGTGACAGCGTTGTGCTCATATCCGGAGATCACGGCTTTCCCGCCGGGGGGCACCAGGCTCTTGATGGCAATGTTCAGGCCGTGGGTGGCGTTCATGGTGAAGGCCACCTGCTCCGGGTTCTCCAGATGGTACAGCTCCGCCAGCTCTGTCCGGCAGTCGAAGGCAGCCTCCGCCGCACGCATGGCGGCGGGGTATCCGCCGCGGCCGGGAGAGCTCATGGTGGCCATGGCGTTCCGCATGGCGTCCGCCACAGTCCGGGGCTTCTGGAAGGTGGTGGCCGCGCTGTCAAAATAGATCACGGTCTCACCTCCCGGAACGTCCCCCGCTGAGTCAAGAATATCTGAACAGGGTCCAAAGATTCCCTGTGAAGGGCCGTCAGGGCAGCCGTCAGGTCGGAGTCCGCGATCTGCACGGCGTAGGCGCAGCCCCGGTCCGTCAGGTCCCGGGGGGCCCGGAAGATCCGGCTTCGGATCCCCGACCGGGCCAGCGCCCGCTGCATCCGCTGGGCATAGGTCACCGAGCGGGCGATAATCAAATAGTGCTCCACAGACACTCCTCCTCTCTACCCATTCTATGGTCGGGAGGCGCGGACGTGCGAAAAGGACGCGCCCGAGGCACGTCCTTTTTTCAGGGGAGCCGTTCCAGCAGCGCCACCGCATGGGCCGCCATGCCGGAGCTGTCCCCAGTAAAGCCCAGATGCTCCTCTGTGGTGGCCTTCACATTCACCCGGTCCGCATCCGTCCCAAGAGCTGCGGAGAGGTTCGCCTCCATCTCCGGGCGGTAGGGGCCCACCTTGGGGGCCTGGGCGATGAGGGTGGCGTCGATGTTCACCACGGCCCATCCTCTCTCCTGCAGCAGCGCTGCCACCTGCCGCAGCAGCTCCAGGCTGGAAATACCGGCGTAGCGGGGATCGCTGTCCGGGAACAGCTTGCCGATGTCCCCCAGCTTGGCGGCGCCGCAGAGGGCGTCCATTACCGCGTGGGTCAGCACGTCCGCGTCGGAGTGGCCCAGCAGCCCACAGTCCCAGGGGATCTCCACGCCCCCCAGCACCAGCCGCCGCCTCTCCGTCAGCCGGTGGACGTCATATCCATGTCCGATCCGCAGATTCGTCATATCCGATCCTCCCTGGCCTGCAGAATAGCCTCCGCCAAAATCAGGTCTACCGGAGTGGTGATCTTCAGGTTTTCCTCGTCCCCCTCCACCAGATAGACCCGCTTGCCCAGCCGCTCCACGGCGGAGCAGTCATCCGTTATGGGGATGCCCCCCTCAACAGCCGCCTGAAGCGCGGCTTTCAGCAGCGCGCTCTCGAAGATCTGGGGTGTCTGCACAGCCCGCAGGGCCGCCCGGTCCAGCGTCTCCGCCACCGTGCCGTCGTCCCGGACGGCTTTGATGGTGTCCTTCACCGCCACCGCCGGGGCCGCCGCCCCGCAGCGGGCGGCCTGCTCCGCCACATCGTCGATGAGCTCCGGCGTCACCAAGGGGCGGGCGCCGTCCTGCACCGCCAGCAGCTCCATGCCCTCCCCGGCCTCCAGTGCTGCCAGAAGCACCGAGTGGGCCCGGCTCTCCCCACCCCGGATCACCTTGGTGCATTTGGTGATGCCGTAGGTCCTGCACAGCTGGGAGATCTCCAGAAAGTCCTCCTCCCGGGCGGCTACCACGATCTCGTCGATCCGCCGGGCCATCTGCAGGGCCGTCAGTGTCCGGGCCAGTACAGGAATGCCGTCCAGGGGCTGCAGCAGCTTGTTCACCCCGCCCATGCGGGAAGAACTGCCTGCCGCCGCCACCAGCGCGGCGCAGCAAGGGCGCTGGGCATCCCGGAATTTTTTGAAAAATGCCATGATCCGACCTCCCTGGAAATTTCTCCTGAAACAGCAGAATGTTCGCGGACATGGTCCGCGAACACGTTATCTCTGGATCTCCGGTGTCTGGAGCATGGCCTGCTCCACACGCCGCTCCACCTCTTCATAGCCGCTGTCCTCTGCCAGCACCAGCTCCGACAGCAGGATCTGGCGGGCCGTATGAAGCATCTTCCGCTCCCCATTGGAGAGGCCCCGCTTCCGTTCCCGGAACATCAGCCCCTTAATCACACGTGCCACCTCGTACAGATCCCCGCTCTTCATCCGCAGCAGATTTTCCCGGTACCGCTTGTTCCAGTTGCTGCTCTCCTCCACCGCCAAAGACGGGATAGCGGCAATCAGGGCTTCCGCCTCCGGCCGCTGGATGACCGAGCGGACTCCAATCGTCTGGCTGTTGGCGGTGGGGATCTTCAACAGCAGTCCACCCACCGGCATTTTGAACACATAGTAGTCCTGTGTACTCCCCGCGACCTTTTCCTGAACGATGGCGTCGATCACGCCGGCCCCATGCATTGGATGAACGACCAGATCCCCAACGCTGAACATGGTAAACTCCTTCCCATTTCCGCCGGGCGGTGACTGGAACCCGCTCTCTCTATTTCCACTTTTCTGTTTTCATAAATTTCATTATACCGGCTTTTCAGCAGCTTTACAAGCTTATTTTGAAATTTTTTTACTATCTTTTCCAGTGCCTTACACTTTCCGCAGAGAATCATCCACCCGCGGCAAGGGCATCAGCTCCTCCAGACACAGGTCCCCCCTGTACAAAAGAGCCGGACGGCAGATATGCCGCCCGGCTCCGGAGGATTTTGTTATCTCTTGTTGGAACGGCGCCAGATGTGCATCTTCTCCGCCTCGGCGATCAGCTCCTCGCGGAACTGAGGATGGGCGATGGCAATCAGGCCCTCGGCCCGCTCCCAAGTGGACTTGCCCTTGGCGTTGAACTTGCCGTACTCCGTCACTACATAGTGGAGGTTGGTGCGGGTGGCGGTGACCACGGACCCCTCCAGCAGCGTGGGCCGGATACGGGACTTCAGCTGGCCGCTTTTTTTGTCCATGTAGGAGGAGGAGCAGCAGATGAAGCTCTTGCCACCCTTGGACAGGTACGCGCCCATGACGAAGTCCTGCTGGCCGCCGGCACCGGAGATATGGTGAATTCCAGAGGACTCAGAGGACACCTGGCCGTACAGGTCGATATCCACGGCGCCGTTGATGGAGATGAAGTTGTCGATCTGAGACACCCGGGCAATGTCGTTCACATAGCTGACGGGAGCAGCCATGCACTCAGGGTTGTTGTCGATGAAGTCATACAGCTTCTGTGTGCCCGCCGCGAAGGCATAGGTCTGCCGGCCCCGGTCAAAGGGCTTGCGCAGGCCCGTGATGCGACCGGCTATGGACATGTCCACGAAGGCGTCCACGTACATCTCGGTGTGCACGCCCAAATCCTTCAAGTCGCTCTCGGCGATCATCTTGCCGATGGCGTTGGGCATAGAGCCGATGCCCAACTGCAGGCAGGCACCGTCACAGATCTCCGGCACCACCAGTTTGGCCACCGCCATGTCCACCTCACTGGCGGCTCCGCCGCCGCCCAGTTCATCCAAAGCAGGGTTCTCTCCCTCCACGATCATGTCCACGTCGTCGATGTGGATGCAGTTCTCAAACCCGCCCAAGCACACGGGCATGTTCTTGTTGACCTCCACGATGACGGTCTTGGCGCACTCGCACACAGCCTTCAGGTGGGAGCCGCCGGGACCGAAATTGAACCAGCCGTGCTCGTCCATGGGGGTCACCTGAAATACTGCCACATCCACGGGGGCGCTGCTCTCGCGGTAGTAGCGGGGCAGCTCAGAGTAGCGGATGGGGGAGTAGAAGGAAAAGGCCTGTGCAATGGCCTTGCGCTCAATG
>OGCZ01000373.1_pt1 | contig 24408 bp, 25 predicted proteins | sample 1570211 | NCBI WGS metagenome assembly OGCZ01 (sample SAMEA2582158, study PRJEB24529) | metagenome | biome: Human gut stool | place: China | collected 2011 | reverse complement strand
CACCTTGCGTCGGAAAAGCACAACGGGCACCCGCTGAACCGGCGGCTCTATCTGCCGGAATACTGCCTTTCCGCCCACGACCCCAGCTTTGGGCGGGAGATGGATCTGCCGCTGGTCATGGCGGCGCTGATGAACCGCTGGGGCGAGGATATCCTGCCGGAAGAAGTGGCCTACGCCATGGAGGACGGCAGCACCCGCTCTACCGGCAACACCGCCTTTGCGGCGGCCGCCGCAGGCTGCTGCGGCTATCCCTGCTGGCAGGCATGGATGGATCTTGCCGACCTGCGGGAGCAGATCCACGACGGCTGCTCGGTGGCAGTGCAGGTGGAGCGGCGGGTGCGCGGCCAGCGCGACCCGATGCGGCGGTGGATGGGGCTGCGCGGTTTTGGTCACGATGACGCCGTAATGGCAGATTTTGTGCTGCTGGGCCACCAGCAGACCGGCTCCTTTGCGTTGAGCGACAACAAGACGCATATTTTTTCCATGGCAATCGAAGCCTTCCTGGACGTGATCTGCGAGCAGTTCAACAATAAGGCCATCCCTGACCTTATGAAAATGAACGGCGAGCACTTCACAGGTCTTACGGACTACCCGCACCTTACCCATGGCGACGTGGAGGACGTGGACCTGGACAAGCTGGGCAACTACTTGAAGAATGTCACGACCTCCGGCCTCCTGGTGCCCGACGAGGGCGTGGAAGACTACATCCGCGCGGCCGCCGGGCTGCCAAAGCGGCTTGACGACTATGTGCCGATGCCTGGCGAGGACCGGGAGCCGGGCAAGGTAAGAACCGCACAGAAGCCGAAGAAGGACACCGGCGACAAGATGGGCGGCCTTGACGACGAGGAGCCGGAAGAAGACCCGGCGGAAGTAGAAAAGGCAAGAAAGGACCTGGGGAGGGACTAAGATGTTTAGTATTCGCAAGGCGCGGGCAGCAACGCCCCACGACTTCGTGGCAAAATCAAAGCCCAAGAAGTCGAAGGCGGGCAAAGATGCCCTTAAAAAGCTGAACGACTACCTGAACTCGGCTTCCAGTGAGCCGATGTACTTCCTACACAACTTTTGGAAGGCCCAGAGCAACGCCATCACCTACAAAGAACTTCGTGAAGCCATTATGAACGGCTACCTTGACGAAGCAACCCTCCAAGCGTGGCAGCAAGATTACTCCCTCTTTGTGAAAAGCCACCTTGAACCCATCTGGCAGCAGGCAGCCAAAGCCGGAGCCGATGCCCTGGCGGCGTCGGCTTCCGGCGGGTGGGTTTTCGACCCCATGAGTGACGCCATGACGGCCTGGATCAAGGACCACGGCGCCGAGTGGGTAACGAAAATAAACGACGAAACCCGGGACGCCATGCGCGCCATGGTTGAGGCCAGCACAAAGGGCCAGTTCACGGTGGACGAGCTTTCCCGGGCAATCCGGCCGCTTATCGGTCTGACAGAGCCACAGGCGGCCGCAAACCTGAAATATTACGCCAGCGTAAAGAAAAACCTTCTCGACAACGGCGTGAAGGCAGATGCGGCCACAAAGAAGGCCCGGGAGCAGGCCTATAAGTACGCCGATAAGCAGCTCCGGCAGCGGGCCTATACCATTGCCATCACGGAGAACGCCGCAGCGTACTGCGCCGGATACCGTGAGGGCACGGCACAGGCGCAGACGCAAGGCTATCTTGGGAAGGGCGTGTATGTTTTTGCGACCGCCGACGATGAAGACGTCTGCCCGGTATGCAGCGCCCTGAACGGCACCGAAACCGACGCCGAGGGAAGTTACCACATCGGCACAACAAAAATGACCTTCAAGATGGGCCCGCATCCGCCGGTGCACCCGCGCTGCCGGTGCGCCGAATACTTTGAGGAGAAGGAACCGCCCGTATTTCTGCCCCAGCAGCCCGCACAGGACGTTATACAGCCGTGGCCCGGTAATTTGCCAGACCCCGGCGAAAACAGCGCAGACGAAAGCCAGGCCTATGTGGCGGGCAGTCTGAAAGTGCCGGATGGCATGACCTCGAACGGGCCGGTCCACCTTGGCAATACCGGGAAAATGTACGACTACACCGACGCCAACGGCTGGGAATGGTATTTCAAGCCTGCACAGAGCAAGGGCGGGCAGTTTGAGCCTTTCCGGGCCTATGCACAGGAGGCGGGCTATAAGGTGCAGTCTATTGTGGACCCGGACACGGCCGTCCCGGTGGGCGTCGGAACCATTGACGGAAAGTTTGGAGCGTTCCAGGAGAAGGTGCAGACCTCCGCCGGGGGAATTGACCTTGAAGCATGGCAGTTGGGTGCAGCTTCCGACCTTTCGCCGGAGGTGACGGCACAGATCCAGCGCGAGCACGTCACGGACTGGCTTCTTGGCAACTTTGACGCCCACGGCGAAAACTTCCTGACGGACCAGGAGGGCCGAATCGTTGGCATTGACAAGGAACAGGCCTTCCGGTACATGAACGACGCCAAAAGCCATGTAATGAGCTACACATACCACCCGAACAGCTCATACGGCGAAACAGAGCCGGTTTACAACACCCTTTTCCGCCGGTTTGCGGAGGAGGACATAGACCTGAACCTCCAAGACACCTTGCCGTATATAAAGCGGGTGGAGAGCATACCGGACAAGGAATACCGCGAGATCTTCCGCCCCTATGCCGAGGCCTTGCACGGCCAGGGAAAGGAAGCCGAAAAGCTGCTGGACGAGATCGTGGAGCGGAAAAGCACCCTCCGCGAAACCTACCGCACGTTTTACGAAAGCCTTTTGACGGAACGCACCGGCGTGAAGACTTCTTTTGTTTGGGCAGACGAGGCCGCAGCCGTTGCGAAGCAGCCACTTGCAGCCGTGCAGATCACCCCGCAAGCAGCTAAGGGCATGACCGTCCAAGACCTGAAACAGATTGCAAAGAGCAAGGGCATTGCCTATTACGGCAAGATGAACAAAGCCCAGCTTGTGCAGGCTGTGACGGACCCCGTGAAAGCCGCAGAGCTTTCCAAGGAGGCGAAGGCCAAGGCTGCCGCAAATGCAGCCGCACGAAAGGCAAAAGCCCAGTACACAGCCCCGCAGGCGGCAGTCCCGAAGGGCATAAAGGGCGCCGGGGATATTTTCGCCGACCTGTCGAAAGTTCCGACCACGCAAGAGGGAATCCCGATTTCTTCCGACCGCGGCAGCGTGGAGGGCCTTGTTCTTCGCGCCCGGCGGATGAACATTGACGGCTCAGAGTTCTACGAGGTGAGCGGAAAGCTAACGCAAGGAACTTGGGAGCGGACGTTGAAGACGATCAAGCCCAACAGCGCAACCGAGGCGCTGGAATTTGAGGAAGCCTCCAAGACGAGCGCTTTTTTCAGCTCCGGCGGATTGAGCATAGGCGTAAACACGAAGTGCCAGGCCGTGCACGATGGGGAAAAGACCTTGCAGGTCTATACCCACGAAGGCGGAAACTATTACTCCTGGCAGGGCTTTTTCCGGGCTCGTGTTCCGGTGACGGCAGACGGCGGGTTTGATGCCCGGGAAATGAAGGGCCTGCTAAAAACGGCCGGTCTTGACGACCTAACGGCAACGCCTACGGCAGAAGCCGAAAAGCGCCTCATAAAATCCCGCTTGGTCTGGCAAAACGCTCCTTCCCGCGTTCCAGAGTACGAAACCCTGACGGGCGACGCCCTGGACAAAAAGCTGGACGAGATCCTAAAGGACCTTGGCATTGACCAGAAGCGGGTGGACGGCGTGGAACTGCGCAAGGTATGCGACGGCTACGCCGTCTATTACGACCCGGAGCAGGCCAAAGCCCTAAAGGCTGCGGGCGCAGATTATGTTTGGTGCGGCGTTGGCAGAGCCGAAAGCGTTGTTTCTATCGTTCAAAGTGGCGGCCTTCGCAGCACAAACCGGCGTTGCCTTTCTGGCATCCGACTGACCGGCGCAAGCCCGAGTTCCGACATGGGAACCGGCGGCGCCGACAACGTTTTTACCCGCATCGGAACGAACGCGGGCCGCGGAAAAATCCGGTATGATGACAGCTTTTGCGGCAGCGGCTACCGCCTCATTATAGACGAAGCGGAACTGGGCCGCACGGACTGGTACGCATATACCGGCGATAACTTCGGAACGACCAGGCCGAGCACTCTTCACAGCCGCCAGGGCTCTGAGGAGTTTGTGAAAGGCCAGAACAGATCTTTCAAATCCGGCAACGAAATCATGTTCCGCCAGGGCATACCGACAGAATCTATACAAAAGATTCGCTGTTCGGGCGACTATGAGCGCGACAAGCTGCTGAAAGCGTTTCGTGACGCCGGAATAACGAGCGTGAACGGGATTCCGATTGAGGACTTTGTGGAGGTTGGCGATTACTTATGAACAGACGCCTTGTTTATACCGTAAAGCGGCCGGGTGATAAGAAGCCCACCGGCCTTGCCCTGAACTGCCACCTTTGGCACGGTGCCTTCCGTTACTTCGACATGGAGCACGGCCACGAGATCCCCGGCAAGGTGACAGAGGACGGAGAGGACGCCTTCACATTCACTTCGGAGGGCTGCGCGCCCGGAGCCTGGCAGTTTGAGAAGCTGACTATTGAACGTTTCCGCCGCGAAACCTACAAGATCGTGGAAGGCGGCAACTACATTGCGCAGACAATCCGCAGCACGGCGGACCTTCACGAATGGTACCGCAAGAGGTATGGCGAAGCCGCCGGGCTTTGCTTTCCGCGCGTAAATAACGAATAATTTACGCTTAAATTTTGAAATACGCTGAATTTACGCTGACTTTTGCAATTATTTTGCAAATTCAGTGAATAAGGAGAAAGCCATGTTTACTTTTAACGAAGCACTCGGCAAGAAGCCGCCCGGCAAAGAGCCGAGCGGCCGCATTGCTGGCACCTTCAAGATCCAGAAGTCTGTTGACGAAAAGCGCCTGGCCTTTGGCTGGGCCAGCGTGGCAGCCACGGCCGCGGGCGACACCGTGACGGACTACTACGAGGACATCATCGAGCCCGACGAGCTGGAACAGGCCGCCTATAACTTCGTGCAGTTCTACCGCGAGGGCGGCGAAATGCACGAGCGCGGCGGCTGTGCTGTCCTGGTGGAGAGCGTTATTTTCACCAAGGAAAAAATGGCCGCTATGGGCATCCCGGAAGGCGTTGTCCCGGAAGGCTGGTGGATCGGCTTTAAGGTGACAGACGACGAGGTTTGGGAAAAGGTCAAAGACGGTACCTATCCCATGTTTTCCATTGAGGGCGAGGCTGTCCGCGAGGAAGTGGACGGCGAGGAACCCGAGAACTGAATACCGATAAACCAAAGCCCCGACACCCGCCGGGGCTTTGTTGTTTATAAAAAATCTTCAAAGAAAGGAGGAAACGCAAATGGCAACCAAACTTAAAAACCTGAAAATCAAGAAGGTGGACTTTGTGGACAACGGCGCAAACCCCGGCGCAAGCATTGCCCTGTACAAGAGCAAGCCCGAGGAAGGGAAGGCGCCTGCCGTAAAGCCCGAGGAGGGCACCCCGCCCGAGGAATCTTTTTTGAAGCGGATCGTTCACGCCATTGCCAAGAGCATCGGCGCAACCGATGCACAGGCAGCCGCGGCCGTTGAAGAAGTTTCCAAGAATGCGGACGTTCCCACCTTTTGCGACGCTATGGCTCGCCGCCGGATGCGCCAGACCACAGAAGAAATCTGGGATTACTGCTATGCCCTGAATGACAGCCTGTGCGGCATTGTGGCAAATGCCGAAATTACGGCCGAGGACAAAAAGGCCCTCATGGCCCAGAGCTGCGCAGAGTTCGCAGCGGCGACCGAGGCGGCAATCCCGAAGTGGTCCGGCGGCATTCCCGTGAAGTTGGAAAAGGCAGCTCCCACGCCTCTGACGCCCGACAGAATCGAGAACGCCAAAGCAGCCCGCGCCCGCCTGGACGAGATGATCGCCAAGGCGGGGCCGAAACCCGCAACCAAAGATACACCGCCGGAGCCCCCGAAAGAGGGCACCGACCCGATGCCTCCCGCTGACCCGCAGCGAGAGGAACCCGTTCAGAAAGGAGCATTTGACATGGAAATCGACAAGAGCAAGCTGTCCGCCGAGGAAGTGGCTCAGCTGGAAGCAATCGAGAAGAAGGCCGGTATCCCGGCCCAGGCAACGCCTGCCGTCCCTGCTGGCGTTGAGAAGGCCGCCCCCGCCACCCCCGCAGATAACGCCACGGGCGGCGAGGAGGACATTTACAAGGGCATTCACCCCGATGTTGCCAAGGAGATCGCAGAACTGCGCAAGTTCCGCCAGGACGCGGAGAACCGCGAACTTCTGGCCGTTGCCAAGAAGTACGAGCTTCTGGGCAAGCAGCCCGAGGAACTTGTCCCCGTGCTGAAATCCCTGAAAGCAGCAGGCGGCACCGCCTACAACGATATGATCGGCGTCCTGTGCAGAAGTCCGGTGCATTTTCCGAGCTTGGCAAGCGCGGCGGCACCCACGGCGAGGTTATGGGCGGCGCAGGCGACGCATGGAGCCAGATCGAGAAGAAGGCCGAGGAGATCCGCAAGTCCGCCCCTGCTATGAGCTACTACGAGGCCATCGACACGGCTTGCCAGCAGAACCCCGATCTCGTTCACGACTACGAGAACGGCCGCTAAAGAGAGGAGGAAAAGAGTATGAGCACTATCGGCACTGCAACCAATTCCAGCCCGTACCTGGCCACGCCTGCCGCTGCAGCCATTGAGAACGGCAAGAACCACTTTGTTACCCTGGGCGAGAACGGCGTTTCCCTGGCTACTGCTGGCGCCGCCGCCGTTGGCATTCTGCTGCCTGACACCGAGGACAAGGTGGCAGCAGGCGAGTGCGTGACCGTCCAGATCAAGGACCGCACCCTGATTCAGACCGGCGGCGCTATTACCGCGGGCGACCCCGTGGCAAGCGACGCCACCGGCTGCGCCGTAAAGGCAGAGGCGGAAAAGTTCATCGTTGGCTATGCCATGGAGAGCGCAACCGCCGCAGGCCAGATCATCCACATCCAGATTACCAAGAGCGGCTTTGTGCCGAAGGCGGGCTAAAGGAAAGGAGAATTAAACCATGAATACCAGAAACACTACCGCGGGCATTACGGCCGAGATCGCCAAGGGCTGGCAGCCCAACAACTACCTGACCAATATGTCCATGGCGTACTTCCAGAAGCCGGAAGACTATGTGGCACACAGCATTTTCCCGGTCTGCCCGGTGCAGCTGTCCGCTTCCTACTACTACACGTTCAGCAAAGAAGACCTGGCTCGCGACAACGTGCAGCCTAAGCCCGCGTTCGGCAAGGTTGATCCTGCTGTGATGGGCCAGGACGACAACACCTACAAGTGCCACGTTGACCAGATCATCCTTGGCATTGACCAGATCGCCGCCCTGAACTACCAGCGCAGCCGCGCCCCTGGCGTGAACGACCCTCGCCGCGCCAAGGTCCGCACCGCCACCGAACAGATGCTGCTGCACCAGGACATTCTTTTCGCAAAGAACTTTTTCCGCGCTGGCGTCTGGGCAAATGAGCTGACCGGTACCACCAACGGCAGCGGTTCTAAGGAGTTCGTGAAGTTCAACGACACTTCTTTTGACCCCATCGGCTTCTTCGACGATCTGCGCACCGAGATCAAGCGCCAGGGCCGCCGCACCCCGAACCGCCTGGCGCTGGGCATCCAGGCCTACAACGCCCTGAAAAACAACCCCTTCGTTAAGGAGAGCGTGAAATACACCGGCACCACCGCAAACCCGGCCATCGTTACGCCCAACGTTCTGGCGCAGCTTTTCGGCGTTGAGCAGGTGAAGATCCTGGAATCCACCTACAACTCCGCAGGCCTGGGCCAGAAGGAGAACATGGAGTTCGTTTGTGACCCCAAGGCTGCACTGCTGTGCTATGCCACCCCGACCCCGCAGATCGACGAGCCCTCCGCAGGCTACATTTTCACCTGGGATATGCTGGGCAACGGCGCTTCTGTCGCCTTTGACCAGTACGAGGGCGAAAACGGCACTCACGCGGAGTTCATCGAAGGCCTGTGCGCTTCCGACATGAAGAAGACTTCTGACGACCTGGCAATCTTCCTGAAGGACTGCGTCTAAGGAGGATGCCATGGGATACACCTGTCTGAAAATGGCGACCTTCGGCGGCGTGAAATACCGCCCGGGCGACGTTGTGGAGGCTGAAATGATCCAGCCGGGCAGCGTAAGGGCAATGCAGGACATGGGCATTATTGCCGAGCTCCAGGATCTCGAAGTGGGCAAAATCGAAACGCTGACCCTCCCCATTACTGCGGAGGGCGGCGTGGTAGAGCTTGACGCTACCCCGGACGCCGTTGTCCAGGCTGTGTGCATTTTGCAGCAGCGGGCAGAGGAGGCGGTGGCGACCATTGCCGAGGTTGAGGACCAGAGCGTCCTTATCCTGGTGAATGCCTGCGACAGCCGCAAGAGCGTCAAGGCAGCCGCAAAGGAACGCGGCGTATTCCTGGAAGACGAGGCTGCAAAGGCCGCGCAGGAGGCCCCGGAGGGCGGCTCCGAGGGGGTGAGCTGATTGGCGCAGCTCACATACACCTACGACGCGAGCAAAATCGCCGAACACGGCCTTGACCAGATGCGCTTCGAGCTGGGGGACACGATGGTGGAGGGCGGCGTGGAAACCTGTGCGTTGAGCGACCAGGAATACAAGGCCGTCATTGAAGCCTACCCCCGCTGGAAACGTGCAAAGCTGGCCTGCGTGGAAAGCATTCTGCGCCGGTTTTCCTACGAGGTGAACACCAAGGTTGGAGAGCTGAACCTCTCCCTGAGCGACCGCCTGGACTACTGGAAAAAGCTCTATTCTGACTTAAAGGCAGATGTGAGCGCTTCCGCCCCGCTGGCAAACCCGGCGGCTATCAACGGCGACCACTATTTCTACGCTGGCATGATGGAGAACCACGGGACCGGCAGAGGAGGCGGCGGCCATGTTTTACCTTAGACCCGGGAACCTTTACAAGGACTTTGTGGTCGAGCCGCACATAGCGGAAAAGAGCACGACCGGGCGGGCAACTGCGAAATACGACACGGAGAGCCGACAGCTTCTCCGCGGCGTACTTTCGGACGCTTCCCCGGAAGTAATCGAGCGATTCAGCCAGAACGCGCATCCGGTCACGCACCAGATCGCGCAGCGCGGCAGGCCCAAGGCCAAGGCTGGCGACCGCCTTATTTTGGAGAACCGGGCGTACTACGTTGAAGGCGTGGACCCGCTCGGGAACCTGGGCCTTTATACGCTCTATTATGTTCAGCAGAGGGAGGACACGCACAATGGAAATTGATATTTCTGGCGCCGTCCAGGGCTTTGTACAGGACATAGAAAAACAGGTTGCGAGCCGTGCCGAACGCGCCGCACACGTTATTCGCAAGCATGAACTTAGTGTGCTGTCGAACAACCCGAAGCGCAGCGGCAAGGTGTACCGCAAGCCCGCGAGTAATAAGACCTACACGGCGTCCGCCCCTGGCGAACCGCCCGCCCTTCGCACTGGCGACCTCCGCCGGAGCTTCCGACCGCTTGCCAAGAGCGAAATCGTCCAGAGCGCCAAGCACTACACACCCGGCATCCGCACAGATGTGAAGTATGCGCCGTTCCTGGAAGATGGAACCAGCAAAATTTCCCCGCGCCCCTACGCGGAGGAGATCAAGCAGAAGGCCTTTCCCGAGGTGAAGGCTATCTTTGAAGAAAAATACACCTAAGAGGAGGGCAGCCCCATGGGCCTTATGAAGGAAACCACATCCGCGGCGATTGATACAACCGCCATCCACCCCGGCGACCTGATCCGCGCCAAGTATGCAGACTGGAACGAGGCAAAGAACGGTATTGTTACCGCCGTGACCGGCGGGGAAATCCGCTGCCTTTTTTTTCCGGGTATTCGGAACGTGTGCAATTACTTTCTGATCGCGGCAGACGAGGTCACGGAAGGGCTTTGGAAAATTTCCTGGAGCTCCGACATGAAGACCATCCAGACCGAGGGAGAACAGTATGACGCTTGAAGAACTTATCTATAAGCGGATCTCCGAATCCGCCGCCGCTGAACAGCTGGCGTCCCATAACGGGGCACCGGCCGTTTTTTTTGGCCCGGCTCCAACCGACACAGATCCGGGCTGGGCTGGGGCTGAACAGTACCCGCGCATTTCCTACACCATCGACATGAGGGCAAACCCCGAGCGCCAGACCGCCGGGAATATTTACCTTGACGTCTGGTGCCTGGACAGCGGGACCGCGCCGGAGGCCGTAGAACCCAGCGTCCGGGCTGCCCTGTGCGACGTTATTATGGCGCCGCAGGAACAGCCCCCGTACAGTCTGGCGTGGGTTACGAGTGAAACCTTCGAGGCTACGAAGCAGCTTGACAAGAGCGCTCGCGTTATTGGTGTGACGGTGACGTTTGACCTATACGCGCTGCCGCAGCAGGAAACCACGGACCCGGACCCCATCCTGGCAATGAACGCCTTCACGAACAGGTGGAGCAACACCGTGACCGTGATCGGGAGCGACCGCATGGGCGAGTATACCGAGCCGTCGGACGAACACCCGGCGGCTTATTTCCGCCTTGCGAACTACCACCGGGCACAGGACACCAACACCGTTGTTTGGATGGAAGGCGTTCTGGTGGGCCACCTGATCGCGCCGACCTACGCAGGCCGCCAGCGCTGGCTCAAAGCCCTTGCGGACGAGCTTGCAACCCGCGGGGAGGTCGAAATGCTGGACACCTCCCCCATGTTCATACGCGGTTTGGAAGTGGACGGGAGTTTGGACCCGCTGACCGCCGGGCAAATGCGCCTTGCCGTCCGCTGGGGAATCCTGAAACGTCCGAAGTTCGCCCACAAACTGAACCACATCAACACGAATTACAACTACAACCCGTAAAAGGAGGCTATTATGGCAGAAGCAAAAACCACGGCTGCCGCGCCCGTAGAGGCGGCGGCCACCTATACCGCGGCCGAGCTTATCGCAGCAGCCCCGGAGAAGTTCGGCGTTTCGCCGGATGTTGCCACCGCTGCCCTGCGCATGGCTGGCAAGAAGACTGCCACCGTTGAGGAGGCAAAGACCATCATTGCCGAGTTCGCAAACAGGGAGGTGAAATAATATGGCTGGCACTTATTCCGTGGGCGAAACCAAGACCCGCCCGGGCGTTTACCACCGGCGTTATAGCGTTGGCGGCGGTGAACTGGCTGGCGCCCTGAACGGCGTTGGCATGGGCATCATCCGCGCCAACTGGGGCCCCCTGAACAAGGCTGTTGCCTTTGACCCGTCCACCAACGTGAACGCGGTATTTGGCAGCGGCAACACCGAGGACCTTATCACCGAAATGTTTTCCGGCGGCATTTCCAGCGGCTATTTTGTCCGTTGCGGCACCGGCGGCACCGCGCCCACCATTACCCTGAAAGATAATGCGAAGACCGACGTTGTGACCATTACCGGCGCCTATGTTGGCGACCGGGCTTTTACTGTGTCCATCCGCGACAGCCTGACCAGCGACGACCGCGAGTGCATCATTTACGAGGGTACGACCGAGTTTTTGAAGGTGACGTTTGCGGCTGGCGAGAAGGAGCCCGCGGGCCTGGCTGCGGCTATCAACGCGGCAACCAAGGACTTCACCGCCAAGGCTACCGCCGAAGGCTCCGGCGTTATGGCTACCGTTACCCAGTCGGCCATGACCAAGGGCACCCAGCCCACCACGAACAACGCGAGTTACAGCGCGGCCCTGGACGCCTTCGACGCTGTGCGCGGCAACGTTATCTGTGTGGACACCGACGACGCGGCCGTCCACGCCCTGGTGCAGGCCTACATCACTCGCACCTTTACCGGCGGCGGCTACCTGATGGGCTGCGTTGCCGAGAATAAGGGCGTTGAGTTCGACACCCGCACGACCCACGCCGCGGCTTTCAATGACGAGAAGATGCACTATTGCGTCAACGGCGCCCTGAATGCCACCGGCGACGACTACAACGGCTACAAGCTGGCTGCCCGCATTGGCGGCATGATAGCTTCCGTGGCTTCCAACGTGGCCCTGACCCACACCGTGGTGAAGGGCTTTGTGGATCTGGACGAAGGCCTGACCAACAGCCAGATCGAGAAGGCGTTGAAGCGTGGTTGCATCGTGCTGACCAAGAACGCTTCCGGCCAGGTGCAGATCGAGCAGGGTATTAACACCCTGGTGAGCCCGGACGGCGACATGGATGCAGGCTGGAAGAAGATCCGCCGCACCAAAGAGCGTTTCGAGCTTATGCAGCGCATTGACGACACCCTGGACCCCATTGTGGGCAAGTTGGACAATGACGCCGACGGCCGCGCCACCGTTATTTCCATGGGCAAGGCCATCATTGCCGCCATGGTGGGCGAAAAGAAGCTGACTTCCGGCGATATGTACGAGGACGAGAGCAACCCGCCGCAGGGCGATTCCGCATGGTTCATCCTTGACATTGTGGACAAGGACAGCCTGGAACACGTCTATCTGGCGTATAAGTTCCGTTTCGCCACCGAAGTGAGCGAGTAAAGGAGGGAATGAGCTATGTATAATCAGTCCGGCCCGGCCGACAGCCGCAAGGTTTTGAGCGGCAAGGACGCGGTACTTTTCAACGGTGAAGGCGTTATGCTTGCCACCGTTGAGAGCTTCCAGGTTCAGGTGAACGTGAACAATTCCGATTACCAGCCCTTGGGCGACGCGCAGCAGCACGCAACCATGCTTGGTTACAAGGTGACGCTGACCTTCTCCCAGATCACCATTGAGGACGACGCCTTTATCAAGGATATGTTTGCCATGATGCACAGCGGCCAGCAGCCTAACTGGAACTTCCAGGGCGTTGTTTACGGTCGCAACGGCAGCGAGCAGCGCATGAACTACCGCGGCTGTGTGCCCGATGGCAACATTGACCTCCAGGGCGCTTCTGTGGGCGATATTATTAAGCGCGCATGGAACATGGTGGTCAACGACCCGCCGGAGCTCCAGAAGCTCCTGTCCGCGTAAGAGAGGCCACAAAAACGAAGAACAGATACAGGGGGAGGTGCCTTGCGAGGGCGCCTCCCTTCTATTTTATTCGCATAAACGAACAAAACCGTTATGGAGGACAAATATATGAGCATCAAAGCTACTGTGAACCCTGCCGCAGAAACCGCCGAAACCACCAAAGAAGAGCAGATCGCGGACGCCCGCGAGAATGAAACCGCCCTGCTGGACGGCCTTCTGGCTGCTGCTGACTTCAAGACTTCGGAGGATTGCATCAAGAACGTGGTGATCTCCCGCAACGGCAAGGACCTGTTCAGCTTCCACATTCACCCGCTGAGTGAGGAAGACTACAACAGTTGCCGCAAGAAGTTTACCAAGTTCGTTAAGAGCAAGGTCCAGGGCGGCATCCGTGTGCCGGAGGAAGTGAACGCGGTAAACTACCGCGCCGAGCTGATTTTCCGGGCTACCACCCCGGAGGACCAGGCAAAGGTCTGGTGCAACAAGGCCCTGTGGAAGAAGCTGGACCTCGTGACCGGCTACGAGGCCGTGAACGCGCTTCTGATGGCAGGCGAGAAGGAGGCCGTTCTTTCCCTTATCGACCAGATCAGCGGCTATGAGCTTTCCGAGGAGGATGTGGCAAAAAACTAATCCTCGCCGGAGGGCGCGCAACGCTTTTACACCAGATCTTCCAGCGCACCGGCGTAATGCCGGGCAAAATCTGGAACGCCCCGCATGGTGAAAGAGCGTTTTGTTTGGCCTCCATGATGGTGCAGCTCGAACAGGAGCAGAAGGCCGGAGAGGAGGGAACAAATGGCCTCTGAAACTTTTAGAATTGCCATTGACGCGACCGTCAACGACAATACCGGTCCCGGCGTACAGTCCGCCCAGAAGCGCCTTTCTGGATTCGACAAGAGCATCGAGCACACCGAAGACCAGCTGGACCGACTGACAAGCACGGGCTTCCATATTGACCTGGATGCCGTAGACCGGGCGACCGCTACGATCCAGAACGTAGAAACGAAAGTGCACGGTTTCGTCGGTAAAGCCTGGAATTTCACGGTTGGCATCATTGACAAGGCGACGGCGCCTTTGCAGGGCATTATAAACCTTGTAAAGAACCCCGTCTTGCAGGCTGGTGCCATTTTCGGCGTTTCTGTGAGCCTGGCCGACACGGTGAGTACATACGGAGCCTTTGAGGAATCCATGTCGAACGTGAAGGCTATTTCCGGCGCCACCGGTGAGGAGTTCGAGAAGCTCACCGCCAAGGCGAAAGAGGAAGGCGCAACCACGAAATTCACGGCCAAGGATTCGGCGGACGCCTTCGGGTATATGGCTATGGCGGGCTGGAAAACCGAAGATATGCTGAACGGCATTGACGGCATTATGAGCCTGGCCGCGGCCTCCGGCGAAGACCTGGCGACCACCTCCGACATTGTGACCGATGCTTTGACCGCTTTCGGCCTGCAAGCGGCTGATTCCGGGCACTTCGCTGACGTTCTGGCGCAGGCCAGCGCGAACGCGAACACCAACGTTGGCATGATGGGCGAATCCTTCAAGTACGTTGCCCCTGTGGCAGGCGCCTTGAAGTATTCCGTGGAAGACGTTTCCCTGGCCCTTGGCCTTATGGCAAACGCCAGCGTCAAGGGCTCTATGGCAGGCACCAGCCTGAAAACTTCCCTTGCAAACATGGCAGCACCCACCGACAAGATGGAAGCCGCCATGGACAAGTACGGCATCAGCCTGACCAAGCGCAACGGCGAAATGAAGACCCTGCACGAGGTTTTGGACAACTTGCGCAGCAGTCTGGGCGGCCTTTCTGAAACCGAACAGACCGCGGCCGCAAGTACCATCTTCGGCAAGGAAGCCATGGCCGGTATGCTGGCAATCATCAACGCTTCCGAAGATGATTACAACAAACTGACCGCAGCCGTGAACAACGCCGACGGTGCTTCCCAACAGATGGCAGACACGATGCTGGACAACATGAACGGCAGCTTTACGCTGCTGCAATCGGCGGTTGACGGTGCAAAAATCGCCCTGGGCGAGCGCCTTTCCCCGTACCTCCGGGAATTTGCAACCTGGATCACCGGCAAAATGCCGCTGGTGGAAGATGCAATCGGCGACGCAACGGACCATGTGGACGCCAAGGTCGAGGACCTGCGCCAGACCATTGCGGAGTTTACCGCGAGCGACGAGTGGGCGAACGCCGACATTTGGGGCAAGCTGGGCATTGCCTGGGACAAGATCGTGGCGGAGCCGTTCGACGAGTGGTGGAACGGCAGCGGCCGCCAGTTCTTCGCCGACAGGGCCGCAGGCCTGGGCCGAGGCCTTGGCAGCGGCATTACTGCCGGATTCCTGGCGCTGCTGGGCATTGACCCCACCGGAGCCATTGACGACGGCGCAGCCATTGGCGCAAACTTCGTTTCTGGCTTTATGGACGGCCTGGACTTCGATGTGATTCTCGACAGCCTGAAAACCTGGGCAGAGGGCCACAAGGGCCAGGTGGCAGCCATTGGCGCAATTCTGGGCTTTAAGCTGGTAACGGGCGCAGCAAGTGCCTATTCTAAGCTCCGCGGCCTGACCGCTACGCTTGGCCTGGGCGGTAGCTCTGATACCGGCACCGGCGCTTCCGGGCTTCCTTCCATGGGAGGCTCCTTCAAGACTTCCGCGGCCGTTATGAACGTAACGGCCCAGATGGTGGTTTTGAAGTCTGGAAACTTCGGCAGCGGGGAGGGCTCCAAAGTCCGCCAGGCAGCAGAAACCGCGTTTTCCGGCAGCACCGGCACTTCGCTGATCCCCAGCACGGGCACACCGGCAGCGGCCGGAGCCCTGCCGAGTGCAACAAGGCTTCTCGGCGACGGGAAGGCAACCTTTGAGGGAACGGCCGTTGAAATCGACCCGGCGACCCTGCCCGCAAAGGGCCTGACCTCTGCGAACAGCTGGCTGGGCAAGCTCCTGCAAAAGGGTTCTACCCAGGCGACCATGAACGCGGACGGCACCCTCACTTCCGTTACTGGCGGCATTGGCGGCACCCTGGGCACCGTTGGCACAGCGCTGGGCAGCCACGCGACCACGGCGGCAGGAACGGCCGCAGCGGGCAGCGCGGGGATTCTGGGCGGCCTTCTGGGTCTTCTGGGCATTGGCGCAGGTGTGAGAAACCTGTACCGTGGCACCCAGACCACCGGCAAGGACGCGCAGAACGAGTATTCCAAAGGTGGAACCAAGATCGGCATGGTCGGCGCAGGCGCAGCAACAGGCGCGGCCGTGGGCTCTGTGGTGCCTGTTGTAGGAACCGGCGTCGGTGCCCTTGTGGGCGCCGGAATCGGCGGCCTGGGCGCCCTGGGCTTTGGCGACAAAATCGGCCAGGCACTTTCTGACGCCCTGGACGATGGCGGAGCCCTGGATAACCTGAAACAGACGGTCGGAACCTTCTTCACATCGACGCTGCCGGAGCACTGGACAAGTTTCTGGGATGGCGTGGGCACCACGTTTTCCGAAACGATTCCCTATGCAATCGGCTACGCCCTGGGCAAGACGAAGGTTTTCTTCACCAACACGCTGCCCGAACACTGGACCGCCTTCTGGGATGGTGTGGGGGAGTTCTGGACCGAGGACGTCCCCGCATGGGTGGAGAGCACCGGCGAGAAAGCAGGCGTCTTCTTCACCGAAACGCTGCCGACCAAGTGGACGGACTTCTGGACCGGCGTCGGCGACTTCTGGACGAAAGAAGTCCCGGCCTGGGTTGAAAGCAGCGTAACGAGCGCAGCAAACTTCTTCACGGTGACGCTTCCAGCGAAGTGGACCGGCTTCTGGTCTGGCGTGGGTGACAAGATCAGCGGATTTTTCACCAATGCCAGAAATGCCTTTAGTTCTGGCTTCTCTGCCGGATCGTTCACGACCGGAGGAGGCACGACCAGCGGCGGAGGCGGCGGGCGTGCTACCCCGCACGCTATGGGTGGCATTATGACAAGCCCACACATTGGCCTTGTGGCGGAAGACGGCCCGGAGGCAATTATTCCGCTTGGAGGCAGTCGCCGAACCCGAGCGCTTGATCTTTGGAATCAAACAGGATCGCTCCTTGGGGTTGATTACTCGGGCAATTCGGACGACGACACCCACGAGAACGTGCCCACTTTCTCGCCTGTTGTGTACCCCGCACCGGCGCCGCAGGCCCCCGCAGGAGCCGCAGCGCAGCCCGTTTCCATCCCGGTGGAAATCTCGCTGAACCCGCAGTTTATAATCCAGGGCACCGCAGGCATGAGCCCGGACGAGATTATCGAAACCGTGAAATCCCGCATCCGCGAAATGGTGGACGACATAAGCGACGAGCTGGCCGAACGCCTGGCCCGCGTGCTTGCGAATATGCCCGCATAAGGAAAGGAGGGCAAAAATGTTACCTGAGATTGTGTATATTACCCAGCTCGACACGGGGACTAGAATTGCGCTCCCCCTTACACCCGAGAAGGTTTCCGACAAGAGGGAAGGCAATTTCATTTCTTACAACATTCTGAATGTTGGCGAGGTGAAGATCCCGAACGGAGAAAAGCTGACGCAATTTTCCTGGGACGGCATTCTCCCCGGCGTTTCCATGCTGGGAATGAGTATTGTTTCCCTCTTTGACTGGAAACCGCCCCGCGTGATTATTGGCATTTTTGACGGCTGGAAGAAGAACCGGAAGAAACTCCGGCTTCTTGTGACCGGCACGGCCATAAACCACGACGTTTATATCCAGAACTTCACCGTTACCCACGAATACCTTGACCGGGTAGAATACAGCATTTCTTTTGTGCAAGCAAAGGACATTCTGATTAAAACCACGGACGAGGCGGACGGAAAAACGGACGGCGGAAGCCTGGACGAGCGCCCGGCAAGCGCAGCGGCCGCAGCATCCACCCAGGCGACCGGCAAAACCTACACCGTGAAGCCTGGGGACACGCTGTGGTCCATTTCCAAGAAGTACCTCGGCAATGGTTCGCGCTATTCGGAGATCTACAACTCCAACAAGAGCGTGATCGGGAGCAACCCGAACTTAATTAAGCCGGGCCAGGTCGTGACCATTCCGGGGTGAGGAGGGCCGCATGATCGACATTTCCAAAGTGGCATACAACGTTTATGCGGTCCTGCAAGACGGCACCCGGCTGAATGTGACCCCGGCGGTCACAGATCTAGGTTGGGAGGAAGGAGAGAGCGAGTTAAGCACCCGGTTTTCGTTCACGGTTGCCAACGTGGACTATAACGGGAGCCCGCTTTCTTCGACCATAAAACCGAACACCGCTATTGTGGTAACGGCCTCGGCCGGAGGCGATGAACAGGAAGTTGCCAGCGGGAAGGTAATCGAGTGGAACCCGCAGGACGGGGCCACCATGAAGGACTTTTCCGTGGTGTGCTACGATGACCTTTACAATCTCCAAAAAAGCCAGGACGACCGCTATATCAAGGCCGGAACCGGCACGAAATCCGCCCTGAACGCTATCTTTTCCGACTGGGGAATCCCGGCCGGGGAATACAAGGGCCCGGACAAGCCCCACGCAAAGACCATTTTTAAGGCTGAATACCTGGGGGACATTATAACGGAGCTTCTGGACGATGCCGAAAAGCACGGCGCGGACAACTACGTTATAAGAATGAGCGGCGGCAAGGTGAACGTTCTGCCCATCAATGCCAACGAAACCGTTTACCACTTCGACGAGGACGACAACCTGACAACGAGCGGCGACAAGATCAGCACGGCCGACCTTGTGACCCGCGTTAAGGTGATAGGCCTTGAAAAGAAGACCCAGAAGCGGTCTGTGGAAGCTACCCTGGACGGGAAAACGGAGTACGGCATCCGGCAGCGTATCTATACCCGCAGTTCGGACGACACGGCCGGACAGGCCAAGTCCGCCGCACAGAAGACCCTTGACGAAAAAGGGGAGCCGACCCGGAAAACCACCCTGAAAGGCGCGGATCTTCCGTTCATCAACAAGGGCGACAAAATCCGGGCCGCAGCCAGAACCGTGAACGGCTTTTGCACCGTGCTGGGAGTGCAGCATGATGCAGCAAACCGCACAATGACCATGACCGTTAAGGTTTTGGGCGAAGATTCGGGCGGGAACAAGAAGGGCTCCGACGAGTACAAGGTGGGCGACATTGTGAACTTTGCCGGTGGCAGCCATTACAAGGCTTCCACCGATACAAAGGCCGCAAGCACAAACCTTTCGCCGGGTAAAGCCAAAATAACCATCATAAAGAAGGGCGCAAAACACCCGTACCACCTGATCTATCAGAACTGGGCCGAAACGCACGTTTACGGCTGGGTGGATGAAGGCGCCTTCTCGAAGTAATGGAAGGAGGAAACTGTGAACCCGAGTTCTGGCAACAAGGGCGTGAACCACCTGGCTCAGGTTTTGACCGGGCAGAACAAAAAGGACCAGGACCGAAATTCCGCCCTGGTCCTTGATTTTGGCGAAATCCTGGACGATTACAGCCTCCAAACCAACACATTTTCTATTCCGATCCCGGTAGAAGATTATCACGTCTGCCGCCAACTGACCCTCGGCAAAACCGGGGACATCCTGGCAAAAACCCAGGCCATCGGTAAGCCGGGCAGCGGTGAGCATGACCACAAAACCTTTGCGCTGAATAGCGTTCATGGCCCTGTTACTGGAACCATCGGCACCCCTGCTTCCGGCCAGCCTGACCCTCCATACCCGCCGCAGAACAGCGCGGGCAGCGGAGGGCCGGAAGGTGCCCACCAGCACCACGTCCTGATCCCGGAGAAAATGCGCCGCCTGAAACCCGGGGACCGGGTTCTGGTGGCCTGGGTGCAGTCGGAGGCCGTTGTGGTGGATATTATCTGCCCGGCGGAGGATCTAAAAAAATAACAAGACGAAAGGAAGGGCTTTCCTATGGCTGAAAAGCAGCTTTACCCGGTTTTTGAAGTCCCGGACTTCGTCGCAAAGAAGAACGAGGAGAACCGGAAGCAGCAGTATAAACCTTCTGTTTGTTTCGACTATGCGACCGGCGATTTTCGCCTTGACGGCGCCGGGCGCATGGCGGGAGCCAGCGGCCGCGAAGCCTATATGCAATGGTGCATAAAAACCGTTATGACGGAGCGGGACGCCTTTCTGGCGTATTCGACCAAGTACGGCGCAGAGCTCGAAACTTCGCTTGCACAAAGCGACCGCGCCAGCGTGGAAGCCAGCCTGGAACGGACCATCACGGAAGCAATCATGGCGAATCCCAAAACGGAGTATTGCCGCGATTTCACGTTTACATGGGCCGAGCCAGACAGTTGCGATTGCGAATTTGTTGTGAAGGGCCGCGGCTACGACGAAATCCAAACCGTCAGCCTGAATTTTTCAAAGTAAGGAGGTGAGAACATGGCCACAATTCCGGCATTTTCAGCGCCTGATTGGCTGAAAACCGAAACGGCGGAGCAGATCCAGGCGCGCATGATGGAAAGCCTCCCACCTGACATTGACGACACCGAAGGCGGCTTCCCGTGGGATTTCACCTATCCCACGGCACTCGAAAAGGACGAGCTGCTAAACTTCCACCTTGTGGAAACCTTAAAGTTGATGTTTCCGGCGTGGGCCTATGGGGCCTACCTTGACGGACACGCCAGGGCCGACGGCCTTTCCCGCCGCCCGGCAAACCCCGCAGCCGGTATTGTTACATTTACCGGCACGCCCGGCACGCAGATCCCGGAGGGCACCGTGGTCTGTGTGCCTTCTTCCGGCGGAGTGCCTGCCATTGAGTACGCTACGGATTCCGTGGCCTACATTGGAGAGGCTACCGGAGGAGAGAACGGCACGGTTGACGTTGCTATTACAGCAGTCGAACCGGGCCCCACCGGCAACGTGGGCGCGGGTGCCATCACGATTATGATGGACCCGATTGCAGGCGTTACCCTTGTGACCAACGCCGACAAGATCACCGGCGGCGCAGAGGAGGAAGACGACGAATCCCTCCGCCTGCGCATTGCGGAGTATGACGAGACTTCGGGCGAATCCTTTGTTGGCTGCGACGCGGACTATATCCGCTGGGCCAAGGAAGTTTCGGGCGTTGGCACGGTTCTGGTTGATGCCCAGTATGAAAAGACGCATCCCAACTGGGTGCGCCTTATTATTCTGGATTCTTCCGGCGAGCCAGCCAACGGCTCTATTATTCAAAACGTGTACGACCACATCATGAGGGACGACAACCGGATCGAGCGAAAGGCGCCCGTTGGCGCAATTCTCCTGGTGCAGGCCCCCGAGGGCGAGGTAGTGAATATCTCCGTTGAGGGTTTGCAGCTGGACGGCACCAAGACTGCCGCAGAGGTAGAAGAAATCTTCCGCACTGCGCTGATTGGGTATTACATCACCGCCAAGGCCGACAGCCTGGTGAAGTATAACGAAATCCACGCGGCCCTGACTCGCACCGAGGGCGTGAAGAATTTTTCCAAGATCCTTGTGAACGGTGACGTGAAGGACATTCCGCTGGACCCGGCGGACTACCCCTGCACCGGTGAGATTCACGGCATCAAGGATACGGAGGCGACCAGCGAATGAGCACCCGAAAGAACTTCGATCTTGAAAAATTCCCTGAAAACCGCGTTTCCCAGCGCATGATTTCCCGCGTATCTCCCATCTATGAGCGCTCCTATGTGGCGAAATGGCTCTATGAAGTCATGGGAAGAGAGGTGGACGACGCGGAGATCCGATTCTCGGAGCTTCGGGAACAGGCCAACCCGGAGACGGCCACCTGGGCCCTGCGCTACTGGGAGCAGCGCTATGGTATCGAGGCGAACGAAAACCGCAGCCTGGCAGACCGCCGAGCAGACATAATCTCCCGCCGCGGTGCCCGCGCGCCCATGAACCCTGCCCGCGTGGAAGCGATTCTGTCCGCCATGACCTGCTGCACCGTGCACGTTGAGGAAAACGTGGCACCCTACACGATCCGCATTGACATTGAAGAATGTGGCAATTCGCTGGACTATTTGGCTGTGGCCAACCGCTTGAAACGCATCAAACCGTCACATATTGGCTTTGGTCTGTCCATATATCGTGCTGAACACATGCCATTATATGGTGCTTGCAGTGCAACCAGCATATCGATGTCACTGTCAGCAATGCTTCCTGAAATGAAAAAGAAAGGAGGGGTTGAATGAGCTGGGAACAATCTGCGTACACAGAAACGGGCATCCATTTGCTGACGGAATCCATTGATGGAAAACGACTGGTTATTACACAGGCAATCAGCGGAACAGAAACGGTCGTCGTTAACCAGTTGCCCGACCAAACGGATGTCATAGGAGAAAAACACACCCTTGAACTATTTGGCATCGAAACAGTTGGCGAAGGAAAAGGCTCTGCTCGCCGTATCAAAATCCGTATTACCGGCGCGGAAGATACTTACACGATGCACCAAATCGGGATTTTTGGACGGCAAGAGGGAACAGAGAAAGATGTATTGCTCATGCTCATCCAAGATGAATATGGCGTAGAAATTCCATCGTCTTCTTCGAACGCGGAATTTGAAATCATCTTCTCGGTAGCGCTTGCAATATCCAGCAGCGCAAATATTTCCGTTAGCTTATCTCCGGAAATCCACGCTTTGAAGCTCATGATGAAGCGGGAACTTGCCAAGCACAACGCAGACAGAACGGCGCACCTCGAAACAGTACGGAGCGAAGTGCTGGCATACATTGAACGGCTGAACCATCCTGCAAAGGTAATTGCGGAGATGGATGACACCTATCTGCGCTTGACCGAGATCGTCCAAACGCCGCTCTACACGGCATCAGGCGACGCATTGGAGACTACGGATGGACAGGCCATCGAAGCCAGCGTCCGCGTTATCCGCACGGCCCATACACTGGACGAGGCAGAGTATCTGCCGGTATCGCTGGGGCTGCTCAAGCAGTGCCTGGGCGGGCTGACACCTGCACCGACCCCCGGCATCACCACCGCGACCCTCGGCAAGGCCGTGGTCGGGCGGATGGTGCTGGGCACGACTTAAAACCTTAACACAAGGAGGAAACAATGAGAATCACAGACTTACCCGAACTGAGCACCGCAGACATTGCGGAAAATGACGTTGTTGCAGTGGACCACGATACCGGCAACGGCATCGAGACGAGGCGATTCCGTGTGGGTCAGGCATTTGCCAATAAGCTGGACAAGAGCGGCGGCACGATGACTGGCCCCATCATCATGCCCGGCGGCGGCTCTGTTCTCGGCGTCGAAGACAACGCTGCAACGCACAACATGGTCTACCGCGGCAAGGCACTGGGCACCAGCGTCACGAGCGAGCAGTGGGCGGCCATCAAAGCGGGCACGTTCAAGGACCTGTACCTTGGCGACTACTGGTCTATCGGCGGCGTGGACTACATCATCGCCGCTTTTGACTACTGGTATAAGTGCGGCGACACGGCCTGCAATACCCATCACGCCGTAGTTATTCCCCGTAGCCAGCTGTACACCTACAAGTTCAACCCCACCAACTCGACCGAGGGCGGCTACGTTGGTTCTGACCTGTACAAGAACGGCCTGACGCAGGCAAAGACCACGTTCAACACTACTTTTGGCTCTGCTCACATCCTGAACCACCGCGAATATCTGGTCAACGCCGTTACCAACGGCAAGCCTACCGGCTCCGATTGGTACGACAGTACCGTTGACCTGATGAACGAGAACATGGTTTATGGTGGGCGGCAATTCTCGCCCATGCCGGACAGTTCTGACCCGTGGGACACCTGCCGTAACTATACCGTTGACAAGAGCCAGTTGCCCCTTTTCCGGCTGGCTCCGTGGATGAGCTTCGTTCGTGACCAGTGGTGCTGGCTGCGAGACATCACTTCGGCAGCCAGTTTTGCTTATTGCGGCGGCAACGGCTATGCGACCTGCTACGCTGCCAGCGGCGACGGTGGCGTCTGGCCTGCTGTCGGGCTGATGTAATGGAGGGCTGAGCATGAACTATCAAAAGCAGACCTGGACCGACGGGCAGACCACCGTGTACGCGGCACACATGCAACACATCGAACAGGGCATCGCGGACGCGGCGGAGGCCATCAACGAACTGGAACAGCATCCCGGCGGCACAGCAGCACTGAGCATCGGCACCGTGACCAGCGGGGACACGGCCAGCGCCAGCATCACGAACGGCAAGCTGAACCTCGTACTGCCGCGCGGCGCCGTTGGCCCGCAGGGACCGGAAGGCCCGAAAGGCGCGACCGGCGCACAGGGGGCACAAGGCCCAAAGGGAGAGACAGGTGCAGCTGGTGCACAGGGTGAGCAGGGCCCCGGCTTCACCGATACAGCAAAGCAACTGGTCGCCACGCTGTTTGCCGGGGCGGCCTACGGCGGCAAAGGGATGAGGAGCACCCTGCAATCGCTGTGCACCGAATGGGGCATCGAGATGCCGGATGTGCCCGATAGCCCCACTATGCCGGACACCCCCAGCGCCCCCGTGACGGTGCCCGGTGAGACCGCTGTCTACGAGCTGACCACCCCCACCGA
>OGCZ01000371.1_pt1 | contig 24481 bp, 26 predicted proteins | sample 1570211 | NCBI WGS metagenome assembly OGCZ01 (sample SAMEA2582158, study PRJEB24529) | metagenome | biome: Human gut stool | place: China | collected 2011 | reverse complement strand
AGATATGTTTTCAGTCCGCCCTTATGGCGGACTGAAATGTTTCTGCGGCAAGAAATCTGCTGTTGTGCTGATTAGAATACAAAACACCTATTAATAATTAGAAGAGGAAATGCGGTGAAAGCCATTGTTCTCAGCAGCGGCGGTGTTGACAGCACGACATGTCTTGCCATGGCCGTCCATGAATTAGGCAAAGAAAACGTCGTCGCTCTGTCCTTTGAATACGGACAGAGACATTCCAAAGAATTAGATAGCGCTCAGAAAGTCGCGGATTATTACGGTGTCAGACACGTTGTTTTTAATCTGACTCAGATCTTTTCTTTCAGCAACTGTTCGCTGTTATCCAACAGTACAGAAAAGCCCGTCCATGAAAGTTATGCCGATCAGATTGCTAAAAACGGCGAGGGCAAAGTTTCTACATACGTGCCGTTTAGAAACGGTTTAATGCTTTCTGCCGGGGCAGCTTTAGCTCAATCCTTGTTTCCCGAAGAGAAATGCGAAATCTGGATCGGAGCGCACGCTGATGATGCAGCGGGCAACGCTTATGCCGATTGTTCTGTAGGTTTCAATAATGCCATGGATCAAGCGATCAACATCGGAACTTACGGTCTGGTTTCACTTCGTGCTCCGTTGAACCGCTGGAACAAAGCACAGGTCGTGGCCAAGGGCTTGGAGTTAAAGGTTCCCTATAAATTAACCTGGTCCTGCTATGACGGCGGCGAGAAGGCCTGCGGAGAATGCGGCACCTGCATTGACCGCAAAGCCGCATTTGAAGCCAACGGTGTTAAAGATCCTATCGAATACTTCAAATGAATGCTATAGCACTTGCCCTGGTTATCTTCGCGGCCGTATTGCATGCTTCTTGGAACTTCGTTTCTAAGAAGAGCGGAGGAGGGTCATCTTTCGTTCTGCTTTACGAGACCTTTGCCTTTTTGATTTACATGCCGCTTTTATATTTAGTGGACTTCAAAAGGCTTTTGTCTCTTCCGCTGGAGCTTTGGCTGCTGATTATTCTCAGCGCAGTGCTTCATGTCATTTACACGATTGTTCTTCAGACGGGCTATCGGAAGGCAGATTATTCCGTTGTTTATCCGACCGCCAGAGGTACCGGTCCCGCGTTTACGGTTTTAGTGGCGGTTTTTCTCTTCGGAGAAAAACTCGCACCGCTCGGATTTGCCGGAATTGTCTGCGTGCTTTTAGGCATTGTGCTTCTCGCAATGCCGGGTAAAGACAAGCAGCTTAAGAGTTCGTTATCCGAAGGATTGTTCTGGGGTGTATTGACCGGGGTGTTTATTGCTTCTTATTCCAGTTTGGACGGGTTTGCGATCCAGCTCATCGGACTGACACCTCTGATGTATTACGTGCCGGGAATGGCTGTCAGACTTCTGCTTCTCGGGCCTGGAATTCTTTCTAAGAAATCGGGCCGGGAAAGTTTTAAAGAAGACATCAAGAAGCGCTGGAAATATGCACTTTACATCGGCATTGCGCATCCGGCCGCATATCTTTTGGTTTTGTTTGCCTTGCTCTACGCACCGCTCGCATATGTCGCACCAACCCGAGAGGTTTCCATGATGCTGGCCTTATTTATAGGGGCAAAAGCCCTTCATGAAAAGGTCACGCCTTTAAAGACGGCGGGTGTTCTTGCTATGATGACAGGAGTCATCTTGATTTCGCTGGCGCGCTGAGCCTGAATGCTTTGGAAAGAATTGACCGCCGCGCTGACGGACTTATTTAGAAAACGAAATTAATAAGAAGGAGTCTGTAATGTCCAAACTTTACTTAGGCTTTGATGCGGGTACTCAGAGCGTTAAGGTATCTGTCTATGACGAGAATCTCAAGAGCATCACTTCTCAGAGTCTGCCCACCATTCTTCGTTATCCGCACGCAGGCTGGGTTGAAATGGACCTGGATGAGTTTTTGGACATTACTGTTCGCTGCATTAAGCGCTGTGTCGATGACATCAAAGCCCTCGGCTACGATCCCAAAGATGTTCGCGCAGTGATGGGCGACGGCATTATCTGCGGTATCGCCGGTGTGAACGAAGAAGGCGACGCGATCACGCCCTATATTAATTACCTCGATACCCGTACGGATGATGACGTTCGTTTCATCAACGACTTGAATCTGGACATCTGGGTCAAAGAAACCGGAAATCCGGAAGCCTGCACGATGTTCCCGGCGATGTTTGCCCGCTGGTTCCTGAAAAACAACACCAAATTCCAGCAGCAGGGCGTTAAGTTCATGCACAACGCTCCGTACATTCTTTCTCACTTGGCCGGATTAAAAGGCAAAGATGCCTTCATCGACTGGGGCGCTATGTCCGGCTGGGGCTTGGGCTATAACGTCATAAAGAAAGAATGGTCCAAGGAACAGCTGGACATTCTCGGCATCAGCGAAAAATACATGCCGCGTATTCTGAAGCCTTGGGACATTATCGGCGGCCTCACCCAGGCAATGTCTGAAAAGACCGGCTTGCCCGAAGGTACGCCGATTTGTGCCGGCGCCGGCGACACGATGCAGTCCATGATCGGCTGCGGTAACTATGAAGCAGGCAAGGGCGTGGACGTTGCAGGTACCTGCGCGATGTTCTGTGTTTCGACTAAGGGCATCATTCCGGAGTTAAGTAAGAAGGGCAACAACCTCATCTTCAATTCCGGATCACTTCCCGACACCTATTTCTATTGGGGCACGATTCGTACCGGCGGCTTGGCACTTCGCTGGTTTAAGGACAATGTCTGCCACAAGGCCAATGACGCGGTTTACTACAACGATTTGAATGATCGTGCCGCTCAGGTTCCGGTGGGCTCCAACGGTGTTTTATTCCTTCCGTACCTTACAGGCGGTCAGGACATTAACAACAAGAAGTGCGGCTGCTTCTTGGGCTTGACGCTCGATGACGATCAGTCTGTGATGTGGCGTTCGGTTTTGGAATCTATCGGCTTTGACTACATGGAAATTTGCGGTCTATACCGCTCTGCCGGTGTCGATCTCCAGCGATTGACCGTGGCTGAAGGCGGAAGCCGCAGCTCGCTCTGGAACCAAATCAAGTCCGACATGCTCGACGCCGAAGTCGTCCGTTATAAGAACGCAGGCGGAGCAGTTGTGACAAACTGCATCTTTGCGGCTTACGCCGTTAAAGACGTTCCGGAAATCATTCCCGAACTTTCGAAGATTCAACAGATCGATCAGTCTTACCAACCGCGCGCAGAAAACACCAAACTATATCGAGATCTCTTAAATCTCCAGCGCAAGCTGATTGACGTCGATATGGCGCCGGCATTTGCCACTCTGTGGAATATGAAGAAGATCTTGCCGCAGAAACAAAACTAAGCAGAAGATCAGCTTCCACAAGTTAATGAGAGGACGACTAAAAACCGTCCTCTTTTTTCTGTCGCTCAGTTTATATGACAGTTATAGTGGCGCAAACAAGTGTACAATAAAATCCGAAGTTTGAGGAAATGAATATGTCTGAATTGATGGAGATCAAGAAAAAGTTCAGTTTGGAGGAATTGTCCGAACTTACGGGTATTTCCAGAAGAACCATCCGCTTTTACATTCAGAAGGGATTAATGAACGGACCGGAGGGAGAAAAGCGAGGCGCTTATTACACGACGGAGCATTTGGAGGACTTGCTTCGCATTAAGCGAATGACGGAAAAGCATATTCCTTTGAACGAGATTCGGAAGGCAGACACAGAGGACGAGAAGCCAGCTCTTCCAGTCGGGAGCGTCACCGTGTGCTCCCACATTTGTTTAGGCGCAGGTTTGACACTGGTTGTTGACCATAAGTCTTCTGAGTTGTCCGGAGAGAAATTCAAAGAATTCGCAGCTGCGCTTTGTGGATTCATCGAGGAATTCAAGAATAAGGAGCACGAAAATGTCTAGAGAAAAATTATCAGATTCTCCTTTAAAGAAAGTGGTTTGGCAGGCGGTTATCGATGGCCCGCTCATGAGTTACACGTCGAGTCAGCAATATCACAATGATAGGAAAGCCCCTGTAGAGATCAACTATAGTTTTCCGCTGCCCTATGGAAAGAGTGTTATTTCAAAGTTCAGGGCCAACATCAATGGTGTGGTTCGTGAGGGCAAGGCTTATCCGAAGAAAGAAGCAGAACAAAAGTATGAAGATGCCATCGAGTCAGGCGATACCCCCATCATGCTGGAGATTACTGAAAAAGATTTTTGCACAGCGTCATTAGGCAACATTCTGCCCGGCGAAGATGCGTCTATTGAACTCGAATATTTTCAGCTTTTAAATTACTGCGATCACAAACTTCGACTGACCATTCCAACCGTAATAGGAGAAAGATATGCCTCGGACATAGAAGAGCAGCCTTTCGGAAGGTTTGAAATCACTCATAATTTTTTTGCTGATTACGATTTGGACGGGAGCGTATTGCTCAAAGGAGCTTTAGCTAAAGGAAAAATTTCCTCACCCACTCACTCTATTGAAGTCCAGAAACAAGGAGAAGATATCGTTGTCAGACTTCTTAGGGCAAAACTAGACAAGGACTTAGTGCTGGACATCGAGGCGCCTCTTGAAAGTTCCGTCTACGTTGCAAAAGATGATTCAGGTTGGGCGGCAGCTGCTAATTTTATTCTCTCCAATGAACCTGCAAAACTTCCCTTGGATTTGAGCATTCTGGCAGATTGTTCCGGCTCCATGGGAGGTTCAAGAATTAATTGGATGAAGCAGGCTCTGAAAAAATTAAATTTCAAATTTGGAGCCGACGATCAAGTAAGTTTGACAGCTTTCGGCACTTCTGTTGAGTTGAAGCTTCTTCCTAACCGAATGAAATTCGAAGAATTTCAAGGAAATTTTGCTGAAGCGGTTTCTTACCTTGAAGCAGATCTCGGTGGAACAGAGTTAGAACAGGCGATTGTCAGCTGTATGAATCTTTTTCCGGGCCGCAACAAACAAAGCGCCATGCTTTTACTTACTGATGGCGAAGTGTGGGATTCTTGTAAGCCCATGATCTGGGCTGCTTTGGAGGCTAAAAGAAGAATCTTCATCCTCGGCATAGGCATGGCGCCATATAACAATCTCCTGGTCGAACTGGCGGAGAAGACCGGCGGTGCATATGAAGCAGTTTATAACTGGTATGACATAGAAGGAGCTGTTGAAAGAATGCTTAAACGCATTCGGTCAGAAGTTGCAGTACAGCCTGAGATTCATTGGCGAGCTCCTAAATTTTGGTCATCTAAGAAAAGCAAGTCTTTCTTCACTGAGGATAATTACACTGGCTTCGCTTTTTTGAAGGAGCTTCCGGAGTGTGTAAAACTTTCCTGGAAAGAAGAGGGAAAAATTAAAGAGATCGGAGCGAAGGTCATATCGCATGATTATGGCTATCAACTGTGCCAGCTCGTCGCTGCGCAACGCATGCTCTCTACAGATATAAAAGAGGAAAAAAGGGATATCGGCGTCAAATACAATATCGCGGGGCCGGAAACCAACTTTTTCTTGTCTTTCGTTAGAGAAGAAAATGAGAAGGGGACGACTAATCCTGACTTAATGATTGTGCCGCAGATGGTCCCCGAAGATAATTGGGTTTTGAGTCAAGCTGATCCAGATTCAAATAATATCCGCTTCCATAAAAGTTCAAGAAGATGCGCTTCTAGATCCGCACCGAGTCTATATGATGCATCAGGCGCAATGCCTTTAAGTGAGATTCCTGTCGATGAAACTGAGGACCCAACAGTAAGGCTTTTGCTTGATTTAGCTACCAAGTTGGAGTTGAGTTTCCAGGCATCCGATGTAGATATGTATGTGACTCATTCATATGATTTCCTTTCGAAGTTTGGAGTGGTCAAGAAAGAGCTCGTAGAGTTTGTAAGGCGCATTGACCAGAGATTAACAAGTGTTTTTGTCGCAGAAGCGCTGCCTAAGGGGTATTACCTGGAAGGAGCGATCACAGAAGTAGAAGACAAGGCCGGAACTTTGCTGCCTACTTTTGATGAAACAGAGGATATTTCCAAACTCGATCCTGAAGCGTTTACCGCTTTCTGTGTCTTTATTTTCTTTGCAGCAAGAGGAAATTATGAAGAAATTGACGCTTCGTTCCATTCCTCTCTTTTAACTTTGATCAGAAAGACCATCAGAAGATAAAGGGATGGATCGGGGTAAATAAGAAGTGTTGGCCGGAATTTTTTCCGGCCTCACTTTTACAATATTCCCGATTCTCGCTACTTAAAGGCCTAACTGCGTGGAGTTCAGAATCCTCTTTTGCTCGGTAAAATTAGGAAAGAATAAGAGGAGCCTGGTATGACGAGAACTTTGCTTGAAAAGTGCGAGATTCCAATAAGTTCTGAAGAGAAAACTCTTCTTCAATTAGCCGCATCTATGGCTGGACTTTCTCTGTCTGCTTTCATCCGAAAAGTGGCCATCTCCGCGGCAAAGGATTCCATAAATAAAAATAACTATGTTCTTTCAGGTCAGGAAGCAGGGGAATTATTTTCGGTTATCGATAAAGGTTTTGTTCCAAATGAGAGACTCAAAGAAGCCATGAGACTTGCCGAGCAGATTGAGAATAACGGTGCTTCCCATGGTTTTTAAAAACCATGGTTCCGCTGTCCATAACGGACAGGATTGTTCCTCCGGATATGAATTTTCAGAGAATCTTCTGAAAAACATAGCGATTCAAGTCAAATCTTCTAATTTCAGAAAAGGAAAAGACTGGAAGGCAGTGATGGGCGGCCTTCCGATTCTCATCTCCATTGATGATGAAGTTTTCCTGCGCGGTGTTCTTTCCGGAGAAGAAAAATTAAATAAAGACGATGTTGTGATTGCGGATGTGAAGCTGATTCAAACAATTGAGCAGAACAAGATTGTCAATAATTATCGTGCAGTCAATGTGATTGAGCACAAGAAGTCTTCCCAGATCTGTACTTTTTAATTTTGATGAGAACCTTTCTGGATCCTCTCGTTAGAACCAGAATCCAGCCCCGCAGAAAGCCAACGAGATTGCCAGAATTGTGTTGATCAGTTTTGTGTGATTGGCAAATAATCTCGAAGCGACAGAGCCAAAACCTGACCAAATTAAATTACAGCTCGTGCCGGCGATCGCGATGAAGATTGCGAAAGCCGCGAGCGCTTCTGTACTTTGATAGTAGGGAAGCACAAACATTTGGATGGAGACAATGGCTGATACCATTACTTTTACGTTTACAAACTGCAGAAACAACCCGGAGAGATAGGCTTGTCCTTTCTTAGGTTCAACTGCTTTTGTGTCGTAAGTGCTTCTCAAAATCTTTACGGCAAGCCAAATGAGATAAAGCGTTCCCAGCACCAACATGGGTAAGCGGATTTCCGGAATCCATTCGTTTAACTTTGCGCAGAAGAAAGCGCAAAGAAGGGTAATAATACAAAATCCTGTGAGGACACCGGCATTGAAATAAAGCGTTTTTTTGAATCCGACCTTGAGCCCCAAAGACATAGACATGATGTTGTTGGGTCCGGGCGTGATGGACGTTACGAATGTATAAAGTAAAAAGGATGTCAAGGGAAACATGGCTGAGGTCTGTATTTTTGTGTGCCCACTTATGCTCAAAATTATACTGAGGCAATTCTTCGAACTCCTATACTCGGAACATCTTTGATATGGGAGGAACCATGAGCGACAGATTAAGTTATGCAGAAAAAGAAGAACTTCCGACATCTGTATACGGATTACCTGAAAGACGCGAATACCCGATGCCTGATGCTGCACACGTCAGGGCAGCTGAAGCTTACTTCAGATATTGCCCTGAAGAACTGAAGCCTGAACTGGCCCGTGCCATCTTGAAGAGAGCAAAGGAATTCGGCGTTGACGTCGAAAGCCCGACAGTTCTTCAGTACGCCGCAGAATAACCGACAATATTTTGCTCAATAAGAAATCGATAGCCAATACTGGGAGGCGAGTCGTTTGAGGCTATCCTCTCTGAGGCGGCGCTTTGATTGAAGGATTTCAAACCTCAGACCCGCCCAAAGGCGGGAAGCTGAGGTTTAGTTTTATTCTTTTTTGACATCGCAATGTCGCTAGTTAACTCTTTTATTCGTGCTGTTCTTCGGCTAACAAAGATGCGTAGCTTAAGGCCTTAAGGCTACAGATTTTCCTTGTTCATTTTGTCCCGAAAAAATAAAATAAGTAAAGGGAGAAGACGAAATGTGCACGAGCTCAGATTCTGGTTCAAGCGGTTTTTGGAAGGACGCCGCGCTTATTCTTGGAGCTTCAATGCTGCTAAATCGAAAGCAGGATAATTCTTCCGAGGACTACGGAAGTTGTGACAATCCCGTTTCGATGATAATTGAGTGCTTCGGTATGATGAAGCTCCTCCTTATAGATCCCATTATCTGGGCTTTTGGGGTAGTTAGTGAAGCGCCCTCTTTACTCGGTAAAATTTTTTACTTCTTTTTTCTTTTGCTTTCTGCACCAGCTTACTACGCTTTAGCAATACCTTTAGCTGCGTTAATAGCGGGACTGATTTTGTTGATGGTGTTATTTACAGCGGCACTTATTGGAGGATTTTTCTTCTTGATTTATATATTTTGGAAGATTGTCTTTGGAACCTTATAGCGGCCTTTCGCATTCAATTTTCCTGTTCGTGATACCAATATTGTGCAAAGTTGATAACAAGAAGGCCGGATAGGCTATCCCGGAATCACGTCAGTTTTATACTTCAATTAACTTTTTCTCTTTTGCATCCGCTATCTATTATGACTAGTAGATCCAGTAAACCTGTTGTTGCATTTATGTATGACTTTGACGGGACGTTGTCGCCCGGAAACATGCAGGAATACGGATTCTTGGACAAATTAGGTGAGAGCAGCACGGAATTTTGGAGAAAATCCAACGAAGAGGCACGAAAGTTCGAGATGGATCCGATTTCTGCTTATATGCATCTGATGATTAAGGAAACAGAAAGCAGAGCCCTCAACATTAGTAAGGAAAACCTCATCAAGCTCGGACAAACCGTCGATCTCTTTCCTGGTGTTGAAACTTGGTTTAAGAGAATTAATGAATACGCTCACGCCAAAGGATTAAAAGTTGAGCACTTCATTATCTCCTCAGGACTCAAGGAAATCATCAAAGGGACACCGATCGCTAAAGAATTCAGAAAAATTTTTGCCTCGGCGTTCATTTTTGACGCTTATGGAAAGCCGGTTTGGCCAGCTCAGATTGTGAATTTCACGACTAAGACGCAATATATTTTCCGCATCAACAAAGACTCTTTGGATCTAGCGGACGTCAAGAAGGTAAATCAATATATTCCTCAAGATGAACGGCGCGTACCTTTCAGAAGAATGGTCTATTTCGGAGATGGCGACACGGATGTTCCCTGCATGAAGCTTGTGAAGGCTGAAGGCGGATTTTCTATAGCTGTTTATCCAGAAAGGAAGAAGGCTAAAGCCAGCCAGCTTCTCATGGATAACCGGTGCTCTTATATTGCGCCTACGGATTACTCTCCGGAAAAGAAATTGGAAAATCTGGCCTTCGGCATCATTGACTTGATCGCCGCTCAGGAGAACCTCAACAAGCTCGCTGAAAAGTAATTCCGAGCGAAGAAAAGACAAGGCTTTCACGTTTGCCTTGTCCTTTAGCACTGACAGTGGCTTTGCCAACGGACGTTGGCATAAGTCCATACCAACTCTTTAGAGTTCGTTTTTTTCTTTTAGATAGATTTTGAGCTTTTCGACAACTTCCACGTCAGCCGGAAGCCAAGCAACGGAATCCAACTCATCCGGTTTTAACCATTTTGCGTCTTCGTGCTCAATCAGCACGATGGTTCCTTTCATGATTACCGAGATGAAGCAGTGCATCGTCAAATGGAAGTTCGGATAGTCGTATTCGACGGTGTGGAGAAGCTTTTCGGGTCGGATCTCCACATTGAGCTCTTCTTCGATTTCGCGAACGATCGCATGCTCGGCTGTCTCGCCGGCCTCCATCTTTCCTCCGGGAAATTCCCAGCCGTCTTTAAAGTCACCGTATCCGCGCTGAGTTGCGAGGATCTTTCCATCGTGATGAATAATGGCAGCAACAACTTCAATAGTTTTCATTGTCAACTCTCGGTAATGTATTCGTAGATATCACGTCGAACATTAGACTCTAATCGATAACGAACTTTAAATGCCGAGACTTTTTCTCCTGTGCCGTCTCGTTTCGGAACGGCCACAGGTTCAGGGCCTCCTATAGCATTCATCTCGCCCAAGAAATAGAAGGTCTTGGTCTCAGAGTCGTTTTTGTTCTTCCTTACGAAAAGCAAAATTTTAGTGTTTTTATACTCAGGTTGTTTTCTGAAGATGATTTCGGCATCTTTACTGTCAACCTTTCGATTAGTTTTCGAAAGTGCGATTAAGTATTCTTCATTTTCGAAGTGGTCTTCGTAGGCAATGGCATCATCTTCCTTGTTGTAGTTCACTAGAACCGGAAGCGTATTCGTTTCATCGTCATATCTATAGCCGCCGATAATTTGCGCGCTGATGTATTTAGACCAATTCAGAAGGCGGGGAATGTCCTCATAGGAATACTTCTCATTCAACGTTAAGTCCATGCAGCGATAACGTTTGGAATAACGAAGATCATATCTCTGATAAATAAACGCAATAAGATCATTAAGTTGCACTATGAAATCAGAAGAGGTTTCATCGTTTAATGCTCGATTGAAGGCGTCTGCGATTCGGAAATCTTCCGTCCCGATTGGTTCAACAAATACAACGTCTTTGTTTCTCTCTTTTTGGTCCCCTGTTAAGTTGAATTGATTCGACAAGTTCAAAACGATATTTTTCAACAAGTCGTCGGACGCATCGATGCCAAAGCGCTTAAGAAGTTGTTCCTTGAAGAAGTCCGCATTGGTGTTTTTATTATTAATGATGGACTCGATTAACAATGCCTCCGCAACTCTCTTACCGTTCCCGAATCGTCCAGAAAGATAGCTGAGCATTTTGGCTTGCAGAGGAGACAGTTTGCCTGTGTAGTCTTTTTCGTACTTCGCTAAGAAACCATAGTAAGAGGAACCGTAGTGCGCCCATTTTTTCTCAAAAAACTTCACAGCATCGATACCGTTGTGCGGGTAAAAATCAACGAGGTTCGGAATTCTCCCGAGTTTGTTCTTAATTGCTTGGTAGGATGTGCGCAAGAGTTCAACAGTGTTGGTGCGGGCATTATCGATAGATTCAAGGACACGATCGCGGACGACTTTTTCAAACTCAACCGTTGAGGCTCCCGGGATGACTTTTGTTCCGAGCATCACAAGTTTGCGCATACTGTCTTTGTCATAAGAGTTGTCTCCTGACAGAGCTACAGGAATCAAGTAGTTTTTCTCATAATTCGCAATGAAGTCGAGAATCACTACATACTCTTTGCCAGCAGCTTTGCGAAGTCCTCGTCCGAGCTGTTGGGTAAAAATGATCGGACTTTGTGTCGGTCTTAAGAAAATGACTTGATTGATTTCAGGAATGTCGACGCCTTCATTGAAAATGTCGACGGTTAGGATGTAGTCCAACGCTTGGGGACCGTCAGCGCCGGCCAATCGATCAACTGCGGCGAGGCGTGCTTCAGGTTTTGAAGCCCCAGTGAGATAAGTGGTACGAAGGTTGTGTTGCTTTAATTTCTCTGATAATACCTTTGCTTCATCAACGCTGGAACAAAAAATCAAACCTTTGACGCGTTCTCCTGAGAATTTAAATTCTTCGGCTTTTTGTAAGACATGTTTGACACGTTCATCAGAAGTCAGATAGGCAAAGTTTGAGAAGTCCTTTTGTTCCTCATTATTAATTTTGAGATCGCTGATACCGTGATAATGGAACGGGCAGAGTAGGTTGTAATCCAACGCATCCTTCAGGCGGATTTCGTATGCGATTTGATGGTTGAATATCTTAAAAACGTCTTTGTCATCCGTGCGTTCCGGGGTTGCAGTCATTCCTAACCAAAATTCCGGCTGGAAATGCGCCATGATTTTGTCGTAGCTATTGGCTCCGCTTCTGTGGGCTTCGTCAATGATGATAAAATCAAAGGCGTCTGGTGCAAAATCCTTAAGAATGCGGTCTAGAGAAAGCGTTTGGATGGTAGAGAAGAGAAACGTACACTCCTTGTCTTTATGATTCCCGGAGAGCAGGCCGTAGGTTTGCCCATGCTCAGAGCCTATGACTCTTGCAAAACTATTCTTAGCTTGAATGGCGATTTGTTAACGGTGGACGACAAATAAGACTTTTTTGATCGGTCGCTTATGATGCTCAGGCTTTTTTTGTTCCATTAAATGCTTAACAGAGAAGGCAGCAGCGTAAGTTTTACCCGTTCCAGTTGCAGAAATTAATAAAGCACGGTTTTGACCGGAATGATAAATTTCGTCTAACTTCTTAATAAAAGATTCCTGCATTTTGTTGGGCTTGAGCTCAACCTTCTGAGGCAAAGAGGAAATGTAGGCTTTTGCCTTGCGTTGTAAATCTTTTAGAGTTTTTCTTTCTTGTTCATATTCCTCTATGACTTCTTCCAAGGGGAAGGAGAGAGGATCGTTCCATAATTTTTCGAACTCTTTTTTGATGAGGAAGACCATCTCACCTTCAAACGTGGATACGAATTTGACGTTCCATTCTTGGTTCGTTGTTAATGCGTTCTGGGTGAGGTTCGAACTACCGATAATGACGTTACATTGAGAAGAATGATTAAAAATGAAGGACTTAACGTGAAAGCCTGATCCTTCTTTGCAGCGATACATTCGAACGTCAATATTCTCGAATTTTGCAAGTTCTTTTAATGCGCTAGGTTCGGAAAAGAGGTTGTAGTCGGTGGTGAGAATTCGACCTTTTATACCTTTTTCTTTGAGTTCCAAGAGCGTTTGGGTGAGTAGATTTACTCCGCCGTCCGTGATAAAAGCAACGCTGATATCAAAGGATTCGCAACCGCGAAGTTCGTCAAGAATATCGCATATAACTTTTTGAATGTTTCCGGCTGAAAATTGACCAGAATTGATTAGGAACTTGGAGCGGTATTTTTCTGAAGAATCGTGTTTCTTGCAAATGAATGAGGTTTGAAGACTCTCCTGCAAATCTTCTATATTCAGCTTGTGATCCATGACTTTTCTACTACATCCGGTTTTTCTTTGAATATACCCGGAACGTCTCACATTTGAGTAAAAAAGAACTGATTCCGTGAAATGAAAGTAGAACAAATACTCACAAATGAGCTACTCAGAACTTCGAATCTCGGTAGAAACCCTGTATAAAAGAAAGGTGTTCACTTTTATAGGAGGACATCACATGAAAATTAGAAATGTCGCTTTTATTGCAGCTTTGATCGGATGGATAGCCCTCGCGGTTTACTACGTCACTCCGTCGGAGTCGGCGGTAGCAAAAGAAATTGAAACCGCACCAAAGACGGTCGGCGAAACTTTAAGTGCAATCGCTCAAAGTTTGAAACATGAAGGCGAAGAAAAAAGAAAGCAGCTGAGAATGGATGAAGGAAAACAGGCTCCAAACCCAACTCCTTCTGCTAAAGAGCTACCAAAAGAAACGAAAAAAATCCTTCAAACCAAAAGTAACTGAAAACGAGGCCGGTATTTCGGCCTTAAGGTTTTCTGAGACTCTTTCAACTCAAACTTGGAAATTAATGAGAACGAATATTATTTATCTCTTCAATCGAAGTGATTATAATTCTCAACTAATGGTACAAGGAGTCTCGAAATGTACAAAACGACAGTTGTTGTGGACGGAATGCATTGCTCTATGTGTGAGTCTCAGGTTAAGTCTCTGGTCATGAAAATTTTGCCGGACGCAAAGCTCTCCGCTTCACATAGAAAAGGCACACTGACGATCGAAGGAAGCTTCATTCCCAGCGGCAATCTTGTTAGAAAAGCTCTGAAAGACGGCGGATATGAAGTCAAATACATTTCGACCGAAAAAGTTGAGAAAAAACCTGGTCTGTTCTCGTCTTTGTTCCATGCCTTGAAATCAGCCTAAGACGAAAGAATCTCTTGAGCCGCGAAAGCGGCTTTTTTCAGGTCCCCGAAAGGCATTTTAGGGACAAACCTCTTTCTTCGGCTCCTTATTTTGCTCTCTTGCCCAAACTCCCGCGAAATAGTTCGGTATTGACTTTTAGTCCTTCAAGTTTCGCGGGAATTTGTTGTTAATGCCAAGAAGCTCGAGAATGTCTCGGGCTTTCTTACTTATCGGCCTTCCTGCCCAGACAGCTTTGCTCGGCGGTCTAATCGCCATGATTCCTTTAAGCATTGCCATGGCCTTGTCTAAAGAATCTCCCGGCAAATCCAAGTCGAGCCTTTGCTCGTTTTCTTTGACCGTGTAGAGCATCCTCATTCTTAAAGATTGAGCGATAACAAAGAGCAGGAGCTTACCGACATAGGTTCTTTCAGTGCAGCGCAGCCGGTTGTTCCCGTTGAGAACCTTCATCTGTCTAAAAGCCGTTTCGACGATCTGCCTTTGCTTGTAAACCGCCAGGCATTCAAACGGATCCTCGATGCAATTGGTTCTAATGGCGAAGCACCCGGCTCGAGTTAAGAATTCTTCTAGGCCTTTAATATTTTTGACCCAGACATTCTTATTGTTTTCAACAATGTAATTTCTGACTCTGCTCCAGTCGGCCGAATGCAGCTTTTCTCCGCTGTTTTTCTTCTCCAGGACTTCCTCGATTTTTTGATGAAGAGAGATGGCCTGTTGGGCAGCAAGTTCAGGGTATTTATACAAATGCAGCGAAGTACTGAGGTGCAAAGGACCGGAGTCAGTAGCTTTTTCCCAGAGCTCTTTGCTTGTTCTGGCGGCAACTTTCAGTCGGCCGTTAAGGAATGCCGGATTGCTAAGGCTTGATTTATATCTTTCAAAGAGCTGCTTGACGCTTTCTTCCGTAAGGGGGACGCCGCAGACGTAATTAATTTCAATATCGAGTAACCGCTGAATGTTGTAGATGCTCTGGTAGCCTCGATCTGTAACGATAACCGTGTCCTGAAGGTTGTAGCCGTTGTGGTGCAGATCCATCATCAAATGAGGATAGACGGATTTATCCGTGATACTGCCTTCGCTTTCGTAGGCGTAGCAGACATCGCCGTTCAGGTAGTCGACGCCTAAGGTGAAGTTAACTTGCCGAAGTTCCGGATTTTGTTTTGCGTATCCGTAAGCAGCGCTGCTGATGGTTACCGAGTAGGTACTAAGCGCCGTGGAATCTAATGCGAGGTAACGGAATCTGGGGCCTGGTTTTTTGAGTTCTTCAGCCTGAGTCTTTACTTTATTAAAGTGTTCTACGCACCTGTGATTCCGAAGTTTTAGGTAGGACGTAATATCCTGATGGGTTATTTTTGACAGCATCTCACTGATGCGCTGGCCTGAGAAGGTTCGAGCTTTGGGCAGCCAGTGCTGAGAGGCCCACTGTTCAAAGCAGTCCATGGAGCCGCCGTCAAGGTACTGGTAAACCGCCAATCTCAACAAGTCCGCCCCGACTTCTGCTCCGAATGTCTTTTTTAAGTCTTCCAGCATTCCGCTTTGCTGAGCAACCAGCCAACACGCAGCAGAAGCGCCGTAGCTGACAACGTCATTAAGAGGACTCGGAACTCTTTTGTCCAGCTCCTCCTGAACTTCTTCCGGTGTTCGTTCAACAAGCTGCTTGTCTTCGTAATAAAGGATCTTGCCTTCGTACTGAGGGTTCTCTGAAAGATATTTCTTTCCGAGCCGCACTCTTCCGGTCGTTGTATCCAAGACTCCGACGTACTTCCTTTGTGCGATGCGAGAGCGTTTCTTCTCCGGATCCCATTCATTTCTATAAGCCTCGACGTAAGTGTGTCCCTTCCTAACGTATGTGTGGAGGCAGAAGTGCGGAGTGTCGTAGATTCTAGGGCGACCCATTTTAATAGACCTACATTATTAAAATACCGATCTATTATAGCATGAGAACGCTGATCTTGAAATCTTTTATTTAAAGAAATCAGGGAATTAGTTGAAGAAAAATAGCCCGATTAAAAAAAATCACGGGCTATTTCACGGGAGTTTGGGCTCTTGCAGCCGTCCACATACCCCACAGTGTTGAGAGACAAAAACAAGTCTCAAGGCAGATGCCGCCCCAGCTTTGAACGCAAATGTTATGAATGAGCCAAAGAACCGAGCCGGCCAATAGTCCGAGCCTAAGCTTGATTCCATCAAATCGAAACAAAGACAGCGTCAATACTACGCTCGCTGCCAATGGAAGAATTTCTACGGTGGATCGCGAAAGAGCAAGCGCCATCGCAATGCTGATGATGATCAGTGCGGCGGCGCAGAGCAGGGACCTCGTATAAATGGACAAAGTGATTCGAGCCAGCGCGATCACACATGACTCGACGGCCGTCGGAAGTCCAAGCAGCGCAAAATGAACCCCGTAAAGCACGGTGTGGACGGTTAAACCTTGCTTTAACCGTAAATCAGACTTCTGCAGCATGGCTATGATCGCTGCAGCTGCTGCGAGCCATCCGGCCATCTGAGCGAGATCCATATCAGGCCTCTTCTAGAATCGGGGAGATTTTGTCTCTCAATTTCTCTAATTTTTCAACGATTTCTTCAATACTGTACTTCTTAAGAACTCGGTCCTTGACCGCTACGATACCGACCGCCATCACGGGCTTTTTTCTGCCTAAGAAGACAGGAACAGCAATGGCGAGAACCCCTTGATCCCATTCTTCATCGTGAATACCGTAGCCTTTTTCGAGAGAGTCTTTCAGAGCGACTCTTACATCGTCGGGATTCACTTTGGTTTTGTCCTGAAACTTGATGTGAGAACGCTTGAGTTCCGTATCTAAAAGATCTTCGTCTTGGTAAGCCCAAAGGATTTTTCCGGCTGCGGAAGAGTGAATCGGAAAAGCAAACCCGGGATGTAGTCCCGTCGTTTCAATCGGCTGAGAAAATCCGACAAGCGAGATGAGTCGGCCTCTCAATTGAACCAAATAAACCGTCTCTGCTAATTCGTCTGCCAGCTGATCGAAATACTTTTCAACGGAAGCGAATTTTTGTGCATTCCTGTCTGCAATTGTACCGAGCTCTGTCATGCGTTTTGTCAAACGCTGTCGGCCCCGACCGTTGGTGGCTTCGATCATTCCGACTCTTCTCATTTCCGCAAGGAGTTTGTAAGCAGTGGAAGTGGGGATGCCTAACGCCGCCACGATATCCATCAGCAATACGCCTTCTTTGGAAGTGGACAAGAGTTCTAGTACTTCAACAATTCGATCCAGTCTGAATTGTCGATTTTCTTGGGATGGGGTTTCAGACATTTTTAGGAATGGTCAAAAAACAATTAATTATAACGGCTGACCTTCAAAACTAAATTCAGAGTTTGATCCAATAAAAATTTCCGTAGAAGAAATTTAATATTCGTTTGCAGATGTTAAATTCCCTCTTATAGAAAAAATAAAACTCAATAAAGAGAATTTAGTGAACTTAAAGGAGAAATCATGCAATCTCACCTCATCTCAAGAAGAAGTCTCATCAAAAGTTCTCTGATCGGCCTGGCTTGCAGTGCAGCACCGGCGATCCGCGCGGCAGAGAAAGACGAATGGTCAGAGACCTATGACGTGGTCATCATCGGCAGTGGCTTTGCCGGTTTGGCGGCTGCTTACAGTGCTTTAGAAAACGGCGTCAAATCCGTCTTAATCCTCGAGAAAATGAACGTTTTCGGTGGCAACTCTTGCATTAACGGCGGACAGATTTCCTTAGCAGGAAGCGGACTCCAAAAGAGCAAGGGCATCAAAGACAGCCCAAAACTCATGGAAGAAGACATGCTGAGAGTCGGTCAGCGCTTGAACCATCCGGCCCTGGTCAAGGCCGTTGTGAAAGAATCTCCGGCCTGCTACGACATGATGGTCAAGTGCGGCGTTAAATTTGCCGATCAAGTTATCCGCCTCGGCGGTCACAGCGCCCCGAGAACCATTTTTGCGGAAAACTACTCCGGCGGCAGTATCTGCGTTCCGATGCACAAGTGGCTGAAGGACCACGGCGTTGAATTCAGAAATAAGAGTTTCTGCAGTGCAGTTCTCACGGATAAGGACGGCGTTGTCCGCGGCGTCGAAGTCGAAGGTCAATATGATTTCGACAAGAAGACACATAAGAACACCTACAAAGTGCAGGCAGTGAAGGGCGTGGTTTTTGCGACAGGCGGCTGGGGCGCTGACAATGAATTCATTTCCGCTTCAACTCCGCAGTACTCCACACTCGAAAGTACCAGCCAGAAGGGCGCAACATCTGAATCTGTCCGTATGCTCCTCGGACTCGGTGCAATGCCGGTCCTTTTAGACATTTATCAGGTCGGTCCGTGGGCAACGCCTGATGAATTCGGCGCCGGTGCTGCTTCGATTTTTGCCGATTACATCTTTGCCGAAGGCATCATGGTGGACGCCAGAAACGGAAAACGCTTCGTAAATGAATTGGCTTCTCGCAGAGAACGTTCAGAGGCCGAAATGAAGTGCGTTGACCAGCAGGGCAAGCCGGTTATGCCGTTCGGATTCTGTTCTGAAGAGACCACAGTTAATCGTCCTGGTTTCAAAGCAAGTTTCCGCGAAGGTACGGTCAAGAAGTTTGACACCGTTGAAGCTCTCGCCAAATTCTACGGAGCCCCGCTTGAGCCGTTGAAACAGCAGATCGCTGAATGGAACAAGATGGTAGCAGCAGGTAAAGACGAGCTCTTTGGTCGTCCTCTGGATAAGCGAGTCGAATTGAAGGCTCCGTTCTACGCAATGAGATTCTGGCCGAAACTTCACTACTGCATGGGCGGCATCGGCATTAACGATCAGGCTCAAGTGATCAGCACGAAGACCTGCAAACCCATTCCTCATCTCTATGCAGCCGGCGAAATTACCGGCGGTATCCACGGCTTGGACCGTTTAGGCAGCTGTTCTTCTACTGACTGCCTTGTTATGGGCCGCATCGCCGGAAGATCTGTCGCAGCCAACCTTTAAGAGAGAAAAAATCATGAAATACATCGTGTTATCTATGGCGGCCGCTTTCTCCATCCTCCTTAGCCCCGCCTTCGCACAAAACCAAACCATGTCCGGATCAATGGCTCGTCTCTACGCTAATGTTCAATGTGCTCAATGCCATAACAACACACAGCTAATGCAGACTCCTCAGGACACTACTTGTATCCAATGCCACGGAAAGTCTTCTTCCATCCAGCTTCCTGCTAACGTCAATGAGAAGAACTATCACAACTCTCCGCATTACGGAGACACCGTAAGCTGCCTTGAATGCCATAGAGAGCATCAGCCTCAGCAGAATCTCTGCAAAAACTGCCACGTCATCAAATGACCGGAGCTTCTAAATGAAAAACCTTCATCTTTTAGCGATTTCGGTCGGCATGGCTATCGGTTCTGCTGCCATGGCAGAACCGTCGGTGACACTGTACGGAATTCTTGACGGGGGCGTTTCCGTCAGCAAACTGCAGCATCAATCCGCCAAAGTTCAAATGACCAACGGCAATTGGCTGAGCAATCGTTGGGGCTTGATGGGCCAAGAGGATCTTGGCGGCGGAAACAGTGTGTATTTCAAGCTGGAGCAGGGCTTCAACTTAAGCAACGGTTCAGAGGCTGTGGCCGGAAAGGCATTCAATCGTGAGACGGCTTTAGGTTTGAGCGGCGATTGGGGTAAGTTAGGCTTCGGACGCTTCGGGGACTCTCTTCGGACTGCGGAACGTTCAGCATCTTAGGCGGAGCTGCATATTCCACTTCGTTCTCAACGATCGGCAATATGTATGGAGCCTTCTATCTGACCGACAGCTACAACAACTCTGTGGCTTATGTGACGCCGGAGTTCGGAGGTATTCAAGGACACCTGATGTACTCGAACGGAACGGATACCGATGAGAAAAAGTGGTCGCATAACTCTCATTACTACGGCGCTGGTCTGACCTATAACAAAGACAAACTTTCCGTCGATGTGATCTACGAACTGTTGGACCACAAAGGTGCCACAGACCAAGAAAGGACTCGTCTTTTGAACCTCGGGGCCTCTTACGACTTCGGAACCTTCAAAGTGTTCGGTGCGTATGAATTTGCACAGCATGCTGCTTTGCCCGGAATTGAATTTGCTGAAGAAAAGATGGCAGAAGCCTACAACGCGGGCAGAGCGAATAACTACCATGCTTTCTCACTCTCAACGTCTGTAAAAGTGCCTGGCGGAGACTTAATGGTTCAAGGCCAGTACGTCTTTGGCAAAAACAAGAACGATGACAAACTTGAAGACGGCTTGGATAAACAATTCAACGCTTACAGTATCGGCGGCGGATACTTGTACAACTTTTCTAAGAGGACGCTGATGTACGTTCAGGGAGCATGGGGAAAAGCACATAACGCTTTAAATCTAGCGCCCGGATTGAGCGGATGGAATACTTCCTTGGGTGTGGTGCATAGTTTCTAAATTATCTCCTTAACATGCAGTCCTTCAGCTTGAATTCCCGTTCTTTCGAGAATTCAGGCTGTTATTTCATGTTTATGCCAAATGAGCTGTGGTCCATCAAGTAAACTGAGGACAGACCGAATTCTCAAATAGTGTTTTCTAAAAGCAGGGAGCGTCTGTATGCACAAAAATCAGTTCGGAATCACCCGAATGAATCTAGAGCATCTCAAAACGTTTCACGTAGTTGCCAGTCTAGGCAGTTTTACTGAAGCGGCAAAGGCGCTTTATATGACGCAGCCAGCGGTCTCTCAGCAAATTCAGGGGATCGAACATGCACTCCGCAATCCGCTTTTCGATAGAAGTAAACGTCAGATACGACTGACCGCTAAAGGAAAAATCTTGTTTAGTTATACTCAGAAGCTCTTTGGGATTTTTCGTGAAATCGAAAACGTCTTTAGTGATTTGAATCACCTTTTGACGGGAGAGCTCACGATAGCCGCCAGCGCAGTGATGGGTAACTATTTTCTTTCTTCCTTTATTGGGGAGTTTTATAAAAAATATCCTCTGATTTCCATTCGTTTGGAAATGGGGGACTCTGCCTACGTTACGCACCTCGTAGAAGAGGGGCTTGCAGATGTAGCTTTAAGCCGCCACGTGAAAAATCTCAAGCACTGCAAACAGAAGTTGCTTATCAAAGAGCCGTACGTTTGTGTCTGTGGACCTACATCTCCTCTAGCCGCAATGAAAAGGTCGCTTTCTGCAAAAGAATTTGCGGAAAATTATCTTGTCATGCGTCAAAAAGGGAGTCGTATGCGTTCCAAGCTCGAGGAGTGGTTTAAATGTGTCGGAGTTTATGAATTCCTCTCGATGCCTGTTATTGAAGTTAATAGTCTTGAAAGCTCTAAACAACTAATTGCACGGGGTTTCGGTGCAGCGGCTTTTCCATCAATAGCAGTCAGACAGGAATTAAAACGAGAATCGCTGATTATGCTTTCGGTAGAAAATTTTTCTGTTACAGCGGATTATTTTCTTGGCTACAACGATAAACGTGAACTTTCTCCGGCAGCTTTCGAATTTATCTCCCTCCTTACAGAGAGTATGAAGCCGAAAGATCAAATTTGAGTTGTACTTATAAGAATTTCTTATGGGAAGCATATGATTTGATAATTTTTAAATTTGCCGCCTAAAGCTCAGAATTTACTCGTAGCTTTTAATCGAAATCAAGGAGTTTTAAAGTGGCAAAAGAAATAGAAAGAAAATTTCTCGTCATCAGCAACGGATGGCGTGAAAACGCAGTCGGCACTCATTACCGCCAAGGTTATCTGAACAGCGTTAAGGAACGCACAGTTCGTATCAGAACAATCAATGACAAGGCTTTCCTTACGGTTAAAGGATTGACGGTCGGCTGCACACGCCTTGAGTTTGAATATTCAATTCCATATGACGACTGCGTCAAGATGCTCGATGAGCTTGCAGAAAAACCGATTATCGAAAAAACTCGCTACAAGATTCCGGCCGGGAACGGGCTTACATGGGAAATAGACGAATTCCACGGGGTTAATGAAGGTTTGATCGTAGCTGAAATAGAAATTCCCTCCGAAGATACATCCTTCGAGAAACCTGACTGGCTTGGCGAAGAGGTCTCTTCAGATCCTCGTTATTTCAATTCCAACCTCGTCTCTCATCCTTACACCACATGGAATAAGTAGGTAATCAAATGACAAATCCATACGACAAAAATAAAGCAATTAGTGCTGATGAAGCGGCCAAAATCATTCCCCGCGCTGAATTTCGCGTCTTTGGAAAAGATATTATTGCCGGCGTTCAGGAACATATGTGGAAATGCAAAGCCACGCTTTACGCTGCTCGCGTGATGCCGGAGGAGGTTTATTTCCTCTCTCGACGCACCAACGAAGCCAATGTCAAAGTTCGCGACGGTTTGCTTGACATTAAAACCAAAGTCGGAGAAACGCCGGATGGTTACGAAATTTTCCAACCTCGCGGCAAATTCCAATTCCCCGTCAAACGGGAAGAGTTGGCCGAAATCCTCAAACATCTCGAAGTCCCGCTTGAGCTGACAAAAGACGTTTACAGCCTTGAGGAGTTTATAGAGATGGCCAAAAAGAATTCGGACCTAGCTGTCGTACGTGTGGAAAAGAAACGCTATGGCTTCTCAGTTGAAGGAATCATCTGCGAATATGCTCAGGTTTGGTTCAATGGCGCAATGGTGGAGACAGCCTGCTGCGAAAGCGAGAATTACGAAGGCATGAAAAAAGCGACGCAGGCTCTGGGTATTTCAGAGCTACCCAATACAAACTATTTAAAAGCTGCTAAACAAGTTCTCGGCATGAACTAAAGTTTTATTGGAATTAACCGGAACGGCGGTTTTAAACAGCCGCCGTAAAAACTATGACAACGAGCACCGTCCAAACCAATTACGACCCTCTGGATTTAAACAGCTACTCTCTAAATCGGCTTCCTAAGAAAAAGCTCACTAAAACCGGGGCATTTTTTAAGAAATGGGGGCTACCGATTGCTGCAATTCTGTTCTTTGTCCTTGCGTATGTCGTACAAATCCCCATTCTGAATCAGAAACAAGAGATAATGTTTGCCCTTTTTGCAACAGCTCTTTTTCTTTGGATCAGCGAGGCGCTGCCGAACTACGTTACCTCAATGCTTTTAATCTGCGGCCTTGTGCTGACAGGAATTTTAAAAGCGAAACCGGCAATGGCAACCTTGGGGGATCCGGTTATCTGGTTAAACGTTTCAGCATTTGTTCTTGCAAGCGCTTTAGTGAAGACACAACTAGTTAAGCGAGTAGCGCTTTGGCTGATTCTTCGTTTTGGACGAAATGCCTCAGCAATCTTTCTGACTTTTCTTGGTATTAACGTTCTTTTGGCTGCGTTTGTAAACGCCACAGCAGCGAAAGCTGCACTTATGATGCCGCTTTTCATGGTCATCTCTGCCGTTTACGGAGCACCGGGGACAGATACCACGAATAACTTCTCTCGAAATTTGGTGCTTTACAACTTAGTCATGATCAACGCCAGCTGCAATGCGTTTATGACTGGTTCCGGAGCTAATCTTCTTGCGATCGCTTTGCTCGCGGGTGCCGGATGCACGATTTACTATTTTGATTGGCTAATGGCCGGCCTTCCGCTTGTTATTGGATTTGGAATTATCGGGTACGGACTCGGCATGCGATTTATCTTTCCCGTATCCGAAGAAGATAAGCTGCCGAAACTTCAGGGCGGCATGGAATCTCTTCAAAAGGCTTACGATGAACTCGGACCATTCAAGATGGACGAGCTAAAAGCAATCGCTATCTTCGGTTTGGTACTTTTGGTTTGGGCAACGGATAAAATTCACGGCATCAATGCAACAGTTGTGGCCATGACCGGCGCCGTCATTATGCTTGCACCGCAGTTCAAATTGCTAAATTGGAACGACGTTGATATTCCTTGGCATCTGATGATCTTCTCAGCAGGAGCTTATGCGCTTGGGGCGGGGCTCACAGCTACCAAATAGATGGACACTCTCACCAAAGCTATGATGGACGGCCTTGGACTGGCTTCAATGAGCTACTTCAGTCTATATGCACTACTGACCGGCATCTTTATCGCAAGCCACTTCATTTTCCAAAGCAAGAACATGAGGACGATTATTTTCATGCCGATCGTTATTGGTATTGCACAGGAATTGAAGATTGATATTCTCTCGTTGGCGATTCCCGTTGCACTCTGCATTAACGTCTGCTGGAGCCTCCCGTTTAATGCAAAACCGAATGCGATGCTTTACGGTACTAATAAATATACGATGGGCGAATCGTTCTACTACGGCTTCGTTATGTCCTTTCTCTACTGGCTCGGTTTAATGCTTGCGGGAGCAACTTATTTCAAATGGCTCGGCATAACTCCCGGATTCTTCTAACGAAATAATCACACGTTGTGCCGCAAAGTTTTCCAAGACTTTGCGGCACGATGTTTTTCCATTCTCTTTAGTCGGTTTTTTGCAGGAGAACTCATGCTCATAGACGCGATTAAGCAGCACGGCAAAAAACAAATCGAAGTAAAGCAAAAAAACCGCATCACAGATAAAACTCAGGGCGAACGTACATAATTTTTAACAAAACATCCTTAACTCATTAAAAAGTCGA